>Ga0213830_1000213_pt1 | contig 72435 bp, 68 predicted proteins | sample SWATP11_FD_161661 | JGI IMG/M metagenome (GOLD analysis project Ga0213830, IMG submission 161661) | Coastal seawater microbial communities from Marineland, Florida, United States - SWA TP1 #1 | ecosystem: Environmental > Aquatic > Marine > Coastal | place: USA: Florida | collected 2016-08-06 | reverse complement strand
TCAGGGTCTGGTGCCAGCGCTCGATCTTGCCCTGGGTGTGCGGGTGCATCGGGGCACCGCGCACGTGGCTCATCTTCCGGGCCTCGATGTATTCCGCCAGTTCCCCGGCGATATAGCTGGGACCGTTATCGCTGAGCAGCCTTGGCTTGTGCAGCACCGCGGCGCAGTCGCAGCCGGAAGCTGCCAGGGCCAGATCTAGCGTGTCGGTCACATCCTCGGCCCGCATGTTAGTGCACAGCTTCCAGGCGATAATGTAGCGCGAGAAGTCGTCGAGCACGGTGGAGAGATACATCCAGCCCCACCCGATGATCTTGAAGTAGGTAAAATCGGTCTGCCACATCTCATTCGGCCGGGTGGTCTTGGTGTGGAACTGATCGGCGGCCTTGATCACGACGTAGGCCGGGCTGGTGATCAGGTCGTGGGCCTTCAGCAGGCGGTAGACTGTGGCTTCGGACACAAAGTATTGACGTTCATCGGTAAATCGCACGGCCAGTTCGCGCGGTGACAGCTCGGATTGCTCCAGCGCCATTTCGACGATCTGATCCTGCACTTCGGACGCGATCCGATTCCACACCCGGCCTGGAGCCGATGGTCGATCCGTCAACGCCTCCGGGCCGCCTTCAAGGTAGCGGTCATACCAGCGGTAGAAGGTCCGGCGGGCGATGCCGAGCTGATCCAGCGTCCGCTTGGCAGGCAGGTGCGACTGCTCGACGATACGGATGATTTCCAGCTTTTCGGATGCGGGATACCTCATTCTTCGTCGCCCCCATCCGCGATCATGCTTTTTTTGAGCAAACGGTTTTCCAGCGTCAGGTCGGCCACGCATTCCTTGAGGGCGCGGGCTTCGCGGCGAAGGTCCTGCACCTCGCCAGTGGTCGCGGCACGGGCGGTATCACCGGCCAACCGGCGCTTGCCGGCCTCCATGAACTCCTTCGACCAGGTGTAATACAGGCTCTGGGCCCAAAGAGCTTGGGGCCTTCCTTGCGGCACAGCTCGGCGATGCTGTCCTCGCCGCGCAAGCCATCCAGCACGATACGGATCTTGTCTTCAGCCGAGAAATGGCGACGGGTTGCTCGCCGAATGTCCTTCACCACCCGCTCGGCAGGAGCCTTCTTGGGGGGCGATTTTTTCAAGGAGGGTTGGGTCTTCATCTTCGTTCCTTCGTCACTACGACGAAGCCCCAACCCTCCTTAAATCACAACCTCAAATCTGTGCCAGTGGTGCTGACGGGGGACAGCTGCTGCCATCGTTTCACCAGCAGATTTTTCTGAAAATTTATTCCGATAATCAGCAATCTAGCGAGAGAGTTGGTTCCTCTGCGCCATAATGCCGTTGAAGTGGATGCCCCGCGAGGATTCGAACCTCGATTGACGGAGTCAGAGTCCGTAGTCTTGCCATTAGACGACGGGGCAATCGATGCTGGCTGAGCGAAACTCCAAGCGTCGCCGCCGCAGCAAGACGCGCCCCTTAGGAGCGCTCGTCAGTAAGGTCAAGACCATGCACTGTGAGAAGACCCTTGCGCGGCTTGCTCTTGCGCAAGCGTTGGGCTAATTCCTTTCCCAAGTGCTTTGGTCGCGCGATGGCCAGAGTGGGATGAAAGTTGACGATTATGGCGGATGCTCGGCCGCCGGACAGAAACAAGAGAGCTGGCAGCAACAGGGGCGGCAAGTCCGGCAAGGTAGCCGATTTTCGCTACAAATCCGCCCTCCAGCCCGATAGCAACCGGCCTTCTCGCAATGCGCGGGCAGGCTCCATGGCCCAGCAGATGGCCGATCCGCGCCGCAAGTGGCCGTCCGATCTGGCGGCGCTTGGCGAGAGGCGTGCGTCCAGCCCGTCCGAGGCCTATGCCGCACTGGATCTTGGCACGAATAACTGCCGCCTGCTGATCGCGCGTCCATCGGGTGAAGATTTCACCGTGATCGACGCCTTCAGCCGGGTGGTGCGGCTGGGTGAAGGCCTCGCTACCAGCGGCCGATTGTCGAACGAGGCGATGGACCGCACCGTGTCCGCGCTCGCGATCTGCGCGGACAAGCTGCGTCGCCGCAATGTCCGGCTGGCCCGATCGGTCGCAACCGAGGCCTGCCGCAGGGCTAGCAACGGCGCGGCCTTTATCGAACGCGTGCGGCGCGAAACCGGCATCGCGCTCGACATCATCAGCGCTGAGGAAGAAGCACGGCTGGCGGTGCTGGGCTGCCATATCCTGCTCGAAGCAGGCGACGGGCCAGCGATGATCTTCGATATTGGCGGCGGCTCGACCGAACTGGTGCTGGTCGAAGCAGGCGCGCGCAAACAGGCGCGCGTGCCGCGCATTCTCGATTGGCAGAGCGTGCCGTGGGGCGTTGTCTCGCTCACGGATACGGTGGGCCGGGCCGAGACGAACGAGGCGGAACGCATCGCCCGCTACGAAGCGATGCGCGATCTGGTGGCCACCAGCTTTGCCCCCTTTGCTGCGCGTGTGCGCGAGGCCGCGACCCATCCCGACATCCGTCTGCTCGGCACCAGTGGGACGGTGACGACGCTGGCGAGCCTGCATCTCGAATTGCCGCATTATGATCGCAAGGCAGTCGATGGTCTGATCGTGCCGTCGCATTCAATGCGCAGCATCAGCGCGATGCTCTCGGCGATGTCACCCGCCGAGCGTTCGCAACTGCCCTGTATCGGAAATGACCGGGCCGATCTGGTGGTGGCGGGCTGTGCGATCCTGGAGGCGATACTTGATCTGTGGCCGGCACGGCGGCTGGGCGTCGCTGATCGCGGCATTCGCGAGGGTATCTTGCGCAGCCTGATGGCGACCGACACACGCGGGCAGCGACCCTTGCGCGATCTCACCCGTCCGGGCACGCAACCGGACGAGCGGTCATGAGCCGTTCAGGCCGCAATCCGGACAAACGGGTGAAGACCGGGCGCGGGCGCACCGCGAGTCAGGTGCGCTGGCTCGAACGCCAGCTGAATGATCCCTATGTGCAGCGCGCCAAGGCCGAAGGCTATCGCAGCCGCGCCGCCTACAAGCTGATCGAACTTGACGAGCGATTCGATCTACTGAAACGCGCTCGCCGCGTCGTCGATCTCGGGATCGCGCCGGGCGGTTGGACACAGGTGGTGCGCGCCAAGGTGCCTCAGGCAAAAGTGGTGGGGATTGATCTGTTGCCGGTCGATCCGATCGAAGGCGTCACCATTTTCCAGATGGATTTCATCGATGATAAAGCGCCAGCCGCCCTCACCGAGGCGCTCGGCGGGGCGCCCGATCTGATCCTGTCCGACATGGCGGCGAACACCGTCGGCCACAAGCAAACCGATCATCTGCGCACCATGGGCCTTGTGGAAGCCGCCGCGTGGTTTGCCACTGAAACGCTGGAGCCGGGCGGCGCTTTTGTTGCCAAGGTGCTGGCAGGCGGCACGGACACTGATTTGCTGGCGCTGCTGAAAAAACATTTCACCAGCGTCAAACACGCAAAACCCCCTGCGAGCCGCAAGGGGTCTTCCGAATGGTACGTGATTGCCCAAGGTTTCAAGGGGCAGAGCTGAACGCCTGCCCCTTGTAATGCAGCTTATTCGCTGCCCGCCTCGTCAGCAGCGACTTCACCCGCTGCTTCGTCCACCGCGCCTTCGGTTTCTTCCTCGGCGACTTCAGCCGCCGGAGTGAAGGCAGGCAGCGCAAGGTTCGAGCCATTGGCGTTCATGAACAAGGATACGGCGGCGCGATCTTCGATCTTGGAGAGGCCGGCAAAGGCCATCTTGGTGCCATCAACATATCCGCGCGGGTTCTTGAGCCAATTGTTCATGCGCTCCCAGTCCCACTGGCCGCCCAATGCCTGCAACGCGCCGCTATAGGCAAAGCCGGGCTTGGCCGCGACATTGGCGCCCATGATGCCGTGCAGATTGGGGCCAACGCCATTGGCGCCGCCTGCATTGATCGAGTGGCACGACTGGCACTTGGCCCAGACACGTTCACCCTGCTCGGCCGTCACCAGCGTGAGCGCTTCGGCAAAGGACATTTCGGCAGGGCCATCGCTGGCCGTTTCAGCCACTTCGATGACATAGCCCAGTTCCGCCGGACGCGGCGCACTGCTACCCTGAAAATATTTGTCCGCGAGGATCGACAGACCCAGCCCGAGCGCTGCCGCGCCGAGCACCCAGCCTGCCGCCGTGTTGAACAGATCGCCGCCAGACGATTGGCCTGCAGGCGGGGTTTGCGAAGAATTGTCCTGTGTCATTGCGGGCGTCCCTTAATGTTGCAACAGCGTGCGCGCAAGGCCCTTCGCTCCATCAATTCTTGCATGAATTGCAAGCAGGCTTGCCGCTGGGCGAACCGCGCTCTAGCAGGCCAACATGAACCACAGTTTGACCCAGAGCTTTCCGGGCCCGGCGCTGATGCTGGCGACCCAACTGCAACAGGCCGCCGCCGCCGATCCCGCGCGGGCAATTGCCTTTCAGGGATCGCCCGGCGCCAATTCCCACCGCGCCGCCACCGAAGCAAGGCCCGATGCCTTGCCGCTGCCCTGCTTCAGCTTCGAAGACGCCCTCGATGCCGTAAAGGACGGGCGCGCAGGGCAAGCCATTATCCCCATCGAAAATTCACAACACGGGCGAGTGGCTGATATTCACTTTCTGCTGCCTGAAAGCGGTCTCAATATTGTCGGCGAATATTTCATGCCGATCCACCATGCGCTGATGGCCTGCGGGGATGGCCCCTTCGAAGCCGCCTACAGCCACCCGCAAGCGCTCGGCCAGTCGCGCCGCTTCCTGCGCGAACGCGGCATTGTGCCGTTGAGCTATGTCGATACCGCGGGAGCAGCGGCCTATGTCGCTGAACGCGGCGATCCGGCGGTGGCTGCGATTGCGCCTGCAATTGCAGCGCAGCTTTATGGCCTCAAGATCATCGCGAACAATGTCGAGGACGCCGCCGACAACATGACGCGGTTTGTGATTCTGGCGCAAGATCCGCTGCCAGCAGCAGCGCTGGTGGGGCAAGAGCTTGTCACCACCTTTATTTTTGAAGTGAAAAACATTCCCGCTGCGCTTTACAAGGCCTTGGGCGGCTTTGCCACCAACGGGGTCAACATGACCAAGCTGGAAAGCTACCAGCAGGGTGCGACTTTTTCAGCGACCATGTTCTATGCCGATATCATCGGCGCGCCGGGCGATCCGGCGGTGGACCGGGCGCTTGAGGAATGTGCTTTCCATTCCAAGGAATTGCGCCTTCTGGGCACCTACCCGCAAGGCCGCGCGCGCGGTTAGGCAGGTCAAGGCCACAAGCCTGTTGCACAGCTTGGGCAGCCATGCCACCACTTGCCCGGCATGACCGCGGCCGCCCCTCCCCTTGCGCCCATCGCTGCAGCCCCTCCCTTAACCAGCGCGCCTGCAGGGTGGGACGCCCTGCGCGCATCAGGCGACATCCAGTTTGCCCCGGTTCCTCTGCCGCCGCCCGCTGCCCGGCGCGAACTTGGGCTGTTTGAACGGCTGCTTCAGGGCTTTTTCGAATGGCTGGGAAAAGTGTTGGGGCCGGTTGGGGAATGGCTCGGCGCATGGTGGGGAGCGATCGGCTGGGCTTTGCTGATCGGCGTTGCAGGCTTTGTAATCTATGGACTGGTGCGCACTTTCAGCCCCTTGGCGCAGGCCCGCAGAAGGGTTGCCGAGGACACGCCCGCATGGCAGCCTGAACGCGCCGCCTCTCTCGCGCTGATCGAAGAGGCCGAGCAACTGGCGGCAGAAGGCCGCTTTAACGAGGCGACGCACCTGCTGCTGACCCGCAGCGTCGGCGAACTGGCTGCGGCGCGGCCCGGATTGGTCGAGCCATCCAGCACCGCGCGCGAACTGGCCGTCCTGCCTGCTCTGTCAGAACCTGCGCGGGAGGCGTTTCGGGTGATCGCCGAACGGGTTGAGCGCAGCCTGTTTGCGCTGGAGCGGCTTGAGCGGGCGGATTGGGAAACCGCGCGCGATGCCTATGCGCGCTTTGCCTTGGCCCTGCCGCGGCAAGTTGAGGCTGCGGCATGAGCGTTGGTCGCGCGCCCTTTTCCCGCACCGCGGCGGCAGCTCTGGTGCTGGGCGGCTTTGCTCTGTTTGTGGCACTGCTTTATCTGATGGGTCGGGGCGAAGCGCCGCTGGCCGATACGCAGAACGGCGGCGCCCATGCCGCTGCCAATGGCCTTAATGGCTATTCGGGCCTTGTCCGCCTGCTGGGGGCAGGCGGCTACAGCGTGACCCGTTCACGCAGCCCGCGCGGACTCGAGCGGCGCAATCTGGTGGTGATTGCTCCGCCGCCGTTCCTCGATGCTCAGGAGTTTGGCGATCTTCTCGAAAAGCGCCGCAGGCTCGGCCCGACCTTGGTGATCCTGCCGAAGTGGCGTGTAAGCGGCCCGCCGCGCGATCTCCCGCGCGATGAAGCCGCCAAGTGGCAGCGCGGCTGGGTGGTGCTGCGCGGAGCGAGCGGCGCGCAGTGGACAGGCGATCTGCCCGCGCCTTTCACCCTCACCCACCGCATCCACCACCCGCCCGAAGGCCCCTTGCCGCGCTGGAGCGGGTTGGGACTGGCAGGCGTCCTGCCAACGCGCGCGGTTGCCTATGCCGAAGTCGACCCATCGCATAGGGCCGTGCTGCGCGATGAGGCTGGCCGAACGCTGGCCGTGGTCGCCGGAAACGAGCGGATTGGCGACAGCGGGAGCGCCAATTATCCGGTGCTGTTTGTGGCCGAGCCTGATCTGGTGAACAATTATGGCCTTGCTGACCCGGCGCGCGCGGCGCTCGCGCTCAAGCTGCTGCAAGAACTCGATGACAGCGGCACGCGCATGGTCACCTTCGATCTCACCTTGAACGGCTTTGGCGGGGCGGAAAACCTGCTCACTCTGGCATTCCGCCCGCCCTTTCTGGCTGCAACCTTGTGCCTGATGCTGGCACTCGCGATCGTGTTCTGGCGTGCTGTGCTGCGGTTTGGCCCGGCCATCAGCACCGATCCGAATATCGGCTTTGCCAAGCAGCAATTGGTCACAAACAGCGCCAGCCTTGTCGTGCGCGCACGGCGCTGGGGCTTGCTGAAAACCCCCTATGCGCGCCTTGCCGAACGGCGTCTGGCGCGCAGCCTTGGCATGACCCACGCCGATGCGGCCGCGATTGATGCCGCTGTGGCGATGCGCCTGCCCGGCGAAGAACCCTTTACCCCGCGTGCCGCACGGCTGGTTGCCGCGCGCTCGCCCCAAGAGATCCTGAGCGCCGCCCGTGCGCTCGACACCTTGCACAGAAAGCTGAAGCGATGAGCATGAGCCTTGAGGAATTGAACGCGCTGGCCAGCGCTATCCGCGCCGAAGTCGCCAAGGCGATTGTCGGGCACGATGGGCTGATCGATCACTTGCTGATTGCATTGGTGTCGGGCGGCCATGTGGTGATGGAAGGCCCGCCGGGCACCGCCAAGACATTCCTTGCCAATAGCTTTGCCACCGCGCTCGGCCTTGATTTCGGGCGCATCCAGTTCACGCCCGATTTGCTGCCCGGCGATATCCTGGGTTCCAACCTGTTCAATTTCCAGACCAGCCAGTTCACACTCACACGCGGACCGATCTTCTGCGAATTGCTGCTGGCCGATGAAATCAACCGCACCCCGCCCAAAACGCAGGCCGCGCTGCTCGAAGCGATGCAGGAGCGGCGGGTGACGCTCGACGGGGAAACCCACGCCCTGCCCGATCATTTCATGGTGGTGGCAACCCAGAACCCGATTGAAAATCAGGGCGTCTATCCCTTGCCCGAAGCCCAGCTTGATCGGTTTTTGTTCAAGCTGCTTGTCCCCTATCCCGATGAAACCGAAGAAGCGCGCATTGTCGCTGCCTACAGCCAGCGCCAAGGGCCGCAGCGGCCCGCTGATCTCGGGGTGAGAGCCGTGGCAGACGCAGCGCGGCTGGCAGCAGCAGGCAGCGCGCTCGATCAGGTCAAGGTGGCAGACGACATCATCGCCTATGTGGTTCGGTTGGTGCGGGCAACGCGGGCGCATAGCGAACTGGCCGTCGGCGCTAGCCCACGCGCCGCTGTGCTGCTGGCGGGCGCAGCACGGGCGCGCGCGGCGCTGGGGGGGCGCGCCTATGTGCTGCCCGATGATGTCAAAGCGCTCGCCGTGCCGGTGCTGCGCCACCGCCTGACCCTGACGCCCGCGGCCGAAATCGAGGGCCGCGATCTCGAAGCGCTGGTGACCGAACTGGTCGAACAGGTCGAGGCGCCGCGTTAGGTCTGTGACTGGATTGCGCAGCCTGCTCGCCTACCTTGCGATTGTGCCCACCGCGCGCGCTGGTTGGGCGGTGGCAGCGCTTGCGCCGCTGGCGCTGGTGATCGCGGCGGCGGCTCCCGGCGCTTGGGGACTTGCCCCTGCGATTGCGCTGGTGCTGCTGGCGCTGATCGTGGTGGATGGGGTGATGGCAGGAGCGTGCCGCCAATGGCGCATCGAAGTGGCGCGTGAATGCGAAGTGGGCCAGCCGCTGCGCCTCGCGGTGGTGGCAGACATCGCCAGCGCGCGCGCCGAGGCCGCGCTGGAATGCGACCCGCGCCTCAGCGCCGATGGGCGCGTGAACCTGCGCCTTGCGCGCGGGGACGGGGCCGCTGGCGGCAGCCTTCAGGACAGCGAGTTATCGGGTGACATCACGCTGGTGCCAAACCGGCGCGGCACGGCTTTGCTCACTCGGTTGTGGCTGCGCTGGGAAGGGCCGCTGGGATTGGGCGCGCGCCAGCTTGTGTGCCCCCAGAACCACAGCATTGCCATTTTTCCTGATCTTAGCCCCGTGCGCAGCCGCGAATTGCAGGCCTTCCTGCGCCATGCACAAAGCGGGCTGATCGCGCGGCGGCTGCGCGGCGAAGGCACGCAGTTTGAAGCGCTTAGCGAATATGAAGCGGGCATGGACCGCCGCCGCATCGACTGGAAAGCAAGCGCGCGCCATATCCGCCTTTATGCCCGCGAGAACGAGGCGGAACAGGGCAACCAGATCATCTTTGCGCTCGATTGCGGACAGGCCATGTGCGAGGCCTTGGATGGCCAGCCGCGGCTCGATCGCGCAGTGAGCGCGGCGCTCACCTGCGCCTATGTCGCGCTCAAAGGCGGCGATAAATGCGCGCTGTTCGGCTTTGCCCGCACGCCTTTGGTGATGACGCCCTTTGTCGCTGAGCCGCGCAGCTTTGCCCGCCTGCAAAGCGCCGCCGCCAGCCTCGACTACCACAGCGAGGATGCCAATTTCACCCTCGCGCTGGCCCGGCTGACGACCCGTCTCAAGCGCCGTTCGCTGATCGTGCTGTTTTCCGATTTCTCCGATCCGGCCGCCGCCGAACTGATGATCGAGAGCATCGGGCGGCTGCTGTCGCGTCATCTGGTGATTTTTGTGACACTGGCAGATAGCGAGCTTGAGGATTTCATCGCCGCCGAGCCCGGTGATCTTGCGACCCTTGCGCGCAGCATTGCCGCCGACAGCCTTGCCCAGCAACGCAGCCTTGTGTTGCAACGCCTGCGCCGCATGGGCGCAGAGGTGATCGAGGCGCCATGGGAACAGATCGGCTTTGCGCTGATTGATCGCTATCTGGCAATCAGGAATGCCGAGGCGATCGGATGAACTTCACTGCACTAGCAGCCCGCCTCAACCCCTTTGGCCAGAGGCGCAATTCCGCCGCTCCGCTGGAGCCGGTGAACACCGCGCTGCGCTCGGACCGCTTCCGGCTGGAACGCGAGGCCGATTGGCTGCGGCTTGAAGCGATCATCAAGCGCATGGAACAGGGCAAGCTGGGTCGCATCAGCGATGAAGACCTGTTGGCCCTGCCGGCGCTCTATCGCACCGCGGCCTCAAGCCTGGCGGCCATGCGCGAAACCTCGCTGGATGCGGCAACGCTGGCCTATCTCGAACAGCTCGTCCTTCGCGCATGGTTTCAAGTCTATGGGCCGCGGCTCGGCTTCTTTCGCTGGCTGCGCGAATTTCTGCTGGGCGGATGGAGCCGGGCGGTGCGAGCGCTCAGCCTTGATATCCTCATTACGCTTGGCGTGATGGTGGCAGGGGTGGTTGCCGGTTGGCTATTGGTGGCAAGCGATCCCGACTGGTATTATCGGCTGGTGCCGGCCGGATCGGGTCAGGGCCGCGTTCCGGGGGCAAGCGCCGAAGACCTGCTGGCAACCCTTGCCCCTGCCGACGAGATCGGCGGGCTATCGACCTTCGCCGCCTATCTGTTCAGCAACAACGCGGGCGTGTGCATCCTTGCCTTTGCGCTCGGCTTTGCCTTTGGCATCCCGTCCTTGATGCTGATGGTGCATAATATGGCGCTTCTGGGCGCTTTGTTGTGGCTGTTTGACGGGCAAGGCGTGGTGGTGGAGCTTGCCGCCTGGCTCAGTGTGCATGGCACCACCGAATTGTTCGGCATCCTGCTGTCGGGCGCAGCCGGCTTGCATATCGGGCGCTCGATGGCCTTTCCGGGCGATCAATCGGTGCTGGCCTCGGCTGCTGCTGCCGGACGACGATCTGCGCTGGTGATGGTGGGAGTGGTGTTCATGATGATCATTGCTGCCCTGCTCGAAGCGTTCCCGCGCCAATTGGTGGCAGGCACGCCAGAGCGTTTTGCCATCGGGGGCGTGATGCTCGCCTTCTGGCTTGCCTATTTCTTCCTTTATGCCCCGCGCAAGCCAAGCGCCGATGAGCCTGCCGCATGACCGCTGCTGCTGTGCCCTTCACCAACAAACGCCGCCGCGAGATCACAACTCCCGAAGGGCTCACCCTGCCGCTCACCATCGCCTCACGCAGCGCGCGGGCCGGCGCGCTGATTCTGGATGTGATGATTATCCTGTTTGCGCTGATCGCTTTTCACATCGCCCTGATCGCAGTGGCAGGCGGCCTTATCGACAACATGGGCAGCGCCTTCAGCGCCGCGCCTTCGGGAGCGGCCGAATTCCTGCAAATCCTGCTGATCATTGTCGTCTTCCTTAGCTGGTATGGCTATTTTCTGGTGCAGGAATTGGGCCCGCGCGGCGCGACTTTGGGCAAGCGCATCCTGGGCATCCGCATCGCCGCGCGCGGCCAAGGGCAGGCGGCAGCGCGCCTCACTCCCGAAGCGGTGATTGCCCGCAATCTCTTGCGCGATATCGAGGTGTTCTATCCGCTGGTGTTCATCCTTGTCACCGCGATGAGCGCCTATGCCGGCGAGAACAGCGGTGCGATGATCTGGGTGGCGGCGGGGTGGTTTGGGCTGTTCCTGCTGCTGCCGCTGTTCAACCGCGATGCCTTGCGCGCGGGCGACATCATCGCGGGCACATGGGTGGTCGAAGCTCCCCGTTTGCAGCTCGCCAGGGCGCTTTCGGCCCGCCCGGCCAGCGCCGCGGAAAAGACAGCGGTCGCGCCTGCTGCCCGCCCGGCCTTCACACCCGATGAACTCGGCGTCTATGGGGAACGCGAATTGCAGGTGCTCGAACGCCTGCTGCGCGAGGACGAACCAGCCGCGCTCGCAACTGTCCACACCACCATTGCCACCAAGATTGGCAGGCAGGCGGTACCCGGTGATGCGCGCGCTTTTCTCGAGGCCTTCTATGCAGCCTTGCGCGCCAAGCTTGAGCAGGACATGAGATTCGGCAAACGCAAAGCGGACAAGCATTCATGATCATCACCCGGCGCACATTGATTGGCGGCACTCTGGCATTGGCGGCAGGCGGCTGCATTCCGCCTGATCAAAGCCCGATTGGCCGGCTCGCGGCGCAATTGCGGCTGATCGAGGCGGCCGAGATGGACAGCCTTGGGGGCACGCTGGGCGCGGAAATTTTCGAGCCCGAAACCGGCATGGCGGTGGGGATCAATCAGGATCGCCGCTTTGGCCATGCCTCGTCTTTCAAATTCTCGCTCGCTGCCATGCTGCTGGCCAAACACGCCGCAGGGGCGATTGACGCCGACAAAAAGGTGATGTGGAGCGAGCGCGATATGGTGGAACACGCGCCCTTCACCCGCGAACGGATCGCAAGCGGCGCGACCTTGCGCGAACTGGCCGAAGCAACGCAGGTCACATCAGACAATCCTGCGGCCAATATCCTGCTGCGCGAGCTGGGCGGCCCGGCGGCGCTGACAGGCTTCTGGCGCAGTCTTGGCGATGAGGTGAGCCGGATAGATCGCTTTGAGCCGGACATGAACAACGTGCCCGAAGGCGAGTTTCGCGACACCACCACGCCTGCTGCGATGGCGCGCACTGTGGCGCGCATCCTCTATGGCGACGCTCTGCCCGAGGCGGAACGCGCGCAATTGCGGCAATGGATGATCGAGACGCAAACAGGCGCAAGGCGGGTGCGCGCCGGATTGCCGAAAGACTGGGTGGCAGGCGACAAGACCGGCACCAGCGGGCTTGTCGGCAACACCAGCAATTTCATCGACATCGGCTTTGTCGAGCCCGGCAAGGGACGCCCGGCCATCACCTTTGCCGCCTATTACCGCGCACGCAGCGCAGGCGAGGAAGTGTCGGCCAGTGCAGAACGCGTGCTGATGCGAGTGGGCCGGGTGATCCGCGAATTCGTCGAACGCGACCGGCGTATCCCTATCCCCAATATGTTCCGGCAGGTTTAGCGCGGGTTCGTTTCAGACCGCCCACCCCGCCTCCTTGCCTTTGGCCCAACCCGGCCACCAAGATTACCATTACGATATGGTGGCCGGGTGGGGAGGCGGGCGGGCGGTTTGCTCCCAATGTCAATGATCGGGCGTGGCCGACGCGCGCTCCTCTCCACCGAAGATGGCAACCTCGTTCACACCTTCGCTGGTGGCGCGCCCGCGATACATTCCAGTGGTGTTGAAACTGTAGATTGCCTCGCCCGCCGGCGTGATAAGGATCACCCCGCCATCCCCGCCGAGCGCCTCGACATCGGCCATCACGCTGTCGGCAATTGCCTGAGCACCCGGTTCGCCTGCCATTCTCAGCCGCGCGCAAATCTCGTGCGCCACGCCGACGCGGATGAAATATTCACCCCACCCCGTCGCCGAAACAGCGCAGGCGCGGTTGTCGGCATAGGTTCCAGCCCCAATCATCGGCGCATCACCCACCCGGCCCCAACGCTTGCCCGTCATGCCGCCGGTTGAGGTGCCCGCTGCCAGATTGCCTTCAGTGTCCATCGCCACTGCGCCGACCGTGCCGAATTTGGTGTCAACATCAATGGCCGAAAGCTTGTCCGCCTTCATGCGTTCCAATGATTTAAGCCGCGCTTCGGTGGCGAAATATTGAGGCGGGGTGACTTCGAAACCCTTGGACGCGGCAAAACTTTCCGCGCCTGAGCCAATCATGAAGACGTGTTCGCTATCCGTGCGCACCCTATCAGCCAGCAGGATCGGGTTCTTGACTGTCTTCACGCCCGCGACCGCGCCCGCGCTGCGATCGCGCCCGTCCATGATCGAGGCGTCGAGTTCATTGGTCCCGTCCCATGTAAACACCGCGCCGCGCCCGGCGTTGAACAGCGGGGAGTCCTCCATCGGCAGGATCGCCGCCTTCACCGCCTCCAGCGCGCTGCCACCTGCGGCCAGCACCACGCGCCCGGCATCGAGCGCTGCCTGAAGCGCAGCTTCGTATTCGGCGCGGCGTTCGGGTGTCATCTGTGCCGGATCCAGCGTGCCCGCCCCGCCATGGATCGCCAGCGACCAGCGCGGCTCGGGCTGTGCCTGAGGCTCCTTCGCCAAGGCGGCAACGGGGCAAAGGGTGAGGGCGGCGACAAGGCCAAGGACAGCGTTTTTCATGGCGGCAACGACTACCTTAAGGGCAACAGCCGCGCTAGAGGGCGAACATGAGCACAGTCCCAGTCCTTTTGCGCGATGCCGCAGCGCAAGATGCCGCATCGCTCGGCGAGTTCGGCAGCACGGCCTTTTGCGCGGCCTTTGCGCATCTCTATGACCCGGCAGACCTTAACGCCTTTCTGGGGCAGGTTCATTCGCCTGCCGCGGTCGCGCAGGAGATTGCTGATCCTGCGATATTCCACCAACTCGCCGTGGACCCGGCAAGCGGAGCGCTTAGCGGCTTTGTAAAGCTGAAATATCCCGGCGGCTATCCCGGGCATTCGGATGCGCAGCGCCCGCTTACCCTTGCCCAGCTCTATTGCGCACCGCAGCGCACCGGCGCAGGGATTGGCGCTGCCCTGATGGACTGGGCGCTCGATCAGGCGCGCAGGCTGGGAGCTGATGCGGTGCAGCTATCGGTGTGGAGCGAAAACTACGGCGCGCAGCGGTTTTATGCGCGCTATGGCTTTGCGCATATTGCCGATATTGATTTCTGGGTCGGCAACCACCGCGATGATGAGTTTCTTTATGAATTGAGATTGTAGCCAACCTCGCCTATTTCACAGGGCGTAACCCCCGCAACGCAATTCAGGAAATCCCATGTCTGCAATCCGGCCCTGGCGCACCATCGAGCGGCGCAAATGTCGTCAGATCATGGTCGGCAATGTCCCTGTTGGCGGCGATGCCCCGATCACCGTCCAGACGATGACAAACACCCCGACCGAGGACGTGAAGGCGACCATCGATCAGATCCGCCGCTGCGAGGAAGTGGGCGCGGACATCATCCGCGTGTCTTGCCCGACCGAGGAATCCACCGCCAATTTCAAACAGATCACGCGCGCTGCCCGCATTCCGGTGGTGGCCGATATCCACTTTCACTACAAACGCGCACTCGAAGCCGCCGATGCAGGCGCGGCGTGCCTTCGCATCAATCCCGGCAATATCGGCTCGGCTGACCGCGTGGCTGAGGTGGTGCGCGCGGCCAAGGCCAATGGCTGTGCGATCCGCATCGGGGTGAACGCCGGCAGCCTGGAAAAAGACCTGCTCGAAAAATATGGCGAGCCCTGCCCCGAAGCGCTGATTGAAAGCGCGCTTGATCACATCAAGCTCTTGCAGGATCACGATTTTCACGAATTCAAGGTGGCGGTGAAAGCCAGCGACGTGTTCCTTGCGGTGGCCGCCTATCATGGCCTTGCCGAAACCGTGGATTGCCCGCTGCACCTCGGCATCACCGAGGCAGGCGGCTTGATCGGCGGGACAGTGAAATCGAGCATCGGCATTGGCTCGCTCTTGTGGGCCGGGATTGGCGACACCATCCGCGTGTCGCTTTCGGCAGAGCCGGAGCAGGAGATCAAGGTCGGCTTTGAAATGCTCAAAGCGCTGGGCCTGCGCACCCGCGGGGTGCGGATTGTCTCGTGCCCCTCATGCTCGCGTCAGGGCTTTGACGTTATCCGCACTGTCGAGGCGCTGGAAGCCCGGCTTGAACACATCAAGACCCCGATGAGCCTTTCCATCCTCGGCTGCGTGGTGAACGGCCCCGGCGAAGCGCGCGAAACCGACATCGGCCTTACCGGCGGCGGCGCGGGCAAGCACATGGTGTACCTGCGCGGTGTGACCGATCACACCATCGAGAACGAAGACATGCTCGATCACATCGTGCGCCTTGTCGAAGAAAAGGCCGCCGAGATCGAGCGCGGCGAGCAGACTGCCTTTGATCCCCACGCCGCCCCGCAAAAGGCGGTTGAGGCAGCGGAGTAAGAGGCGGTTTAGAGCGGTTTAGCGAGTTTAGGGCGTGCTTGAGGGCATTTTTCTGGGATTTGCCCTCGCGATGGACGCCTTCGCCGTGGCGCTGACCCAAGGCGCGCGGTTTCGCCCGCGCTGGATGGGCGCACTGGCGATTGCCGCGACTTTCGGGCTGTTTCAGGCGGTCATGCCCTGGATCGGATGGGGGATCGGCGCGGTCGGCCTAGCCTATCTCGAAGCGGCCGGTCACTGGATCGCTTTCGGGCTGCTGACGTTCCTGGGGCTACGAATGTTGCAAGGCCATGATGGCGAGGATGGCCCTCGGCAGGCACTGACGGGCAGCGCGCTGCTGCTTGCGGGGCTTGCCACAAGCGTTGATGCGCTGGCTGCCGGAATCACCTTGCCAACGCTCAATATCGCGCCCTTGATCGCGGTGAGCCTGATCGGAGGCATCACATTCACATTAAGCCTTGCAGGCGTGTGGCTGGGGCGGATGGCAGGAGATGCGCTGGGGCGATGGGCCGAACGCGCAGGCGGGGTCATTCTGATCGCGCTGGGATGCAAGATCCTTGCGGAACATATGGGCTGGCTTGCGGGTTGAGCGCGCGATGCTCCACGTCGTCCACCATGCTGACTATATGGCCCCGCGGCCGACACGCGGCACTTTCAAATTCGACAAATACTGGCTGGTGATGGAGGAATTGCGCAAGGCCGCACATCCGCTGACCGAACACGCGCCCACGCCGATGCCGCGAGAATGGCTGGAAGCGGTGCATTGCCCCAACTATGTCGACGAGGTGTTCAGGGTGGCTGTGCCGCGCGACAAGGAGCGGCGCATCGGCTTTCCGGTGACCCCTGCCATCGTCTCGCGCGTCCAGCACACCAACGGCGGCACATGGTGTGCTGCGCAGCTGGCACGCGCGCACGGCTATGCTGCCAATTCGGCGGCGGGCAGTCACCATGCGCTGCATGATACGGGCGCAGGCTATTGCGTGTTCAACGATCTCGCCGTCACCGCCAACCGCCTGATCGCCGAGCGCCATGCGCAGCGCGTGCTGATCGTCGATCTGGATGTGCATCAAGGCGACGGCACCGCCAGCCTGACAGCGGGGCGAGAGGATATCTTCACGCTGTCGCTTCACGCCGAGAAGAACTTTCCGGTCAGAAAAGCCCGCTCCAGCCGCGATGTTCCCCTGCCCGATGGGATGGATGATGATGGCTATATGGAGGCGCTCACCCGTCATCTGCCTGAGGTTATGGCGGACTTTGCGCCCGATTTCGTGCTCTATCAGGCAGGCGTTGACCCCCACCGCGATGACAAGCTGGGCCGCCTTGCGCTCAGCGATGAAGGGCTGGGCCTGCGCGATCGTTTTGTTGTCGCTGCAGCGCGGGGCAAGGGCTTACCCATCGCTTCGGCGCTGGGCGGCGGCTATGGCGATGATGCCCGCGCAGTGGCTGCGCGCCACGCCGCCTCAATGCTCACCATGGCCGAGGAAAACGCGCGCTGGGATCAGAAATAGATGTCGATGTAATCGGTCAGCCCATCGCACCATTCAAAGCGGCGCAGTCGGTAATATTGGCGATTCTGAGTGATTTCAAACCGCCACTTGTCCTGCGCCTCGCACCGCCGCCCCGGATCGGGCGTGTTGAGGATGGAAATCGTCCCATCAAGAATGAAATATTTGTCTCCAATCTCGGTGATCATGCCATTGACGCTCACAAAGGCATCGCCATCGCCGCTTTGGCGCGCATCAAGAAACCATTGCCCTGTCCCATTGACCAGCACTCGCGCCTCGCCGCGATAATCCCAGCTGATCCATTGCAGGGTCACTCCCTTGGGCGCGGCAATGCGGGCAAGGTCGCTGACGCTGGTGATGCGGGTCGGCATCTGGCTGTCAGGCCCGCCTTCGACCCCGTCAAAAAATCCCACCGGATAATCCGGCAAGCCCTCTTGCAGCGCCGTCTCTGCCGACAGCGGCGTGGACAGCGCGCCAAGGATCATCAGCGCCGCAAGCCGCAGCAAATTCATCGCAGTTCCCCTCCTGAAGCGAATCGAGCCCTTGGCATGACTTGTTGCCCACCCTCCCGACCAAGGCAATCGCGCGATTGGCAAATTCACTCTTGGGAAAGGCGCGATTGCCGATATAGTGGAGTACCATGACAACACGGCGCGACATTTTGAAAGGCACGCTGAGCGCTGGCCTTGTTGCCGCTGGCGGGCTTGCCCTGCCGGCAAGGCTGGCAGCGTCGGTGGCTCCGGGCGGCCCGCGCGACCGGATGCTGTTCGAGATTGCCAAGCGCGAGCTTGATCGCGCAGGCGCCGCCATCTGGAAGCGCGATATTGTCGGGATTGCCGATTTCGGCCTGCATTCAGCGCGGCCGCGCTTTCACCTCGTCAATCTGGAGCGCTCAGAGGTTGAAAGCCTCCATGTCAGCCACGGCACAGGCTCCGACCGCGAACATGACGGCTGGCTCAAGCAGTTTTCCAATGTCGAAGGCTCGAACGCCACCAGCCGCGGGGCCTATGTGACGTGGGAATGGTATGTTGGGCGCTATGGCACTTCGGTGCGGCTCGGCGGGCTTGATTCCACCAATGATGCCGCCTTGCGCCGCTATATCGTGATGCACCGCGCTGCCTATGCGGAACCCGCTCATCTTGCAAAGTGGGGCAGGCTCGGGCGCTCAAATGGCTGCTTTGCTTTTGGCGAGGAGCAGTTTCGCACCGCTCTGCTGAACCTGTCCGGCGGACGCCTGCTTTATGCTGATTCGCTCGGGCTGGAAGAAGATGGCCGGATCGAAACCACCGGCCTTGCCATGCTGCGTCCCGATCATCCCACCGATCTGCAACGCTACGCGCCGGGATCATATTGATTCGCGGCCGCGCTGATGCGCGACGCAGACCACTCACCCCGCCTGACGAGCCGTGGCCCGACCCGGTCGCCAAAGCCCAATGGCATTCTTGGTGGCGGGGTGGCTGGGCTGCCGTCCACAAAGTGAGCAAAACCTAACCGTCGCGCAGATCGTCCTCGATCACGATGATCTCATCAACCGGCTGCTGAGTGCGTTCGCGCACGCGCGGCTTGTCGAGGCTGGCGAGCACCGGGGCATCGCGATCATAGATGTCCTTGAAGGTCGCCATTGCGCCGTTGATGTCGGAGGCCATGGTGAAATAGGTGATGTAAGCGGGCATCCGCTTCTCGATCGGCACCTTGGTGTACTTGCCCGAATTGGCGATGGCGACGGCTTCATCCTTGGTCGCCCCCTTGCCGAGGATCGCCATGGTGATCGCCAGTTCCAGCGCCCGCTCGGTACGGATGCAGCCATGCGACAGCGCGCGGTTCTCGTTGTTGAACAGGTGGCGCGAGGGCGTGTCGTGAAAGAAAATCGCGTGCGGGTTGGGCATTTCGAGCTTCATCAGCCCAAGCGAATTGCCAGGTCCGGGCTGCTGCACCACGGTGATCATGCCATTGGCGGCGCGCGTGCCCTTATAGCCATTGCGCCGCGCCCATTCGGGGTTGGAAAGCACGCGCTCGCCCAGCCCTTCGCCCTTGACGATGGATTGCGGCACTGTCCAGGTGGGGTTGAACACCACGCCTTCGATGGTTTCAGCGAGCTGCGGCGTCGCAGTGCGCCCCGGCTTGCCCACCACCGTGCGATAGGTGCTGATGATCTTGTTGTTCACCGTCAGGCGCAGCTGGTATTCGGGCACGTTGGTGATGAGATATTGCGGCCCCAGATCGCGCGGCAACCAGCGCCAGCGGTCCATATTGGCAAGGATCAGCTTGCGCCGCGCGGTGTTGCTGGCGGGCGTTTTGGCAAGTTCTTCGCGCAGGCGCGCATAATCGGGATGGGTGGGATGCAGCTGTGCAAGCGTTCCGGCAATATCGCCGCTCTCCAGCGCATCGGTGAGCAGTTTGCCGGTGGGGAAACGTTCCACATCGGTATCGACCACAAACCATTGGCGGCGCGCTTCCATCGGGGTGCGGCCATCGCGCAGATCCTCAACCAACCAGACGAAAGCCTGCGAGGCGATCTCGTCGAGTTCCTGCGATGGGCCCGAAGCCAGCGCGACCTTGAGCGCGGCCAGTTCATAATCGGCGGGCACAAGACCTTCTGCGCCAACCCCTTCGATAACCGCCACGAGCGCGCGCGCCTGAGCCACGCTCCAGGATTGCGTGAGCGGGTGGATGACTTGCATGCTGGGCTGAACCACCGGCTCGGAAACCATCGGCGGGAAGGCCTGCTGAAAGGTGGCCGACGGCGTGGGCGCAGGCGAAGGTGCAGGTGTTGGTGCGCGATCCTGCGCGCTCAGCCCTGCTGCCATGATGGCCGCGAGTGCCGCTCCGCCCCAAAGATAGCCTGCCAACCTGTTCATATTGCACCTTGAATTGCCCGCCGCGATAAAAAGTGCGGCGCCCGTCTGTGACTGCCATAGGCCGCCCCAGCGCATTCTATCAACCAGCGAGCCTTGCGCTGCGATGAATCTGCAACTTGGTGATGCAGCGCAAACACAAACCACTCTCTGCAAGCGGCGCGTGACGGCGCAGGCGCAAACCGCTAAGCGCGCAGTGCCATGAACGCCGCTGCCCGCCCCCTGCTGCCGATTGCTGTTGCCTTTGCAGGCGTGGGCTTTCTGTCGGTCATGGATGCTTTCATGAAAGAGGCTGCGCTCCTGGCAGGTGCCTTTACCGCCACCTTGCTTCGTTCGGCGATTGGCGGGGCGATCATTGCGCCCATCTGGCTCGCGCGCGGGCCAGCTTGGCCGGGGCCGCGCGTGTTGAAACTTCACATCGAACGCGGTGTGATCACTGCCTTCATGGCGCTGACCTTCTTCTTTGCCCTCACCCGCCTGCCTCTGGCTGAAACAATCGCGCTGTCTTTCATTGCGCCAATTGTCGCGCTCTATCTGGCAAGCGTGCTTTTGGGGGAAACCATCAGCCGCAATGCGATCTGGGCAAGCGTGCTGGGGTTTATCGGCACGCTGGTGATTATAGGCGGCAAGATCGGGCAAGGCACGTTCGATCAAGACACCGCATTGGGCCTTGGCTCAATCATGATTTCCGCGCTTCTTTACGCCTATAATTTTATCGTGATCAGGCGGCAGGCGCAGCTTGCCGGCCCCGTTGAAATCGCAACTTTTCACAGCATCGTCAGCGCACTCGTGCTGCTGCTGTTTGTCCCGCTGGCATGGCAGATGCCGCCGCAAGCAGCATGGCTGCCCCTGCTGGCCGGCGGCGCCTTCACGGTGGCAGGTGCGCTGTCGGTTGCATGGGCCTATGCCCGCGCCGAAGCGCAGGTGCTGGTCCCGATCGAATATTCGGCATTCCTGTGGGCGAGCGTGCTGGGCTGGGTCTTTTTCAACGAAGTGCCCGGCCTTGCGACATGGGCCGGCACCGCGCTTATTATCGGTGGGTGCTGGCTGATCACGCGTCAGGCCAAACCCGCTGCCCTCTCTGCTGGCGAAACGCCTGCCTAAGACCAAATTCCTACCCCGCGCCCCCTTGACCTTGCGCCGTTGAAAGCGCAATCGCCACGGCGAATTGGCTGCACCCATGGATCGGGGGCGTGGCCTTGGGACATTTCGCAAAAAAGGACGACAGCCGCCATGACTGCAATCGGCAAGGACACGCTTGGCACCCGCGACATTCTGAACGTGGGCGGGAAGGAATACGCCTATTACTCGCTCGCCAAGGCGGCGGAGCAATTGGGCGATGTGTCGAAATTGCCGATTTCGATGAAGGTGCTCTTGGAAAACCTGCTGCGCTTTGAAGATGATGGCTTCACCGTGGCGCGCTCGCATATTCAGGCGCTGGTTGATTGGCAGAACAATCCCACCACTGGCGAGGAAATCCAGTACCGCCCGGCGCGCGTGCTGCTTCAGGATTTCACGGGCGTGCCTTGCGTGGTGGACCTCGCCGCGATGCGCGATGCGATCAAGAAACTGGGCGGGGATACCGCCAAGATCAATCCGCTGGTTCCGGTCAACCTCGTGATCGATCACTCGGTGATGGTCGATGAATTCGGCCACCCCAAGGCGATGGAAGCCAATATGGCTTTGGAATATGAGCGCAATGCCGAGCGTTATGACTTCCTCAAGTGGGGCTCCAAGAGCTTCAAGAATTTCACCGCCGTGCCCCCGGGCACCGGCATCTGCCACCAGGTGAACCTTGAGCATCTGGCCCGCGCCGTGTGGTCTTCCGAAGGCCCCGATGGCGTCATGGTCGCCTATCCCGACACCTGCGTTGGCACCGACAGCCACACCACCATGATCAACGGCCTCGGCGTGCTCGGCTGGGGCGTTGGCGGGATTGAGGCTGAGGCTGCAATGCTCGGCCAGCCGGTTTCGATGCTGATCCCCGAAGTGGTCGGCTTCTATCTCGAAGGCGCGATGGCGGAAGGCGTGACTGCGACCGATCTGGTGCTCACCTGCGTTCAAATGCTGCGTGAAGTGGGCGTCGTCGGCCGCTTCGTCGAATTCTACGGCCCGGGCGTTGCCAACCTCACGCTGGCCGACCGCGCGACCATCGCCAACATGGCGCCCGAATATGGCGCAACCTGCGGCTTCTTCGGGATTGACGACAAGACCATCGATTACCTGCGCCTCACGGGCCGCAGCGAAGAAACCATCGCGCTCGTCGAAGCTTACGCCAAGGCGCAGGGCATGTGGTTTGATCCGGCCAATGTGCCGGTCTTCACCAAGACCCTGTCGCTCGACATGGCAGCGGTCGTCCCGAGCCTCGCTGGCCCCAAGCGCCCGCAGGACAAGGTGGTGCTCGACAAGGTCGATGACCTGTTCAACGCTGATCTCACCAAGGTTTACGGCAAGGCTACCCCGGCCCGCGTCGGCGTGGAAGGCAAGGACCACGATATCGGTGATGGCGACGTGGTGATCGCAGCCATCACCTCCTGCACCAACACCTCCAACCCCGATGTGCTGATCGCCGCTGGCCTTGTCGCCAAGAAGGCCAACGAGCGGGGCCTCAAGCCCAAGCCGTGGGTCAAGACCAGCCTCGCGCCGGGTTCGCAGGTGGTGACCGATTACCTCGTGAAGTCGGGCCTGCAGGAGCACCTCGATGCGGTCGGCTTTGACCTTGTCGGCTATGGCTGCACCACCTGCATCGGCAACTCGGGGCCTTTGGCGGCACCCATCAGCCAAGCAATCAATGGCAACGACATCGTCGCCGCCTCGGTGCTGTCGGGCAACCGCAATTTCGAAGGCCGTGTCAGCCCCGATGTGCGCGCCAACTTCCTTGCCTCGCCGCCGCTGGTGGTGGCCTATGCCTTGAAGGGCACTGTCACCGAAGACATCACCACCACGCCAATCGGGCAGGACAAGGACGGCAAGGACGTGATGCTGGCAGACCTCTGGCCGAGCAACGCCGAGATTGCCGAACACCGCGCCGCCAACATCGACCGCTCGATGTTCGAATCGCGCTACGCCAATGTCTATGATGGCGATGAGCACTGGCAGGCGATCACGGTCGAGCCGTCGGACACCTACCAGTGGCGCGCTGGCAGCACCTATGTCGCCAACCCGCCCTATTTCGAGGGCATGACGATGACGCCTGCCCCGGTCACCGACATCATCGATGCAAAGCCGCTGGCGATCCTTGGCGATTCGGTCACCACCGATCACATCTCGCCGGCCGGTTCGATCAAGGAAGACAGCCCCGCCGGCCGCTTCCTGATGAGCAATCAGGTCGCCAAGCGCGACTTCAACTCCTATGGCTCGCGCCGCGGCCACCACGAAGTGATGATGCGCGGCACTTTTGCCAATATCCGCATCAAGAACGAAATGGTCCCCGGCGTCGAAGGCGGCGTGACTGCGTTCAATGGCGAGCAGATGGCGATCTATGATGCCGCGATGAAGCACAAGGAAGCCGGCACGCCGCTCGTCGTAATCGGCGGCAAGGAATATGGCACCGGCTCGTCGCGTGACTGGGCAGCCAAGGGCACGATTCTGCTCGGCGTGCGCATGGTGATCGTTGAAAGCTTTGAACGCATCCACCGCTCCAACCTTGTCGGCATGGGCGTGTTGCCCTTGCAGTTCAAGGACGGCGACACACGCGAGACTTTGGGCCTCAGTGCCGATGACACCTTCTCGATCCGCGGCCTTGCAGACCTCACGCCGGGGCAGGATGTGACGATTGAAGTCACCCGTGCGGATGGAACCCAATTCTCCTTCACTGCGTTGTGCCGTATCGATACCGCCAACGAGATGGAATATTACCGCCATGGCGGGATCCTCCATTACGTCTTGCGCAAATTGGCGGCGTAAGGAGACGCATGAAGCAATCCCAGCCCCTTATTATTGCAGCTGCAGTTCTCGCCCTCGCTGCGTGCGGGGGTGAGGCGCAGCAATCGAGCAGTGATCGCAAGGGTGGCGGTGCGCCGTTCGGCTTTGAACTGGCCGCTGCTGCTGCAACCGAGGCAACAGCGGCGCCTGTGGTTGAAATCTCACCTGCGGAAGTGGCCGAAGAACTGGTGCGCGGAACGATCCGCCTAATCGATATACGCACAGCCGAAGAAGTCGCAGAAGGCGGCACTATTCCGGGTGCAGAGCATATCCCGATGGATCGGTTGGATGCTTCCGTGCTGACAGGCGATGACGGGCGCGAAGTGGTGCTTTATTGCCGTTCGGGCAGCCGCTCACTGGCCGCAGCGACCGCGCTTGCCGAGGAGGCAGGGCATAGTGTCACCCACATGCCCGGCGGAATTCTTGCCTGGCGTGAACGCGTGCGTCTGGCGGCTTGCGAACAGGGCGCCGAGCAAAGCTGCTGAACCGCCTGTAGGCCTATGCAAAAGGGCGGCTTTCTTCTCCGGAGAGCCGCCCTTTTGCTGTGCACGATCCTAAGCTGCGATCTTGCGCTTCATCCGGCGGCGTCCCAGCACCGCTGCCGCAGCCAAACCGAACAGCGCCATCATCGGCGGAGCAGGCACATCGTGACCACCGCTGCTGCTGCTGCTGCTCGACGAGGAAGACGATGAAGAACTGCTGCTCGAGGAGGTCGAGCCGCCCGAAGTCGATGAACTGCTCGACGACGAACCGCTCGACGACGAGGAGCTTGAACCGCCCGAAGTGGCGCCACCCGAGGTCGTGGTCGTATCGCCGCCGCTGGTAGAAGAGGACGAGCTGCTCGATGACGACGACGACGAGGAGCTGGTGCTGCTGGTCATATCGCCGGAAGTGCCGCCGCCGCTGGTCGCGCCGCCCGAGGACGAGGAGCTCGACGAAGAACTGGAGCTGCTCGAGGAAGAGGAAGAGGACGAAGAACTGCTCGACGACGAGGAGGAAGACGAGCCGCCCGAAGTCGTGGTTCCGGGCTTACCGCTCGTTCCGCCGCTGGTCGAGGTGGAGGTAGAGGTCGAAGTGCCTCCGCCGCTGGTTGAAGTGGATGAGCTCACATTGCCGCTCGAGGAGGTCGAGGTGCTGACGTTGCCGCTTGTCGATGAACTGACATTGCCGCTGGTTGAAGACGTGCTGGTAACGCCGCCTGTCGATGTCGAGGTCGAGGTGCTGATCCCGCCGCTTGAACTGGACGTCGACGTGGAGACACCGCCGGTCGAAGATGTGACAGCTCCCGAGGACGTGCTCACACCGCCCGTCGAAGTCGAAACACCGCCCGAAGAAGTGCTGACCCCGCCGGTCGAGGTGGATACTCCGCCTGTGGTGCTCGAAGTGGAAACACCGCCTGTCGACGTGCTCACCCCGCCCGTGGTGCTCGACGTGGACACCTGCCCGGTCGAAGTGCTGATCTGACCCGACGACGAAGTTGTCGAGGTCGAGTTGTCGATAATGATGTTGATGCCGCTGGTCGTGGCGCCAGACGTTGTGCCATTCGAAGTCGTCCCGCCGTTCGACGTCAGGCCCGAAGTCCCGCCTGACGTCGAGGTTGTGGTGGAAACCGAGACATCACCCGACGACGAACCACCGCCACCAAAGAAGCCACCGAAAAAGCCGCCGGCCAGCCCTCCGGCCAGCCCGCCGCCAAAGCCGCCAAAGCCGCCACCAAAGCCGCCTCCTCCCCCGCCGCCCTGCACGGGCGGAAGCGGCGGCAAGGGCGCAGGCATGAAGGCCACCTGCGCAATCGGCGGGCACTCATTGGGATCGGCATAGGTCTGCACGATATTGGCTGGCATGCTGGGCGCGCCCACGCCGCCGAAACCAACCGGCTGACATTCGATGGTGCGCTCCACAATGCGGCGGCGCACCGGCTCTGCCATCGGAACCTCGCGCACCCGCGCGCCTTTGACATAGCGCTGGCCGGTGACGGGATCGGCGACGATCTCCTTGCCGGTGGTGAAGTCCGGGACATCGGTGTTCATCGGTTCTGCAACGCGCACGGCACCGCCTTGCAGCAGCGCTACACCTGCCGCAGCCGCGGAGAGCTTTGCGATAGCGAGTTTGAGCGACATAGAACCAAGCCTTGTTTGCGAGTGCCGGATCGGCGCGGACCATCCGCACTTCCCCTTAAGCCAGGTTCTCTTGTGATAGGGTTACGCGCCTCGCGGCAATCCGGTTAACCATGGCGAATGGCGCAAATTCGGCTGCAATTGGCTCGAAAAGGGCCGAATTGACTCGCGCTGTCCCGAATTGGAACCGAAAACACCCGCTCGGTTAGCTGCCTGACGTTAACTATCTTCGTCGAACAGTCCGCCTTGCCCATGGGCCGGGGGCGAATCCGGGCGCGCCGGGGGAACGAGGTCGAGATGCTCCCACCCGGCATCATTGAGCACCCGCCCGCGCGCGGTGCGGGCCACCAGTCCAAGCTGGATGAGGAAGGGCTCGACCACTTCCTCGATGGTGTCGCGCGGCTCGGCGAGGCCAGCGGCGAGCGTTTCGACGCCGACCGGTCCCCCCTTATAGGTGGTCGCGATCATGGTGAGATAACGCCGGTCCATGCTGTCCAAGCCCAGCCGGTCAATCTCCAGCCGGGTGAGCGCCTCGTCTGCCACCTCGCGGGTGACAATGCCGCTGCCTGCCACATCGGCAAAATCGCGCACCCGCCGCAGCAAGCGCCCTGCCACCCGCGGCGTGCCGCGCGAACGCCGCGCAATCTCACGCGCGCCTGCAGGGTCAATCGCAAGGCCCAAGAGGCCAGCGGCCCGCGTCACCACGCAGTCCAATTCCTCGTGGCTGTAGAAATTCAGCCTGACGGGGATGCCAAAGCGGTCGCGCAGCGGCGTGGTTAGCAGCCCCTGCCTTGTGGTCGCCCCGATCAGGGTGAAAGGCGGCAGATCAATCCGCACTGAGCGTGCCGAGGGGCCTTCGCCGATGATAAGGTCAAGCGCGCGGTCTTCCATCGCGGGGTAGAGCACTTCTTCGACCACCGGATTGAGGCGGTGAATTTCATCGATGAACAGCACATCATGGGGTTCAAGATTGGTGAGCAGCGCGGCGAGATCGCCCGCCTTGGCGATGACGGGGCCAGAGGTGGCGCGAAACCCTGCGCCGAGTTCTGCTGCGACAATCTGGGCAAGCGTGGTCTTGCCAAGCCCCGGCGGGCCAAAGAACAGCGTGTGATCCATCGCCTCGCCCCGCGCGCGCGCGGCGGCGATGAAGACGGCCAAGTTATCGCGCGCCGCCTCCTGCCCGATGAATTCGGCCAGCCGCTTGGGCCGCAGCGCCGCGTCAGGATCGTCCGCTTGGCGGGTGGGAGAGTGGAGGGGGTCAGTCATACAAACTCGTCATGCTGAACTTGTTTCAGCATCCATCGTGCCGCATCCTCGGCGCCATGCGACAAGAGCGACAACCTTGCGTCTATATCCTTGCCAGCCACCCTTACGGCACGCTCTACATCGGTGTCACCAGCGATCTGATCGGCAGGATCTGGCAGCATCGCAATGGAGCAGTCGAAGGCTTCACTCGCCGTTACCGCGTCCATCGCCTCGTCCGCTACGAACTGTTCGGCGACATGGCTGGCGCGATCCCTCGCGAAAGACAGCTCAAACGATGGCACAGGCAGTGGAAGATCAACCTGATCGAGAGCGCCAACCCCGATTGGCACGATCTGGCGGTCGGACTGGGATTGCCGCCGATAGCGCCGCGCTGATCGCGCAATGGATGCTGAAACAAGTTCAGCATGACGAGAAACTGCCCCCATCACCCACCCCCTCAAAACGGGTTCACCGTGTAGCCCTGCTGTTGCAGCAGCGCGTGGGCGGTGATCGCGGACAGCCACACTTCAACGCCGTCGATCAGATCATCGGGCGCAATCGCATAGGCCGCCGTGGTCTGTCCGCACAGGATGAAGCGCACGCCCTTACCCAGCAGCGCCTCGACAAGCTTTGCCGAAGGATTATCCCCTTTCCGCGAGGCGGGGTGGACGCCGTGGGCGGCATTGGTCAGCAGTTCGAGCCCCGCCCGGCCATGCACCACCACGGCCAGCTTAATGTTCTCCTCAGGCACGCCGGCTGCCACTGCCATGTTGAAAAATCGCGCCGCGCTTTCAAATCCGCGATTAAGCGAGCCTTCGGCGGCAGGAGCGCTTACATCAAAGGCAATCGCAAAAGCCGGATTCTCGGGAAGCGCGGCCATGCCAGCCACCGGCGCATGGGGGCCAAACTCCGCGATCACAGGTCCGGTCTTGAACGCGCTCATATCCTGCGCGGCAAGCGGGCTTGCCGCCAGCGCTCCGCCAAACCCCAAAGCCATCATCCAGCGCATCATAACCCCTCCTATCCCGCCGCCTTCTTCAGCGCCACGCGGATCAAATCGCCCTCGCCCGCATCTTCGCCCAATTCCGCCAAGGCCGCGGCCACGGCCTGCGCTGCCACGGCGGGCTTGAAGCCCAAATTCTGGAGCGCGCTCACCGCGTCTGCGCCGAGGCCGCCTGCCGGAGCCGCCGCAGCAACGCCCGCGGCAAAGCCGCCCGCCGAACCCGGCCCAGAAGCAGGCATAGCGCCCGCCTTGTCCTTCAACTCGTTGACGATCCGGCTCGCCAGTTTCGGCCCCACACCTTGCGCGCGGGCGACCATCGCTGCGTCCCCGCGCCCACACGCATCGCGCAATTCGCCGGTGGAAAGCGCCGAGAGGATCGCCAGCGCCACCTTGCTCCCCACGCCCTGCACCTGCGTCAAAAGCCGGAACCAGTCGCGCTCGGCAGCCTCGGCAAAGCCGAGCAGGCGCATATCATTCTCGCTCACTTGCAATTGCGTGTGGACAGTGCAGGCCTCTCCCACCTCGCCCAAAGCGGCCAGAGTGCGGCTTGAACAGAAGGCGAGATAGCCAACGCCATGGCAATCGACGATGGCCCAATCCTCGCCCACTTCTGCCAGAATGCCCGATAGTCTTGCGATCATGGTTTGTTCTAGGCACATTCGCGCCCGCTTGACCAGCCAATATGGACAGATGCCCACACCCCTGCCATGGGAAGCGCCATGAGCTGGAACACATTCGGACGGGTCTTGCGGTTTACCACTTGGGGCGAAAGCCATGGCCCTGCGATTGGCGTGGTGCTGGATGGGTGTCCGCCGGGGCTGACCTTGTCCGAGGAGGACATCCAGCCCTTCCTCGACGCGCGCCGTCCGGGGCAGAGCCGTTTCACCACCCAGCGGCAAGAGCCCGATCAGGTGCGCATCTTATCGGGCGTGTTTCAGGGCCAGACCACCGGCACCCCGATCAGCCTGATGATCGAAAACACCGATCAACGCAGCAAGGATTATGGCGAGATCGCGCAGAGCTATCGCCCCGGCCATGCCGATTATGCCTATGATGCGAAATACGGCATCCGCGATTATCGCGGTGGCGGCAGGTCATCGGCGCGGGAGACAGCTTGCCGAGTGGCAGCAGGGGCGATTGCGCGGCTGATTATTCCTGAAGTCGCGATCACCGGCTGGGTTGAGGCAATCGGGACGAGCGCGATCGACTATGCCCGCTTTGATGCAGGCCAGATCCGCGCCAATCCCTTTTTCTGCCCCGATGCGGTGAAGGCGGCTGAATGGGAAGAATTGGTCGATAGCATCCGCAAGGCGGGCTCCAGCGTGGGCGCAACTGTCATGTGCCGCGCAGAGGGCGTGCCCGCAGGCTGGGGCGCGCCGCTTTATGCCAAGCTGGACGCTGACCTTGCGAGCGGCATGATGAGCATCAATGCGGTAAAAGGCGTTGAAATCGGCGATGGCTTTGCCGCGGCGCGAGGCACGGGTGAAAGCAATGCCGACGCGATGGCTCCGGGCGCAGGCGGCGCGCCGGAATTTGCCAGCAACCATGCAGGCGGCATCGCGGGCGGGATTTCGACCGGACAGCCGGTGGACGTGCGCATCGCCTTCAAGCCGACCAGCTCAATCCTCACTCCCGTCCCTTCAATCACCAGCACCGGCGAGGCGACCGAAGTGCGCACCAAGGGCCGGCACGATCCGTGCGTCGGTATCCGCGGCGTGCCGGTGGCAGAGGCGATGCTGGCGCTGGTGCTGGCCGATCACAAGCTGCTCCACCGCGCTCAAGTAGCGAAGCGATAGCGCGACAAGAACGCGCTCAAGTAGCGAAGCGGTAGCGCGGCAAGAACCCGCTCAAGTTTCTTGAATCGCGCGCCCAAACCCTTTGCCGCGCTTGCAGCGGCTGCGCCGCCGCGATACCCGCGTGCAAGAGGATTATTCCATCACAGCTTTTTGAATTGCACCTGCAGGCCGTCCTTAGGCTTGGGAATCGGCCAGGCCTGCCAGCCGGGATTGTAACCGGGCGCAGCCTCGATCCGGTAGCGCTGCAAAAGCTGCGCCAGCAGGATCTTCACCTGCATATAGGCAAAGTGCAGCCCCAGACACATATGCGCGCCCCCGCCAAACGGCACCCAGGCGTATTTGTGCCGCTCGCGCACCTTGTCGGCAGTGAACCGCATCGGATCGAAGGTGAAGGGATTGTCCCAGTAGTCTTCGGAATGGTGCGTCCAGTAGATATTGATGCCCACCATCGCACCTGCGGGAATACGGTAGCCGCCGAATTCAAACTCGCGCAGCGCGCGGCGCGGCATCGAGGGCACGGGCGGGATCATCCGCAGCGATTCCTTAAAGGCCATTTCCGTGAGATCAAGCTTGCCAAGATCATCGTAATCCAGCGCTCGCGGATTGCCCTGCCCATCGGGCCCGCCAGTGACCGCAAAAATCTCCTCGCGCACCCGCTCCTGCCATTCCGGCTCGCGCGCAAGATAATAGATCAGCGAAGTGGCAGACGAGGTGATGGTGTCATGGGCTGCCATCATCAGGAAGTTCATGTGATCGACCACTTCGTCGACCGGCAAAAGCGAGCCGTCTTCACGCGTGGCTGTGGCGAATTGGCTGAACATGTCTTGCCCGCCCCCTTCGGCGCGGCGGCGCAAGGTTTCGCGGGTGAAATAATCGACCAGATATTTGCGGCCATCGACGCCTTTTTTCATCTGGGTGAAAGGCAAAGGCTTGCGGATCGGCGCGACCGAGGCCTGCACCATATCGACAAAGGCGACATTGATGCGATCCGCCTCAGGCCCCCAGGGAATGCCGATAAAGCTATCGGCGGCGAGATCGAGCGTCAGCTTTTTGATCGCGGGGTAGAAGGCCAATGGCCCCTCCCACTTCGCGACCTCGGCGGCGATCCCGCGACCCAGCGCGCCCGAATAATGCCGCATCGGTTCGGGCTTGAAGGCAATCGAGAGCGCACGGCGATCAATCCGGTGATGGTCGAAATCCATCAGCATCAGCCCGCGCGGGAACAATTGATCGAGCACCGGACCCCACCCCTGTTCGCTGGAAAAAATCTTTTCCTTGTTGAACAGGAGCAGCTCGTTCGCCTCAGCGCCGATCAGCGCCACCTGCCAGCCGCCAAAAGCGCGATTCTTGTAAACGCGGCCGTGGGCCGCGATCATGCGCTGGGCAAAGGCGTGGGGATCGGCCAGCATCGTGAAGGTGTTGCCCACCACCGGCCAGCCCGCATCGCCGGGAATATGCGCCAGATCGGCTTCGCTCAGGCGCCCCTGCCTCCAATGCGCAAGGTTCTGGGGGAAGCCCTGAAGGCTGCGAGCTTCGCGGGGGGCGGCATCAGCAAGAGTGGCCATGGGGAAGTGGCTCCGTATCGGGTTCGTGTTTGCAACTGACTTTAGTGTAAATAAGGCGCAGATGTAAACAGCCCCCTGCCCTGAACGATCAAATCCAGCCCGAAAGCTCGCGCGCAACCATCCGCTTGATCATGGCAACGCCGGCGTCAGAGACGTTGAGGCAGTCCATCACGGCGTAATCTTCGCCGCCTGCTTCAATGAATTCATCGCGCCCCTCAAGCGCCAGTTCCTCAAGCGTTTCAACACAATCAGCAGCAAAGCCGGGGGCGGCCACCACCAATCGCTTGGTGCCTTTCTGACCTTCCTCGATCAGGGTGGTGTCGGTGGAAGGTTCCAGCCAGCGCGCCGGGCCAAAGCGCGACTGGAAGGTGGTTTCAAACCGCACGCCTGCAAATTCGGGCCGCGGAGACAGCCGCTCGCGCAGCAGCCGCGCGGTCTTCTGGCATTGGCAATAATAGGGATCGCCCTTTTCCAGCGTGCGCAGAGGCATCCCGTGGAAGCTCAGAAGCATCACTTCGGGTTTGAAAGAGAGCGCGGTCACCTGCCGCGTCAGATCATCGGCAAGCGCATCCAGATAATTGGCATCATCATGATAGGGCGGCACGAACCGCAGCGCCGGCTGCCAGCGCATATCCTTGAGCACGCGCGCGACCTCATCAAACACCGTTGCCGTGGTAGCGGCGCAATATTGCGGATACATCGGCGCGATCAGGATGCGATCACAGCCCTGTTCCATCAGCTTGGTAAGGCGCGATTCAATCGATGGCTTACCATAACGCATCGCGTAATCGACAATCACATTGTCGCCAAACTCGCCCATGATGGCTTCGGCCTGCCGAGCCGTGATGTCCGCAAGCGGCGATCCGCGCTTGGTCCAGATCTTGGAATAGGCCTCAGAGCTTTTCTTGGGGCGGGTGTTCAGAATGATGCCGCGCAGGATCGGTTGCCAGGCAATCGGCGGGATTTCGATCACGCGCCGATCCGACAGGAATTGCTTGAGATAGCGCCGCACCGATTCCGGATCAGGCCCATCGGGCGTGCCCAGATTGATCAACAGCACGCCGATTGCGCTGCTGTTCACCGGAGGGTGATCGGAAGGGAGCCTTTGGGGTTGCCAGGTCATTATCGGCCCAACGCATGGGGGAAGGTCTGTATCCGGCGCCGTGAATTGGCCCGGAACGGGAAAGCAAAACGTATCCGGGTCATATCCCTTCAGAAAGTAGGGGCAGACGCCGCAGGCGCAAGCCCGTAGCAGAAAACAGCGCGTTGGCAATTGCAGGGGCTGCGACAATGGCCCCCAATTCGCCGGGATCAGCAGGCGGCGCTTCGCTTTCGATGAATTCGATTGCCATATCCGGGCAATCGGCAAGGCCGGGAACGCCATAGGCGCCATAGTCGCTGCGTTCCGGCACGCCGGCGCGCAGCCGGATGGCGCGGCCGAGCGCCATGCCGATCCCGAACACCAACCCGCCTTCGATCTGCTGGCGGGCAATGTCGAGATTGATGATGCGGCCAATATCAACCGCTGCCGACAGGCGCGTGACGCGCACGCCGCCTTCGCCGGGCCGCGCCGAGGCAACGCAGGCAATGCGCGCGCCGCTTGTCAGGTCGCCAAGCCGCACGCAGGCCAGTCCCTCACCGCCCTGATCCGCGCCGCCGTCCCATCCCGCAATTTGCGCCGCGCGTTGCAGACAAGCCGCCAGCCGCACATCATTGCCCAGCATCGCCATGCGGAACGACAAGGGCTCGCGATCAAATTTGGCAGCAATCTCGTCGATGAAGCTCTCGGTGGCAAAGGCGCTGGCCGCTGCTGCATTGCCGCGCACTCTGCCGACCGGCAGGCCGATTTCAGTGGGAATATGCTCTACAGTGACGCTGGGAATGGCATAGGGCGGCACCGCACCTTCACACGCAAGCGGGTCCTTTTGCCCCTTGGCCTTGGCGATCGCCGCTTGAGGCGTCAGATTGCCGAACAGACGATGGCCGAATTCCAGCATCGCGCTTGGGCAGGCGAGCCGGAGGCGCATCGCATCGAGTGCGCCGCCGCCGCCTTGCGCCAATTGCGCGCCGATCATGATATGCGCAGGCGCACGCGGACGAGCGCGCAGCACCTCGCTGCGGCGCGGCCATGTGAGCTGCACCGCAGTGATGCCCTGTTTCGCCAAAGCCTTGACGATCAGAGCAATTTCGATCGCATGATCATGTTCGAGCCGCGCATCAAAACTGCCGCCTGCCGCCATGGGATAAAGCGCGACATCTTCTGTTGCCACGCCAATCGCGCGGGCAGCAGCGATGCGCGCCTGTTCGGGGGCTTGGGATGCGATCCACAATTCCAGCCTGCCATCGGCAAACCGCGCTGTGGCGGTCGCGGTTTCGACCGGAGCAGCGTGGGCTGCCTCGATTTCATAGATCCGCGCCATGTCCACGCGCCGCATCGCATCAGCGCCGAAGCCGGTTTCAACCAGCCGAAAACCCGGCCCGCTGCGCACCATCGTGCCAAGCCGCGCAGCGATTTCGTCGCTGTTGACAGGCGCCGAGACCGAAAAGCGCGGGCGCATCGCCTGCAATGCCTCTTCGGCTGCCCACCATGTGTTGGCAGCGACTGCAAGCCAGCGCTTGCTTTCCACGATACCTGCAACCCCGCGCACCCCGCTCGCCGCCGCGCGATCAAACCCCGCCAGTTCAGAGGCATCCACCGGACCATGGCGGATCGAGGCAAAGACCATGCCCGGCAAGCGCACATCGCCGGCAAAGCGCCACGAACCATCGACCTTGGACGGCAGATCAAGCCGCGAGAATAGGATCGCAGCCTCGCTACCAGTAGGCAGAGGTTCCTCGCGCGGGGGTTCGGGGCGCAAGGGAGCGGGATCGGGCGGGGGGCGCTGAGCTGCCGCGCTTGCCAACTCGCCAAAACTGGCTTGGCGCTCGCCATGGCGAACAAAGCCGCCAGCCACCTCGCATTCCTCCCAGGCAACGCCCCAGCGGCTCGCGGCCTCTTGCGCCAGCATGGCCCGCGCAGCGGCAGCGGCCTCACGGCACGGCGCTTCATAGGCAGCCAAAGCGGTGCCGTCAGCCGTCGCCATGAAGCGCGCGGTTCCCGCGAAGCGCTCCGCCATCAGGTTGTCCGCCTTGTCGGAAAGCCCCCCCAGCGCCGGATCCCACAAGGCAATCCATTTGCGCGCCAACGGCACATTGCCATAGGCACCCGAAATCGGCGCCGGTTCAGCCGCAATCTGGCGCCAGTCCGCCCCGAGTTCCTGCGCGATGATCTGGGGCAGCAGCGTGGTGATGCCCTGGCCCATCTCAAGCTGCGGGACAGCGACTGTAACCACCCCGTCTTCGCCAATCCTCAGCCATGCGCCGAACAGATGTTCACCACTCGCCGCGGTCACTGGGACAGGAAAGCGACGCGGCATCAGCCACCACGCCACCACCAGCCCGCCGCCTGCGGCAGCGCCTGCCAGAATGCCGCGCCGGGTGAGCTGCATCAGCCCTGTACGCTGCCGGTATCAAGCCAACGAGCGAGCCGTTCGGCAATGGCGACAAACGGCGCTGCTGCCTCGCTCTCACCAGCGGCAGGGGGCGTGCCGGCATCGCCACTAAGCCGTGTCTCCAGCGTCAAGGGCACCCGTCCAAGAAAAGGTATTTCAAGCGCAGCGGCGAATTTTTCGACCCCGCCTGAACCAAACGGGTCGCTGATATGGCCGCATTCAGGGCAGCAATAACCTGCCATGTTCTCGACCAGGCCAATGATCGGGACATTGCCTTGGTCAAACAACTGCCCGGCGCGCGCGGCATCGATCAGCGCCAGATCCTGCGGCGTCGAGACGAGCACCGCGCCATCCGGGCGGTGGGCCGAGAGCATCGACAATTGCACATCACCCGTGCCGGGCGGCAGATCGATCAACAGGATATCGGTGTCATCCCAGACCGCATCGATCAATTGCGACAGCGCCTTGCCCGTCATCGGCCCGCGCCAGGCCAGCGCCTTGCCGGGCGCGACAATATGGCCCATCGAAAGCACCTTGACGCCAAACGCGCTTTGCAAGGGCACCAGCTTGTCATCTTCGACCTTAGGCTTTTGCCCTTCGGTGCCGAGCAATTTGGGCTGCGAAGGCCCGTAGATGTCGCCATCAATCACGCCGACCTTGCGGCCCATTTTCGCCAGCGCCACCGCCAGATTGGTGGTCAGCGTCGATTTACCCACACCGCCCTTGCCCGAGCCCACGGCAATCAGCCTTGTGCGGCGGCGCTCCCCGGTCAGCGCAACGCGCACTTCGCCAATCCCGGCGACAGTCTGCAAAGCGGTGCGGATCTCGGCTTCGAGCGCGTCGCGCGCCTCGGCAGACAGATCGCCAGCCTCGGCCACCACCACCGCGCGGCCGGCCACAATCCGCGCCGAGCGCAGCCGGTGATTGATCTGGGGCGTCAGCGCAGCACGCAAACGGGCTTCTTCGGCGGCAGGTTCGCGCGGAGGATTTTGCTTGGTCGTCATCTCACTTCGCCTCTAAGCCGTAATGATATGGTGGGCCAAGCCGCAAAATCACGCGGGCGACCCCTGTTTTTCGCGGCAAGGCAACCTATAAGGACAGGATGCAAGTGTTTGATCGTTTGAAAGAGCGTTTTGGTTGGGCTGCACGCGGCCTTGCCATGGCCGGCAAAAACAACCCCTGGGGCGGCGGCGACCGCGGCGAGCCCAAGGGCGAAGGCGGTGATGGTCCGCGCAATCCCTGGCTGCCGGGCGGCGGTTCGGGCGATGCGGGCAAACGCCGCTCAGCCAGCATTGAGGATATCTTCAAGAACCGCGGTCCGGAAGGCCCGCGCCGTGCCGGCGGTGGGGGCGGATCAGGCGGGCCAACCTTCCGTCTGCCCGAACGGCCGGGCGGTAAAAGCTGGCTGCCCGTCGGGCTTGGCGCAATCGTGCTGATCTGGGCTGCGGCCACCAGCGTCCACTTCGTCCAGCCGGGCGAACAGGCGGTGGTGACGTGGCTTGGCGGCAAATATTCCACCACCTTCGATTCGGGGACCAACTTCACCCTGCCCTACCCGATCCAGATGGTGGAGAAGGAAAATGTTACCCAGATCCGCTCCGAAACAATCCCCGCAAACGGACAGGAAAAGCTGATTCTCACCCAGGATCAGAACCTTGTTGATCTGTCCTATGTGATTCGCTGGAACATTTCGGATCTGACCTATTTCAAGTTCCAACTCGCCAATCCGCGCAACGCCCTGCTCGAAATTGGCGAGGCGGCGATGCGTGCCGCGGTTGCCAAGCAGAACCTCAACATCGTGCTGACCGGTGCCGGCCGTGCCGAGATCGAACAGGAAGTGCGCGAAAAGATGCAGGACAGGCTCAACGCCTATCGTTCGGGCATTACTGTGCAGGGTATCGAAATCAACAAGACCGATCCGCCCAGCCGCGTTGAAGAAGCCTTCAAGGATGTGTCTTCGGCGCAGCAGGATGCTGACGCTGCGCTCAACCGCGCCCGCGCGATTGCGCAGCAGGTGCTGGCCCGTGCACAAGGTGACGCGACTGAATTCAACAACATCTATGCTGAATATCGTCTCGCGCCCGAAGTGACCCGGCGGCGGCTTTATTATGAAACCATGGAATCGGTGCTGTCGAAAACCGACAAGACCATTGTAGAAGGGCGCAGCAATGTGACCCCCTTCCTGCCGCTTCCCGAATTGCAGCGCCGCGCGCGTGAAAGCGCCGCTCAGCCTGCAACGCCCAAGCAAGGCCAGTAAGATGGACATGACCTTCCAGAAATATCGCGTAGCGCTGATTGGGGTGGCCGTGGCGCTCGTCGCCTTGGCGAGCAGCATTGTCATTATCCCTGAAACCCAGCAGGGTGTGGTGATCCGCACCGGTCAACCCGTGCGCATCTTCAATATGTTCAAGCCCGATGTGCCATTCGGCCAGACGGGGGCGGGGATCAATTTCCGCATCCCCTTCATTGAACAGGTGCAGATGGTGGATCGCCGCGTGCGCGATCTCGACATGGAACGCACCCAGGTGCTTTCCAGCGATCAGCAGCGCCTGCAGGTCGATGCCTATGCGCGTTATCGCATCATCGATCCGCGCCGCTTTGTCGAGCGCGCCGGAACAGAGGCCCAGCTGGAATCGCAATTGACCCCGATCCTGACCTCGGTGCTGCGGCAGGAACTGGGGCGCAGGCCCTTTGCCACGCTGATCAGCGCGGAACGCGGCACAGCGATGACCAACATCACCCGCACGCTCGATCAGCAGGCGCGGCAATACGGCGCGCAGGTGCTGGATGTGCGGATCAAGGCAGCCGACCTTCCCGAAGGCCGCCCGCTTGATGCCGCCTTCACCCGCATGGAAACCGACCGGCAGGAAGAAGCCGCCACAATCCGTGCAGCGGGCCAGCGCGATGCGCAGATCATTCAGGCCGAAGCGCAAGCAGAAGCTGCGCGCATCTATGCCGAAGCCTATGGCAAGGACCCGGAATTCTACGATTTCTACCGCGCCATGCAGTCCTATCGCCAGACGTTCCTCAACGGCGAGGGTAATTCTGCGATGGTGCTTTCGGAAGACAGTGAATATTTCCGCCAGTTCCGCGGCGGCAAGAAATAGCGCGCCTTGGCTGATCGGACCTGATTTGTGCGGTTGATCGACCAGCCGCCATTAAAGGCCGATCAGCGATGCACGGGCAGGGGTTCATTCAAACGCGGTTAAGCGCGGACAGGCCCATGTGCTAGGCACACATTATGGCATTGCGGAACGCTCCGGCCACACGGGGCATTGCCACAGGATAAGGATAAGAGGACGTGAACAAAGTGCGGTATGTTTATGGACTTTCGAGCGCGCTTCTGGTGGGCGGGGCCGCGATTTCGCTGATCAGCGGATCGCCGCTTGGCGCGCAGGTCGCGCAAAATGATGATGCGGCGATGACCCGGATCGTGCCCGCTGCGGGCGCACCTGCCAGCTTTGCCGATCTTACGGAACAATTGCAGCCTGCCGTTGTGAACATCGCAACCAAACAGCGCATTGAGGTCAACAACAACCCCTTTGCCGGAACGCCCTTTGCCGAATTGTTCAGCCGGCGCGGTGGCGGCCAGCCGCAAACCCGCGAGGCACAATCGCTGGGTTCTGGTTTTATCATTTCAGCCGATGGATTTGTCGTCACCAACAACCACGTTGTTGCGCCCGATAACCGCGCGAAACTGGAATCGATCACCGTCACCTTGTCGGATGGGACCGAATACGAGGCCGAGTTGGTGGGCGCAGATGCAGCATCCGATCTCGCCGTGCTCAAGATCAAGGCCAACAAGACATTTCCTTTCGTGACCTTTGGCGATTCGGCCAAGTCGCGGGTTGGCGAATGGGTGGTGGCGATTGGCAACCCCTTCGGCCTCGGCGGCACAGTGACCAGCGGGATTATCTCTGCGGTCTATCGCAACACCGGCATGGGCGGCGCCTATGATCGCTACATCCAGACCGACGCCAGCATCAACCGCGGCAATTCGGGCGGCCCGTTGTTTGATATGCGCGGGCAAGTCATCGGCATCAATAATGCGATTTTCTCGCCCACCGGCGGCAGCGTCGGGATTGGCTTTGCGATCCCGTCCGAAATTGCCCAACCGATTGTCGAGCAATTGAAGACCGGTCGCGAAATCCAGCGCGGATTTCTGGGTGTCGGGCTTGCTCCGGTGGATGAAGATCTGGCCGCGTCGCTTGGCCTGCCCAAGAAGCGCGGCGAGATTGTGCAGACCGTGCAAGACGACAGCGCGGCTGCGAAGGCTGGCCTCAAACCCGGCGACATCATCGCCAAGATCAACGGCAAGGATGTGACCCCTGATCAGAGCGTCTCCTTCCTCGTCGCCAATCTCGAACCGGGCGCGCGGGTGCCGATCGAAGTGCTGCGCGAGGGCAAGCGTGTCTCGGTGACAGCCGTGCTCGGCAAGCGTCCAAGCGAAGCCGAACTGCGCCAGCAGGCCCAGACGTTCGATCCCGATTCGGAAGAGCCCGTCTCACCTGGCCAATCGAATGAAACCATCGAGAAGAGCCTCGGCGTGCAGGTGCTGGCCATGACCCCGCAGATTGCAGGCTCGATCGGTGTGGCTCCTGATACTAAGGGCGTGGTGATTGCCGCGGTTGATCCCAATTCAGATGCAGCGCGCAAAGGGCTGAGGCGCGGCGACATCATCCTGTCGGCCAATTACAAGGATGTCGCCAGCGTCGAGGCACTGCTTGCCCAAGTGAATGCCGCCAAGACAGAAAAGCGCGACGCGATCCTCTTGCGGGTCCAGCGCCGCGGCCAACCGCCAGCCTTTGTGCCGGTGCGCCTGCGCTAGGCCGCAAAGCGCCAATTCCAGCCAATCGTGGAAGCGCCGGGAACTCTGCTCCCGGCGCTTTTTTGCATCGCATGACCGCCATACCCTGGTGGTCTGATTGGTGGCCGGATGGAAAGGTCGGACGGGACGCGCGCAGGCGTGTGGCAGTGAATAGTGATGTTGCCGGATTTTGGCAGTCGCCCGCTCATCTCGCCCGGATGGCGCAATCTTCAGTGCGCGCTGTCACAACTGCAATCGAACTTCCGGGCTGCCTGCCAATCAGGGCGCAGGTGTGGGGCGCGGGCTTGGCCGAGGCTGCGGGCCGCCGGTTGCTTGTTCAAGAAAATCCTCGCTCACGGCTGGCGGCGGGCGCTGCGGGCGCCCTTCATTATAAGGCGGGAGCGGAAGCGGTGTGCGCTCACGATCACGCCCCGCCCCAGCCTCAGGACCATCCAAACCGAAGGGGCTTGGCTGCGGCTGGCGGCGTCCCGGCTCGACCAGATTGCCGTTTTCGTCGATGTAGTAATAGTCATCCGGATCAGCGAACATCGCTTCTTCATCGGGCTCGCTCATCCAGTCAGGCAGATTGAGCGCGGTGTCGAATTCCTCGACCGGGCGATCTTTCACCGCATAGCGCATATAGGCGGCAAAGGCCCTGGCGGGCGCGCGCCCCCCTTGCAGGCCCGGCACGGGCTTCGCATCATCGCGGCCCATCCACACGCCGGTGGTGATGCCGGAGGAAAAGCCGACAAACCAGCCATCCTTGTTCGATGAGGTCGTGCCGGTCTTGCCCGCCACCGGGCGGCCAATCTGGGCCGCGCTGCCGGTGCCGGTCTGGACGGCGGCCTGCAGGAGATCGGTGATCCCGGCGATCACATAGGCCGGCACCAGCTGGCTGTCGGGCTGCACGGCGCGCTTGTAGAGCACCTCTCCGGTCGTGGTTGTCACCTTGGCGACGCCATAGGGCTCGACACTCATACCCTTGGCCGAAACACTGGCAAAGGCGCGGGTCATCTCGATGAGGCGCACCTCGGAAGAGCCCAGCACCATCGAGGGCACCGTCGTCACCTGCGAGGTGATGCCAAAGCGCCGCGCCATCGCGGCAACCGTGCCAAAGCCGACCTCGTTGCCCAATTGCGCTGCCACGGTGTTGATCGAGAAGGCAAAGGCGGCGCGCAGGCTCGTCTCGCCGATATTGCGGCCATTGGCGTTGCGCGGGCTCCATCCAGCGATGGTGACGGGTTCATCCACCACAGTGTCCTCAGGCTTGTAGCCTGCTTCCAGCGCGGCGAGATAGACAAACAGCTTCCACGCGGAACCGGGCTGCCTGAGCGCATTGGTCGCGCGGTTGTAATTGCTTTCCACATAATCGCGCCCGCCCACCAGCGCGAGCACCGCCCCGTCGCGGTCCATGCTGACCAGCGCGCCTTGCGCCTGCCCCGGCGTGTTGGCTTCAATCGCCGCAGTCGCCGCGCGCTGCATCCCGATATCGAGCGTCGTCCACACCTCGATGGGTTCCGCGGTCGCAGGCAAAAACAGATCGAGCTGCGGCAGCACCCAGTCGGTGAAATAGCGCACCGAATTCTGCCCGCCCTGCTGTTTCAACTGCACCGCGCTGACATCGACCTTGGCCTGATCGGCGGTGATATAGCCCTGCTCCTGCATCAGCCTGAGCACCACCGCAGCCCGATCCACTGCGGCCTGCACATCGGCGGTGGGCGAATAGCGGCTGGGCGCTTTGACAAGGCCAGCAATGATCGCCGCCTCACCAATGCTGAGTTCGGTCGCAGGGTGGCTGAAGAATTTGCGGGAGGCGGAATCAATCCCATAGGCGCCGCCGCCGAAATAGACCTTGTTGAGATAGAGCTCGAGGATCTGCTGCTTGGAAAACTTCCATTCAAGCGCCAGCGCCAGCAAGGCCTCGCGCGCCTTGCGATCAAAATTGCGATTGGCGTTGAGAAATATGTTGCGAGCCAATTGCTGGCTGATCGTCGAAGTCCCGCCGATCCGGTCACGCCCGGTAAAACCTTCGATCACCGCAGCGGTGGTGCGGTAGAAATCAATCCCGAAATGCGAATAGAACCGCTTGTCCTCAACCGCGACCATGGCGTTTTTCATGGTTTCGGGGATTTCATCATAGCGCAGCCATTCGCCATAGCTGGGGCCCATTTCGACAATCTCGGTGCCATCGCGCGCGCGCACCACGATGGTTTGCGCGGTCTGGATGGCCTGCAATTGCGAATAGCCCGGCAGCGAATTGGCCGCGAGCACCACGGCGATGAACACCCCTGCAGCCACCAACGCCAGTCCGGCGAGCCCTCCCAGCACCGCACGCCGCGCCCACAATTTCCAGCGCGCAGGCGCCGCCTTGCGCGGGCCCGGCGAGGCCTTGTGCGCGCGCGCTTCACGCTCGGCAGACGAACGGCGCGCGCCGCGCTGACCCTTGTTGTGCAGAGAATCGCCCCGTTTCGACATGATGGTTGGTTCAGACCCCGCGCGCGCTCAGCAATGCGCGGACCCTTGCATAGGCGCAATATAACAGGCGGTGAACAGCGCAGCGCCTGCCTGTCCCCGTCTCATTGAGCCCCTAGCCTTCGGCCGGGTGGAACAGCAAGGCGGCCGAATTGATGCAATAGCGAAGCCCACCTTTTTCCGGCGGGCCATCGGGAAACACATGACCAAGGTGGCTGTCGCACTTGCCGCAGCGCACTTCGGTACGGATCATGCCATAACTGACATCGCGGTGTTCATCGATCGTGCCTTCATCGGCAGGCTGGGTAAAGGCCGGCCAGCCGCAGCCGGAATTGTATTTCGCGCTCGAAAAAAACAGCACCGTGCCGCAGGCTGCACAGGTGTATTCGCCTTCATCGTAATGCTTGTCATATTCGCCGGTGAAAGCGCGTTCCGTACCCGCTTCGCGCAGCACGTGATATTGCATCGGGGTTAGGCGTTCGCGCCATTCGGCATCGGTGATGCTGCGGGGATCGGGGTTGTCCATAAGGTGTCCTTTCTGCCAGGCACTATATCGGTTCATCGCAAATGAACCGCAAGGCCGCCACAGGGCCTGGGCGCCCGCCCGCAGCGATGCGGCCTTCGGGCTGAGTGAGCAAGGCTGCTAACCATCCAGCAAAGCGTAGTGCGCAGGCGGCTTGATCACATCCATGCGTTCAGCCAGCAGCGGGCGGAAGCTGGGGCGGCTTTTGAACACGGCATACCAGCCGCGCGATTGTTCATGCCCTGCCCAATCAATCCCGCCCAGATAATCGGCCACCGAGATCTGCGCGGCCGCCGCCAGATCGGCCATGCTCATGGTGGAGCCTGCCACCCACGGGCGATTGTCAATCAGCCAGTCGAGATAATCGAGGTGCCCGTGCGCCAGCTTCATCGCTTCGCGCAGCGCGCGGCTATCCGGCGGCTGGCGCAGCACGAGGCGCTTTTTCATGCGCTCCGACAGCAGCGGAGCTGTGACATCGGCGTAGAAATTTTCATCAAACAGCGCCACCAGACGCCGGATTTCGGCGCGCCCAGCGGCGGTTCCGCCCAGCATCGGCGCGTGATCGACGGTTTCCTCGAAATATTCGGCAATCGCCCGGCTATCGGCCAGAACAAGGCTCTTCTCCTCGTTCACCACCACCGGCGTGCGGCCGGCCGGATTGAGATTGAAGAACAGATCGCTCGCCGCCCACGGGTCTTCGCGGCGCAGTTCATAGGGAATGTTCTTCTCGCTCATCAGCAAGCGGATCTTGCGCGAGAAAGGGCACAGCGGAAATTGATAAAGCAGCCACATCATCTGTGTGTCTGCCCGAAATCAGCCGCCAAATCCAGCAAAGCGCGCGCTAATCCTGATTACAACCCGGCGGCCTGCTTGATCGAAAGGCAGGCAGGCATCATCGCGCCGATGCGGTCATCGCCGTCGGCCTGCAAGCGCTCGGACTCGCGCGCAACAACACCCAGCAAGGCAGAGCGATCAAGGCGCTGTGCATCCATCAGCGCAGCCATCGCCTGCACAAAGAATTCACGCGCGCCGCCGGTCTGCATATACGGCCAGCCTTGCCCGCGCGGATCGCCTTCCTGCTGCCATTGGCTCACAATGGCAAAAGCAATCGCACAGCGCGGCGCAGTTGCCTCGGTGATCGGCAGTTGCGCCAGATCGGTGATCGGGGCGGGCGCATCTTCGGAAGGCACAGCACTGGGTGCCAGAAGCAGTGCAGCAAGAGCGGTCGAGAGTGTGATCGGCATAACGCCTTCTATGCCTGTAAAGCTGAACGGCTGCCTACCGAAATCTGATCCCAATTGGCAATTGCTGCGCGCGCCAATGCGTCCTATTCCGCAACCTGTCTTATGAGAGGAGACGTTACTTCATGTTTAGTCACATCATGATCGGCACCAATGATATCGAACGTGCCAAATCCTTCTACACCGCCGTTCTGGGCACATTGGGAGCAGGCGCGCCGATGGAGAATGCCGCCGCAACCGGACACAAACGCCTGTTCTTCATGCATAATGGCGGGATTTTTTCGATCAGTGAACCGATCAATGATCAGCCCGCCTGCGCAGCCAATGGTTCGACCATCGGCTTTGCCTGCGACAGCCTTGAACAGGTCAAGGCATTCCATGATGCCGCGGTTGCGGCCGGCGGCAAGTCGATCGAAGATCCTCCCGGGCCGCGCGTCGGGCCGATGGGGACACTCAACCTCGCCTATGTGCTCGACCCTGATGGCCACAAGCTGTGCGCCATGCACCGGGCGTGATGTGCCAGCGCATTTTTTGACGTAAACGGCAGGCCTCCTGTCCCTCCGGCCACCAACCCCATCTCGATGAGGTTGTGGCCGGGCTTGCCCCCAAGGCATAGCCACCGGACGGGAGGTCTGAGCCGCATTCAAGCCGCTGATATCGGGCGCTTTATCTGCTCAATTCAAACACGGCGAATTCTGCCCGCCAGTTGGCGCCGAAATCGCTGATCTGCATTTCGTGAGCAAAGAACCAGGCGCGCTCGATCTTGGCGCCTTTCATCTGGGCAAGATCGCGGAAGTCTTCCACCGTCACATGGTGGATGTTCTCGGTTTCATACCAGCTCACCGGCAAGGCGCGGGTCACTGGCATCCGCCCGCCGAACATCAACGCCGCGCGGGTGCGCCAGTGCGCAAAATTGGGGAAGCTGACAAAGGCGCGGCGGCCCACGCGCAGCAGTTCATCGAGCATGAGATCAGGCCGCGTCGCGGTTTGCAACGTCTGGCTGAGGATCGCGTAATCAAACGCCTTGTCGGGGTAATCGGCAAGGTCGACATTGGCATCGCCCTGCACCACGCTAAGGCCCCGCGCGACGCAACGCTCCACCAGCGCGCCGTCCAGCTCCAGCCCGCGCGCATCGCAGTCCTTGCCGGTTTCAAGCACTTCCATCAGACTGCCGTCGCCGCATCCGATATCAAGCACCCGGCTGGCAGGCGCGACATGGGCGGCAATCACCGCAAGATCAGGGCGAAGCTGTGTGGTCAGGCTCATGCGAGGAACCCTTCGACCACGCGGTCAAGCTGTTCGTGTTCCAGCAGGAAGCTGTCATGCCCATGGGCTGCGCTGAGCTCCACAAAGCTCACCTTGGCACCCGCCGCGTTGAGCGCATGGACGATGTGGCGGCTTTCCGCGGTGGGGTAGAGCCAGTCGGTGTCAAAACTGACAATGCAGAACCGCGCCTGTGCGCGCGCAAAGGCGTTGGCCAGTTTCCCACCATGTTCTTCTGCAATATCAAAATAATCCATCGCGCGGGTGATGTAGAGGTAGGAGTTCGCATCAAACCGGCGGGTGAAGCCGCTGCCCTGATACCTCAAGTAGCTTTCGACCTGAAAATCCGCATCAAAGCCAAAGCTTTTGGCATCACGATCCTGCAAGCGCCGCCCGAATTTTTCGGTCAGGCCCGCCTCAGACAGGTAGGTGATGTGCGCAGCCATGCGGGCAACCGCTAGGCCGTTGTCCGGCCTTGCTTTTTCGGCATAATAATTGCCATCCGCCCAAGCGGGATCTGCCATGATCGCCTGGCGCCCCACCTCATGAAAGGCGATGTTCTGCGCCGAATGCCTTGCAGTTGAGGCGATCACCAGCACGCGGGCAGCGCGCTCCGGCCAATTGGCAGCAAGGCTCAGGGCTTGCATCCCGCCCATCGAACCACCAACGACAGCATGAAGCTCAGCAATTTCAAGCCCATCGAGCAGGGCCACCAGTCCCCTCACCATGTCGCGGATGGTGATGACGGGAAAACGCATGGCATAGGGCGCGCCATCGCTGGCGATGCTCGCAGGGCCGGTTGATCCCATGCAGGAACCAATCACATTGGCGCAGATCACAAAAAAGCGATCCGTATCAATGGGTTTACCCGGCCCCACCATCCGCTCCCACCAGCCTGGCTTGCCGGTGATGGGATGCTCGCTCGCCACATATTGATCGCCGGTGAGCGCATGGCACACCAGCACCGCGTTGCTTTTATCCGGCGCAAGCGTGCCATAAGTGCAAAACGCAATTTCGGCATCCTCCAGCATCTGCCCGCTGTCGAGCGGGAGGGGATGCGGGATGCGATAAAGCGAGGAGTGATCGGTGAACGGGGCCATTCTTGCCAGAAAACAGGGGGTGAAAAGCGGGAGATGCGCGTCTTAATGCGGCTTTGCGCCCCCTAAAAGGCGCTTAATCGCATTCATCAGCCCCTTAACCGCTCGCCTCCCGCTTGTCGAAGGGCAGTTTTTTGTTCAAGCGGCTTGGCCATGTCTGAAGCATCCCGATCCGCCCCGCACCCCAAGCCTTACATCCTTGGCATCCACGCCTATCAGCCGGGCAAATCGCAATCGGCAAGCGGCAAGCCGCTGATCAAGCTTTCAGCCAATGAAAACCCGCTGGGCACTTCGCCACTGGCGCTCGCGGCTCTGGCTGAGGTGCGCGCCGAGGCGGCGACCTATCCCGATCCCGATTCGCTGGGCTTGCGCGAAAAGATTGCCGAGGTGCACGGGCTCGATGCCGGATTGGTGGTGTGCGGGACGGGTTCGGATGAACTTTTGAACCTGGCCGCCCAAGGCTTTGCCGGCGCTGGCGATGAGGTGCTGTTTTCGCGCCATTCCTTCGCGGTTTACGACATCGCGGCAAGGCGCTGCGGGGCCGAGCCTGTCGAAGCGCCTGACACTGCCTACACCGCCGATGTCGATGCGCTGCTGGCCGCCGTTACGCCCCGCACCCGTGTCGTGTTCCTTGCCAACCCCAACAACCCGACAGGCACATGGCTGCCGCCTGCCGAAGTCGCCCGCCTGCACGCGGGCCTGCCCGCCGATGTGCTGCTGGTGGTGGACGAAGCTTATGGCGAATATGTCGCGCCTGAGTATCAAAGCGCCGCCTTTGAACTCGCCGCGCAGCACCCCAACGTGTTGGTAACACGCACGTTTTCCAAGATTTACGGGTTGGCCGCTGAACGCATCGGCTGGGCAACGGGCGCTGCGCCTTTGGTTGATGTGCTGAACCGGATCAGAGGCCCGTTCAACGTCACCACCAGCGGGCAGGCCGCAGCTTTGGCCGCGCTTGGCGATCAGGAATTCGTGCGCGCCTCCCGCGAGCATAATGCCGCACAGCGAACAGCGCTGGCCGAGGTGGTCACCCAGCTTGGCAATCACGGCCTCAGCTTCGTGCCATCCGAAGCGAACTTCCTACTGGTGCTGTTTGAAGGGCAAGTCTCCGCCGCCGCCGCCTTGGATGCCTTGGCCGAAGAAGGCTACGCCGTACGCCACCTGCCGGGCCAAGGCCTGCCCCATGCCCTGCGCATCACCATCGGCAAATCAGGCGACATGGCGCGGGTTGCCGCCTGCCTCAAACGTCTGTGCGGAGAGGCGGCATGACGATCCGCAATCTTGCCATTATCGGCCTCGGCCTGCTGGGCGGCTCGATTGGCCTTGCGGTAAAGGCGCGCCTGCCGCACATCACAACCACCGGCTATGATCGCTCGGCCGAAGTGCGCAAGCAAGCCGCAGCGCTGGGCCTTGTCGGCACTGTCCATGATACGCCCGAAGCTGCCGTCAAAAACGCCGATCTGGTTATCCTGTGCGTTCCTGTCGGCGCTATGGAGCAGGCCGCGCGCGCGATTGCGCCCGGCCTTGCAGCCCATGCGATCATCAGCGATGTCGGATCATCCAAGCAAGCGGTGGCACAGGCGCTCGCCCGCGCGCTGCCCGATCACACCATCATCCCTGCCCACCCTGTTGCAGGCACCGAGCAAAGCGGGCCGGGCGCAGGGTTTGCGACTTTGTTTGCCGGACGCTGGTGCATCATCACCCCGCCCGAAGGCGCGGACCCCGCCGCAGTCGAGGCGCTGTCCGAATTCTGGGCAGGGCTTGGTTCCAAAATCGAGCTGATGGATGCAGCCCACCATGATCTGGTGCTGGCCGTTACCAGCCATATCCCGCATCTTATCGCCTACACTATCGTGGGCACGGCCAGCGATCTGGAGGACGTGACCGAAAGCGAGGTTATCAAATATTCCGCTGGCGGCTTTCGCGATTTCACCCGCATTGCCGCGTCTGATCCGGTGATGTGGCGCGATGTGTTCCTGACGAACAAGACCGCGGTGCTCGAAATGCTCGGGCGTTTCACCGAGGATCTGACCGCGCTGCAACGCGCGATCCGTTCAGGCGACGGCGACAAGCTGTTTGATCTGTTCACCCGCACCCGTGCAATCCGCCGCGCGGTGATCGAACAGGGGCAGGATGATGAACGCCCCGATTTCGGCCGCGAACATGGTGAATAACGGCCTGAAACTGTGGCCTCATGCAACAGCTTTGCTTGTCTAGCGCGGCCTTGCTGCGCTAGGCAGCGGGCTTTGAACAAGAGGTAATTTCGTGCTCAAGCGTCTTCTCATTCTTGCCACCCCGCTGCTCGTTGCCGCTTGTGTGACTGATCGCGATTCCGATACGCTCCCGCCTGAGGCCGCCAAGGGCAAGGCCTTTGCACAGGCCAATTGCGCAAGCTGCCATGCGATTGACGATGGGGTTTCGCCCAACCCCAATGCCCCAAGCCTGCGCCGGGCTGCAAACCGCCTGCCGGATTGGGCGGTCGCCAGCTCCTTTGAAAGAGGCATCCAGGTCGGACACACAATGGAAATGCCCGAATTTGTCTTTGAAGAAGACGATATCGCCAATCTTCTGGCCTATTTCGAAGTGCTCAAGGCAAAGGATTGAGAGCGTTGATCGCGGCGTGGACGCGCGCTTCGATCTCTTCGCGCGGTAATCCGGCAGGGATCATTTCGCCCACCTGATAGGTAATCTGCCGGCGCCGCTTGATCAGCCGGTGATAAGCGGGTCCGCTGTTCACCGCGATCGGCACGACCGGTAGCCCTAAAAGCTTATACAATCCGGCAAAGCCTGCTTGCAGCGGCGGGCTGGCGCCGTGGGCAACGCGGGTTCCTTCGGGGAAGATCACCAGCGGGCGGCCTGCCTTCACGCGGTCTTTGGCACTGGCGATCATCGCGCGCAAAGCCCGCGCGCCTTCATCGCGCGCCACGGGAACCAGCCCATAGACCCGCGCAGAATAGCCCCAGCCGGGAATGCGGAACAATTCGCGCTTGGCAAACACCGCCGGGTGGCGAAACAGGCGGGGCGTATCGATCGCTTCGAAATAGCTTTCATGCTTCATCGCAATCAGCACCGGCTCATCGGGGATTTCCCCTTCTTGCACCACCGCGATGCCGAGCAGGCGCTCAACGCACCATAAATGCCAGCGCCCCCATGCGCCCACAATAGCCCGCAGCCAGGCGCGCCGCAGGAGGACCGCAGCCACTGAGGCAAGCACCAGCAGCGCGCTGATCCCATAAAACAGAGTATAAAAGGCCAGATTGCGCAGGATAATCATGGCCTGCCTCAATAGCCCACAAGGCCTGCCGCCCGGCTCGCCAGCAGCTTGTGATATTCAAGCAAGAGCACGCTGAAATGGCCCTCGGTCGGGACGGCATCACGGATCACCCGCACCGTGCGCGGCAGAGCGCGGTCAAGTTCTCCTGCCGCGCGGCGCATATGCCAGTCGCTGGTAACAAGCCGGATCGAGCCAATATCGTTCTGCGCCACCCACTTGGCGGCTTCAGCCGCGTTCGAGCGGGTGTCAAATGCCGCAAAGCCAAGGGTCACGCAGCAATCCATACGCGCCTCGGAGACGCCGAATTCGGCCGCGAATTCTTGCGCGCGCACTTCGGGCGCAACTCCGCTGACCAGCATTTTTTCCGCCAGCCCTTTGTCGAGCACCTCAAGCCCGCGCGCAATCCGCCCCGCACCTCCGGTGGGCACAATAACCGCATCGCTGCGCTCGTCTGCGGCAGGGCCGGGCAAGGCCAATACGAACCACAGGAAACCTGAAGCCCAGCCCAGAAACATCAGAGCAATTGCGCGCAAGATCATGGGCGACGCCTAGAGCATGGCTTTGAGGGCAAGCGCAATGGTAATCCGCGCGGTCAGCAGGGCAAGCAGCACTCCGGCCAGCGGCACAGCCGCCAGCACCAGCCAATCGGTGGCGGCAAGCCCGCCGCCTGCGACAAACCCACTGCCAAGACCTGCAAACTGCAAGCCCAACAGCCACACCGCCCCTGCCCCAAGGCTCGCCCCCAGCACCGCGCCCAGCACCGCCTCGCGCAGCACCGCGCGGGTGAAAATGGCGGTGATCTGGCGATCCGTGCCGCCCAGAAGATGAACGATTTCAACCGTCTCTCGATGTGTGGTAAAGGCATTGCGCGCCGCCAGCCAGACCGCTGCCATCGTCGCCAGCGCCACCAATGCGATCAAGGCGAGCGCGAGATATTGCAGCGCGCTGAGCGCATCATGCACCGGTCGCAGCCACTCGCTTTGCGCATCGATGCGCAAGGCCCCATCGGCAAGGCCAGCCTCGGCCACGGCGGCCTCGATTGCGGCAATTTCCCGAGCGCTCGCCCGCCTGGTGAGTTCAACATCAATCAGCGCCGGTATCGGCACATCCTCGCTCGTGGCTCCGGCGCCGAGCCAGGGTTCAAGCAAGGCGGCCAGCTCTGCCTCGGGCACCACCCGCACCGAGCGCACCAGAGGTGCATCAGCCAGTATGGCGGCCACCTGATCGGCGCGCATAGAGCGCAGTTCCGCATCCGGCTCGATCACCTGCACGCTGACAGCAGCCGCCAGATCGCTGCGCGAGGCATCGGTGAGATTGCGCAAGGCAAGCCCGCCAGCGGCCGCCACCAGCACCAGCGCGATCAGGATCGCGATCACCCATGGCATTGGACCAGCAAGCCGCGGCTGCAACAACAGCGCTCCTGACCGGGCCGTGCGTGGGCGGGGCGGCGGCGCGGGATCCGAGCCGGCTTCGCCATCTGCCTCAAGCATCGGCATTTCGGCAGCGCTCATGGCTCGCCCTCGCTCGCACCCGGGGAGGACATGGCACGGGGCGCGGACGGGCGTGGGGGGTAACGCAGGGCGCCGGTGGGATCGGACAATTGCCCCTTGTGAAGGCGCATGATGAGCGAGTCGGGCACTTTCTTGAGCAGGTGCACATCATGGGTCGCCACCACCACAGTCGTTCCCACGCGGTGATTGAGCGCCTCAAACAGGCGCAGCAGCTTGAGCGCCATCTCGGGATCGACATTGCCGGTCGGCTCATCGGCGATCAGCATTCGCGGCCGGGCAATCACCGCGCGGGCAATCGCCACGCGCTGCTGCTCGCCGCCGGACATGGTCGCCGGGATCGCATGGGCGCGGTGGGAAAGCCCCACCCAATCCAGCATATCCGACACCGCCTTCATGACCCGCGCCTCGTTTGCGCCTGAAAGTCGCAGCGGCAGCGCCACATTGTCAAAGGCCGACAGGTGGGGAACCAGTCGGAAATTCTGGAACACCACCCCCAATTGGCGCCGCAGTTCGGGCAGTTTCTCGCGCGGCATGGTGATGAGATCCTGCCCGAGCATCCTTATTCCCCCGCGCGAAGGGCGCTGCGCAAGATAGAGCAGTTTGAGAAGACTGGTCTTGCCCGCCCCGCTCGCGCCGGTGAGGAAATAGAAACTGCCGGGGTAAAGCGTGAAGCTGATATTGCTGAGCACTTCAGGCTCGGTGCCATAGCGCAGCCCGACATTATCAAAGGTGACGATCTCCTCCGCTCGCTCGCTCATGGTGTCCCACCTAACAGGGCGAGCCGAGCGCGAAAAGACTGGCCACCAAGGCTGCCCACTGTCTCGGCACCCCTGAATCCATCAAACAACGCGCGATGATGTGGAAAAAGCCGCCGATTCGCTTGGCAGGACGAAGGCGGCTCTTGTGTCCTCTTGCGCGCGGACTATTGCAGAACTTGTAATGATTATCGCCTGCCCTGCTTGCGACACCCGCTATGCCGTTCCCGATAGCGCAATCGGAGCGGAAGGGCGCACAGTGCGTTGTGCCAAGTGCAAGCATAGCTGGTTTCAAGAGCCAGCAACGGCCGCGCCGCATAAGGTTGCGCCAGCACCCGAGGCGGGTGCAGCGCCGCCTGCCCCACCTCCTGCTGAGGAGCCTGTGGCCGCGCCACCTGCTGCTGCGGCAGCAATACCTGAGCCTTCGATCAGCCATTGGCGCACCGAGGATACGCCAGCGCCAGCACCGGAAACTGCTTCGGCTGATACTTCTGACGCCTCTGACAAAGCTGCCGCCGTGGCGATGAGGGCCTTGCGCGCCGGGCGCGACGCGGAGGCCGGCACTGCTTCTGGCACGAGCGCCGAGGAGACTGCTGCCGAAAGCGAGCAGGATCGCATTGCTGCGCCCGTCTATGACGACACGGAGCCTGCAGGCGACGAGGAATATTCGCAATTCGGCTACAATGCGCCCTTCACCAAGCGTCGCAACCCAGCAAAGATGTGGTCAATCGCAGCGGCAATCTTTGCTGCTCTTGCAATCGGGAGCATTGCGGCAGTGAATTATTACGGCGTGCCTGATTGGTTGCCGTTTGAGCGCCCGACTTTCGGCATGGCCAAGCCGGGGCTAGAGCTCGATTTCCCGCCCGAACAGAACCGCACCGAAACGCTGGACAGCGGAGAAGCTATTTTTCGCGTCCGCGGAACGATCAACAACGCCGCGCGCGAAACGCTCGCGGTTCCCAATCTGCTGGTGGTGTTCCGCGATGAACGCGAACGCCCCATCGCCAATTGGGTGGTCACCCCTGCAAAGCGTGAACTCGCTCCGGGTGAACGGCTGAATGTGACAGAGGCGATTGCCGATATCCCGCCGGCTGCCGAATTTGCCGAAATAGGCTGGGCGCCGCGCTGAACAACGGCTCGGCAAAAGCACTTGCACAAGCCTTGCGTCAAACCGCTTGCGCAGCAGCCGCACCCTTGCTAGGGGCGCGCACCTACCGCGGGTGAGCCGGATTGGCTGACCCGAAAAACCCGAGTGCGGTCGTGGCGGAACTGGTAGACGCGCAACGTTGAGGTCGTTGTGGGCGAAAGCCCGTGGAAGTTCGAGTCTTCTCGACCGCACCATTTCCGGTCAAAGCTGGGCACTCCTCCCTTTGACCGTGCTACACTTGCGGTTGCTCTTGCCAAAGCATTGAGATCGCCGGATATCTTGATGTCTATCCCGACACGGACCTGACTGATGAATGCCCGCGCTATGTTTTGACGAGCGTTGGCATCACCATTGTGCAGACGATCCCTCACGATTTCCCCAAATCTGCGCACGGCGTCAGGGGTGATTCTGCTTGGTCCCCGATCCAGCTGCTGCCCGAGTGTCCGCTTGGCAGCGTTGAGATCGTCGATCTCGGTGCGCACGGCCTTGATGCGCGCGCTGACCCCGTCGTCACGGACCGAGATCACCCCTGTTTCGATAGCATCGAGCAAACGTGACTGACGCTTGCGGGCTTCTTCCAGCTTCGCCTCGCATTGCGCGAGTTCGGCCTGTTTGCGCTGGCGGGCATCATCGGAAGTGTCGAGGACCTTCTCAAGAAGTTGTTCTAAGCGATCCTCCGCGAAGATTTGCTCGGCGACTGCATCCATGACGAGAACGTCGAGCTTTTCCGCCCGGACGCTGGGGCAGGTGCACGACGATGCGCCTCGGTTCACCCGCGCATTGCAGGCATAATATTTGTATTGCCCGGACTTGCCTGTCCGAATTGTCATGCCTGAGCCACAACCGGGAAGGCCGCATTTGGCAAGGCCGACGAGAAGGGTCGGCCCAGAGACCACGCGCGGAGGCGTCTGGCGTGGCGATCGCACCGCACGCAGGGCCGCGATGCGATCATACTGTTCGCGGGAAACAAGCTGAGGGCATTCTACCCAAGTCCACTCCTCCTCGGGGAGCAGATTCCCGTCGTAGTCATATTTGTTGCCAACAAAGCTGCCGAGATAGTGGGCTCGGGATAGGGTATCGGCGACAGAAGAGTTGTGGAATTTTTTGCCGCGACGGGTGTAGCCGTGGGAGTTGAGATATTTCGCAATTTCCCGCCCGCCCATGGGAGTGCCATCAAGGCCCTTTTCGGCAAGGTCGAAGATCAACCGGACAATCTTCGCTTCGTCTTCCTTGATGAAAAGCCTCTTCTTTTCCTTCTTGCTGCGGATTTCGACGGTGCGGCTCTCATAGCCAAGCGGGACGATGCCGCCAGTCCAGAAACCTTCTTCAGCGGTGCCGCGCAGACCACGTCTCGTGTTCTGCGCGCCCTTTTTGATGACCCCCTCATCTTGCCATGCATTCAGGAAGCGCATCAGCTTACCTTCGTGGCTACCGTCGAATTGTTGGTAGCAGAACTCAAGTTTCACATCGGCTCTGAGCAGGGCATCTTCGGTGATCAATTGAAAGGATGCGTCGCGCGCGATGCGGGACGTGTCTGTAGCCACGATGACATCGACTGGATGATCGGCACCTGTGGCCAGTAGAAACATCCGGTTGAACTCAGGGCGGGATCGGTCCGTGCCAGATTTGCCCTCGTCCACGAAAACCCCTGCAACGGCAATGCCGTTGTGCTCGCAATGCTGGCGGCAATCGCGTTCCTGCTGAGCGAGCGATGTCTTGTTTTCGGCTTGTTCCTGGGTGCTGACGCGGACGTAGATGTAGCCGCGTCTCTTTGGGTTTTTGATGGGGTTTTGCATATTCATCTCGGGGTCTCCTTGCCGAGCTCCACGAGAAACCGAATCCTTGGGGCAAGACGCCTTTCACCTGAGGTCAGGCATGGGCATCTTTGCTTGCAGGATGGCGATTTCGGAGTTGTCACAGCATAGCATCTCCGGGCGAAAACAGCGAGGGTTTTCGCCTCATTGGTCGAGCCCGTCGATCGGGTTGAGGCATACGCTTTCACCGCTTTTTGCATCCACATTTGGGCAAGTGGTCGGCTTTGGTGCATTGCTGCGGCGTCTCGCCTTCCATCGCTTGCCGCAGCCCGTCCTCGCCGATCAGCCGCAGCAGAAGTTGGGCCAACGCGGCATCATCGGGCCTGTCGCGCCACAGAATCTCAACCCCTGAGCCATCAAGGCTCAGCTTGGTCCTGCGCGGACGGTTAGAGGAGGAGCAAGAAGCCATGACCGGGATGCCGCGTCCCAAAGGGCCCTCAAGCCGGTCTCGGCCCTTGGACCCGCTCGGCAGCGATGGCCTTCAGGGCATCCATCACCGCCTTGCGCACGCGCAACACGTCTTCTTCGGCAAGGACTTGCGGGAGGGTGATCGCTGCACCGCCTTTGCGGTCGGGCGCAAAGCCAATTTTGTATTGGGTGCCGGGCACCGCAATTATTTCGCCGAGCTGGCGATTGCGTGCTTTACCCTTACCGCAATTGGCGAGGGCGAGCGTATTTGCCAGTGCAAGATAAGCGACCTTTTGGCCGCCTTCCTCGAGCCTCGCCAGCGTATCTCTGATCTGCTGTTCGAACCGTTCAAGATCGCTGCGCTGATTTGAATCTTCCTCGTTGGCCGACTTTTCGCGCAGGCGGTCCAGCTTGGTCGCCAGAGCTTCCCAAAAACGCTGACTTACCTCGGCGGGGTTGCTGATGACGCTGTAGAGCTTGCCCCATTGCGCTTCAGTCTCAGCGGCTTTGATGAGCTGGCTGATCCGCCCTTTGGAAACCGCGTCACCACCGAGTATTCGCAGCTCTTGTCGAATCTGCTGATAGCTGTATCCGGTGTTCCGCAGGATCAGCGCTCTGCGTGCCTCAGCCATGGGCTCGCGCCGTGTGCGCTTTGCAAAGTTCTCGCTGCGGATCTTGAGCGCCTCGTCGCGTTGGACTTTGATAATGGGAACCAGCGTCTCGGGGTCGACAAGGCAGATTGCTGGAATGAGCACTGCGCCATCGACGAGTGCCAAGCCATGATCGGTCTCAAGGACTTTGAATGGCAGCCATTTGTGGGGCTCCTTGGCAAGGAGCATTTGCTGCTCGATATCGCGGGGATCGATGTGCTTGCGCTCATGAACATCGGCAAGGCTTAGGAGAACGCGGGCGCGAGCCATTTCGACGCGGACCAGCGCGCTTCCGCTCTGCCCGGCTGCGCCTTTCACCGTTTCGGGTGCTGCGACTTCTTGATCTACGGCTTCAAGGGATTGGAACAGGTCGAGATTCTGATTGTGCATGTCGTCCTCCATTGCTGAGACGACAGGCCTTTTATGCAGCTAAAGCCCTTTAAGCACAGGGACTTGGGCAAGTTTCCAAAAATCTAAGCCGTTGAAATACAATGATTCAGGTCCACTATCGTGATATTTTCCCTGCGGCTGTGCGCGACAATTGCGCAGCAGATGGCGCGCAGCTTGTTTGGGATGAGCAGGCGACGCCAATTCGCCCTGTCGGTGTGAGACGGAACAAGGGCGCTGGCGATACGAGCCAAGGCTACTTTGTCGGGAAAGACTTGGGCGCAAGGCCAAAGGATCTCGCCATCGACGTAGGAATCGGCGTTTCGACAAGACGACAGGCGAGGTCAATGGCGAGCCTTTCGTCACTTTTGCTCAGCCGATCTTTGGGCGAGGCAACGTGCGGTGAATAGCGCCAGTGCAGCTTGCCCAGTCGATCGCTGAACTGGTGCCACGCGTTGCTGAAGGCCGCAGTGGAGTAAGGCTCGCTCCAGAAGTGCGCGCCGGGAAATGCCCGCGCCATCGGGTTCCGGGTCGTATCGAGCAAGCCTTGCGTGATCAGTTGATCATAGCGCTTTCGGCGCTCTGCGACATATTCGCAGCCAAGATCAGGATCGTTGATGTTCAGGGCAAGCTGGGAGTTTTCTGGCACCGCAAACGGGTTGAAGTCGCTGCGCGGTATCGGCAACTTTTGCCCCTGTCCCGAGGCTTGCGCTGACTTCTGGGAGCGTTTGCTGCCTGTGGTCCAGATCGGTGCATGGTAGGCACCGGGCCTTGCCGCCACCGTTGCCTCAAGCTGCAATTGCGCCTCTTGCAAATCGCAATGGGCGAGTATGTTGAGCGCAGCGCGGTAGGCAGCGCTTTCCGGTGAAAAGCCGCTGGATTTCGGAGCGCGCAGATAGGGCGCAAATCTGTTCTGTGCATCGAACAGGTAGAACAATATGAAATCAAGCGGTGAGAGGCCGAGCACAAGGTGCCACCGGTTGCCCTCCGGTGGCGCGGGTTGGTGATGGGCCAGCCTTTCAGGTCGCAGAAGGTGGAAGGTCTCTTGCGCTTGCACCGCTGATTGCCGTTGGATTGTGTCTTCGGATAGATACCTGGGCAGATAGAAAACTACGGGTTCGAACTCGCCGTAGATTTTTGCCTTGTTGGCTTTGTTCGCTGGAAAGCTTTTGAACTGGACGAGCGTATCCTTGAGGTATTCCACCGTGCGCTCGAGTTCAAACAGCTGTTCGAGCACGCTGACGACGGTAACCTCTATCCCGCGTTTCAGGATCATTTCGGCGTAGCGTTCGAGCATCCTCTCGGACGGTGAAAGCGGGCTCGGTTCCAGCACGCTGCGAAGAGGCATAAAATCCCCTTGCCATGCGTCGCGCAAGATCTTGTGACCTCCAGGCTGATCGTATGCGACCGCATAGACCGCTCGGAAGGCTTCCTCGAAGTCCGCCAACAGGGGGTGTGAAATCGCCTTGAGAGCGGCTTCCGCATCGGTGTTGAACCTCGAACATCCCGGCTTCCAATCCCCTGCGCAAGCAAGGTTGAGCGGCCAAAGGCGATGAGCGAGCAAGGGACGCAGAAGGTCAGGGTGCGGATAGCCTCTCTCTTTGAGCAGCTTTAGCAATTCGCTCGCTTTCGCCCGCAATATCGGATCTGACTCAACGACGCGCCCAGCGGCGTGAACAAGGGCCTTTCCTTTGGCCGAGACATTGGAAAAGGGCGCACGCAGTCCGGCCGGAGGGACAGGGGCGGCGGTGACCAAGGGCCTGTCACAAGCGGCGATGGGGGGCTGCTTTGCCTTGCGTAAGCGAGATCCAGGCACTTGCCCAGCCGCGTCGATGCCGTCGATCAATCCAGCAAGGCGCCATTCCCCAGGGCGTGCGCTTGCACGGCCAGATGCACGCTTAGCAGTCATAGGCCGCCTTCATCTTTTCATTGAAATCAGCCACTAACTTAATGCGCCGATCGTGGTATTCGGTGCGCTCACGATCCCACTTGCTCGGATCACTCTTGGCGCTCTCTATTGCCTTGCGATAGCCGGATAGAGATTCCAGCAATCTGTCAGACACCTCAACAGCGTCAGCGCACGCTTTGATTTTGTGGGGCAGCTGCTTTAGGTCTTTCAGTTGAAACTCGGGCAGTTTAAAGAGTGCGTCCCTGGCCTCGAACCAGCTTCGTGGCTGTTCGGTGCAATCGGCGAAAATCTGCGGTGGCACATTCGAAACCTCCTTCGGGACGGCGAGGTCACGAATGCCTTCGAGGTGCTTGAACCATTCACGGCGACGCAGTTGCAGATTGCGTGCTTGACGGATTTCCTCCTCTTGTCGACCCAGCTCTGCGAGGTGTTGCTCCTTCCACTTGTCGAAAAGAGCCTCGCTCCTGATAAGCTCCAAGGCGGCAGCTGGGCGCCTGCCTTGCTTCATCAAGTCCGCTGCTTTGGTTCTATGCTGGGCAATTTGTTCTGCAATTTGGTCGGATTGTAGCATCATCTTACGATCTCCTTGAATTTCACGTTTGCGCCATTGGCCCGGAGCCATTCGAATGCCGCGAGCCGGTTCGGCAGTTCGGGGAATTCCAGTTGCAAGGCGGCGCACGTCTCACGAACCAGCCACAGCTGTTTCTTGGAGGGCGGTCTGCGCAGCATCGTGGCGCGCACCTCATCGTTGAGCCCGGCCAAGAAGGCTTCGCTCTTCGCCATGTAGGTCTCAAAGCTTCTGCGCCACTCGGCCATGCGCCCCGCCGCTTCCAACTGCCCGCCGCAAGCATGGAGGATTTTCATCAAGGCCTCGCCAACCGTCAGGCCATCGGCGAGAGCCTCCTTCAAAACTGTGCTGAGCTCAGCATCTGCCAGAACATCAGCGAGGCGCTCGGCGAGCAGACCATCAATGCGGCGCGCGTCATGTGCGGTAAACCCACGTGCGCAAAGCACCGCACCAATGGTGATCTGGTGGTAGGTCAAAGCGGGATCGCGATAAGCGACCTCGCCCGGCACCAGGGCCGAAGATGACGCCTGCGGGGCAAATTGGCTGAGTTCGCGAACCGTCGCTTCGAGGCTTTGAACGGCGGCGACGAGGTCCGGCGGGAGAGGTGTCTGTTGTTCCATCCAAGCCAGATGGCTCCCAGATGAATTCTGTCAAGCGAATTTAAACACCAGATTCATTACTATGCCACCTTTAGCGCATCTCGCTTGATGTAGGCGACCTCCAGCCTCATGTCCCCGATCTATAGTTTTGATTGAGGGTTTTTATTTGCGGGGGTTTTGGCGAAATAAATGTTGCCTACTTAAGCCGCCAAAAACCCCCGCCGATTTGAGAGGGATGGCATGGCCATAGCACCAGATCCGCGCAGCGAGCTTGTCGAGCTTGGCTCCGCGCGCCTGCGCCAATTGACGCGCGCGCCAAGCCGCGAAGTGCGATTCCTGATCGCAGCAGACCGTGAGCTGCGCAGTCAGGGCTGGGAAGAGGCCAAGCATGTCAAATCGGTCGAACGGCTCCGGCGCGAAGACGAGGAAGCCGAGCGCGAGCGGGAGGCTATGTTCCGATCATTTCGCGTGCGCTATTATCACTCTTGGGGCGAAAGCAGGCTTGGCGCGCGCAAGCAAAAAGGCGCCTGGATCATCCAGCCTGGGAAAGTGGCAAATATCTGGCCATCGGCATATCGGCTTCCCTTCGTCACGCGCGACGGACGGCATTTCGTGTTCCTTCGGGTGCGCTATTATTCCGCCAGGGATTGCCCTCCCGGCCACTGCGCCGAACGGGCGCAGTATTTTTTCGAAGGCGCCTTCGAGCTTTCCGACGGCAGCTTCTGCTTCTCCTCGAACCTTGGCGAGACCGAGGACGAAATTCTCTCTGGCATCGATGCAACCGAAGGTGTCAACCGCTCGCCTGCCTCGAATACCAAGCTCATGCTCCACATGATTGTCCAACTGGAGCACGGACTGACACCGGAAGAGCAATTTGCTGCCCTCAAACGCTATTGCGAGGATGTGTTTGGACGGCAGGGCCTGCCTTACGTTGTCGTCCTGCACCCGCCCAGCGAAGAAGGCGATCAGCGCAATTGGCACGCCCACATCATGTTCTCATTCCGGCCAGTCACGCGCACGGCATCCTATGAATGGGAGTTTGGGCGGCATCTGCGGACCGACCTCGACACGCCTGAGCAATTCGGCAGGCTTCGCAAACTGTGGGCCGACCATTTGAATTTCGCCTGTGAAAAGGCAGGGCTCGATAAGCGCTTCACGCATCTCAGCTATGCCGCAGCAGGACTGGATGTCGTGCCCCAGCATCATTTGGGCGAGGGGCTCAGCGCCAAGGTCAGGCGCGGCGAGCGGGTCGAGCTGAACGAGATCAACAAGCGCATTGTCCGCCGCAATCTCTTCAAACGCGCGCTGCGTGAGGCGGGCAGCGCAATGACGGCGGTTGCTGCTGCCTTACAGGCCGAGATGGAGCAAGTTAAGCGCGCTAAACTGCGCGCCCAAGAGTTGGCAGACGCCCTGCGCGAGCGCGTGCGCAAGCCGGACATGATTGATCCGGGCGCGCCGCCTCCCGCGGCCTCAGCGACAGCACCATACCATCATGCCCAAACATCAAACCGCGCCGCCGACGATGATGTCATTTTGGGTGACGGCTTTGTCGCGACATTGCCAACCGAGGCCCCACCCTCTGCCCAAGGCTTATTCCATCCGTTTCGGCCCGCCCCCCTTAGCGCCGGACAAGCGCCGCCCGCCGGTCCCGGTGAAATTGCCCTGCCTGACACGTTTGAATCGCTCGCCGCCGCGACGCAGCCACCGCCTTTGCACCCATCACAAGACCGACCCGATCTCGGTCAGCCTGACAGCCCAACGCTCGAAGCAGGGCAAGCCCCGCCTTCCTATCCTGAGGCCACGCCACTGGTCATGCCCTCGCTTGAAGTTGGCGCGCCGCCGCCTGCGATAACGGCGCCCGAGGTCTCCGAGCGGGCGTCGCCGCCTTCGCTGAAAAGCGGAGGCGTCCCGCCGAAACAGCCCGAAATGTTAGAATTGGAAAGGGTCCAACCTGTCGAACTCGATGCGGGTCTCCCACCGCCGGAAGCGCCTTCAAGCGAAGCTTTAGGGGCCCCAGCGCATATTCCGCTCACGCAAAGCGCCAATCCGCCGCCTGCCATCCTTGACACGCAATTGCCCAATGCGGCTGCGCCGTGCCTCGATGCTGGCGCTATGCCGCCGTCATACCCTCATATCTCGATTGCGCCGCTTCGTGCCCCACCCATCATCCCTCCCTCTGACGAGCCGCCTGCAGCGCCGGTCGACATCGCGATCGACATGTTTAGCGCGCTAAACAGGCCCACACCGCCGCCGCCGGAACCGGATCCTGCGCCAGAGCGCGAACCGGAAATCGAGACCGAAGAGGACGAAGATGACGGAGAAGAGACCATCGGTCAGCCGGAAGATGCGCCGGGATATGATATGTCCACGTGGTGGCGCGATATTCTTCGGCGCGAAGGGCCAGCAAAGCCGCGCAAAGGCAAGGATGCAGATGAAGGCAAAGCCAGGCTAATCAGGCAGAAGGCCGCGTCCGATAGCGCATCGGGCGGCACAGCCGCGCATGGTCTTGCGCGCGTCCGAGCCACGCCGGAGGAGGCCAGCGCACATCGTCCGACACCACCTTCGCAGCCGCGAAAGGCTCCGGACAACCGCGGTCCGATTGATGATATGCTTGACGCGGAATTCGAGCATATTGAAGCTAAGGCGCTTCGCACGCCAGGCTTTGCCGACGCAAATCGTGATGGTCCACGAACCAATGCGGCAGCCATTATGGTCGACCAATATGGCGTAAGCCGTCAGGCCGCTGAATTCATCTTGTCGCTTGTTCCGCGTCTTTGCCGGAAGGCTGACTCCGAGGCCATCAACCACGGGGGTGATGCCGTAATCGACAGGCTGGAAGCCGAAAAACAGGAACGGTTACGCAAGGCACTTGCCGACGAGAAATTGCGCAAGCTGTGGCACGATCTGTGCGCGCGGCTAGCCGAAGCGGGCAAGAGACATGCCAAAAGGCTGCGCGAAAAATGGCGCGAGGCAGATCGTGATCGTGCCGCCAACCGTGACCATGTGGCCTGGCTTGCTCGGCGGGCCTGTCAAAGTTGGCCGGATGGCGCAGCCTCGCCATCAGATCACAGAATGTTTGAGCAGGCCAAAGCTCATGACGAAAAATTGACGAAGCTGGAACTCGCACGGCGGCAAAACGGATACGGTCCGGGGCGGTAAGCAGCAGCTAGCGACCCACTGCACGCCGATCCGGTAGGGATACGTGAATGACTTTTCATGCCAAAACCGGCCGCTCAAGACTATACTGGAAGATTGAGCTGAGTTACGAGACGCACACGACGGTCAGCGCCGATGGCTAGCTCCGAGCGTCGTAGAGTAGGGGAACGGACTAGCGAGAATGGCCATGCAGCCGATTCAGCGATGGCAGTATCGGGTGAGTTTCGACCTCAGGGTCCGGAGCGCCTACGGCGTCGCGTTCCAAGACTTCTTTTCCACCATCATGGAAGCGCGATACGGCAGCGACTTCGTCAGGGTCCGGCCCTTCGGCTCGCTCGGAGACAAGGGCTGCGACGGCTACAGAGGCACCTGTGGCCAGGTTTTCCAGTGCTACGGGAAGCTGGAGGACGCGGCCCCAAAGGCCGCGACGATCGTTAAGAAGATGAGCGACGATTATCATCTTGCGGGTGGTCATCTCGGGAAGATCATGAAGGAGTGGCACTTCGCCCACAATCTCGTCAGCGGGCTGCCGATCGAGGCGGTCCAGAAGATCGAGGAACTCAAGCAGGCCGGCGCTCACGTGGTCGGCGTCGTCGGGCCGGCGAGCCTCTGGACGATTGTCGATGAACTCAGAGAGACCGAACTCTTCAATCTCCTCGGACCCGCCGCGACGGCTGAGGATAGCCAGAACCTGAAGCTCGAGGAGGTCAGGCTTCTGACGGACTCGCTGATGGCTTCGATATCCTCCGAAACCGTCCTGAACGCCCCCATCAAGCCTGTGCCTTCGGACAAGCTCGCCTTCAATAAGCTTCCAGGCCACTGGGTCCAGCTGCTCACCTTGGCGTCGACCAACGGGCCATACGTTCAGCAATATTTCGAGCAGAACTCGGACGTCGAGTTGGGAGCCCGGATCGCACAGGCGTTCTCCAGCCGTTATCTGGCGCTCAAGCAGGAAGCGCTCACACCTGGACAGATTATGGATGCCCTTTACGAGCAGACGACCGGCATGGGCTCAGTGACCACCGTCAGGCAGGTCGCCGCGCAGGCACTACTGGCCTATCTGTTCGACGCGTGCGAGATCTTCGAGGATCAAGCGGATAAGGTCGAAGCATGATCCTGCCCTCGAAGCATATTCCTGAGAGCCGCTCTCTCGCTGCGATTGGGGGTGAAATACTTGCTCAGCTTGATGAGCCGCGCGCGGTATCAGAGATCTGGGAGCGCGTGCTGGCAGCTAGACGCGCGACCGGACGAGGCGCCCCGCTGCCATACGACTGGTTCGTCCTGGCCCTTACGTTCCTGAACTCGATCTTCGCGGTCGAGCTGTCTCAGGGGGTGGTCGTGCGGACTGGTGACCGCCGATGATCGTCTCGATCGAAAGCGACCTGCCCAGCTTCAAGCCAGTCCGGCTCAAGGCGGGGCTGAATGTCCTGCTGGCCGACAAGTCCCCCTCCTCGGGCGAGAAGCAGACGCGAAACAGCGCCGGCAAGTCTAGCCTAGTGGATGTCATCAATTTCCTGCTGGGAGGGAAGGCCTCCAGCGCGGTCGCCTGTCATGAGGCGCTCAAGGCCTACACGTTCTTCGGTGTCTTCAAGTTCGAAAGTGTCCAGATCAGGGTTGGACGATCCGGGAATGAGCCTTCGAAGATACTTGTCGATGAGGACAATGCTGCGTCTTTTGGGTTGACGCCCAAACTGGACAAGAAAACTGGTCGCCATTTCGTGCCGAACGAGGTGTGGAAGGAGTTCCTCGGCAACCGGCTATTCGCGCTTCCCTTTCCGACGAAGGGGACGTCGTTCGAGCAATCCTACACGCCCAGCTACCGATCGATGATCGCCTACTTCGTCCGCCGCCGCGGCGGCTTCATCCGCCCGGACAAGCACGCTGAGAAGCAGGCCACGTGGGACAGCCAGGTGAACCTGTCGTATCTCCTCGGCCTAGATTGGACGATCCCGTCCGACATTGAGAAAGTGCGGCAGCGCGAGAATCAGCTCAAGGAATTGAAGAAGGCAGCCAAAGGCGGCGTGGTCGGAGACATCATCGGCACCGTCGCGGAACTGCGTCCGAGGGTTGTTCTGGCGGAAGCGAACGTCGAGAAGCTGCGGGCGGACCTCGCGGCTTTCCGCGTCGTCGACACCTACCGCGAGATGTCGGACCGTGCGTCGGCAATCCGCGGCGAGATGCTCGCGATCGAGCGCAACGCGGTGATCCTCAAGCAGGCGCTGGATCACCTCGAGGCCAATTACAGGGACGAGCAGCCGCCGGCGACAACTGATGTCGATCGGCTCTACAGGGCCGTCGGCATCGAACTTCCTACCGTCGCGGTGCGGCGCTTCGAAGAGGTAAAGGCGTTCCACGAGTCAGTGGTGGCGAACCGACGGAAGCGTCTCGAGGAGCAGATCGACAGCACGAGGTCGGAGCTGTCAGACGGAGAAGCGCGCTCGGCGGCCTTGGACAGTGAGCGGAGTGAGATCCTCCGGTTCCTGGAAGGCAGCGGTGCGTTCGAGGACTTCACGGCGTTGCAGGAACAGCTCGCGAGACTTGCGGTCGAGGCGTCGGCGTTGCGCGAACGCTTCAAGGCGGCCTAGGTTTTGGAGGGCGAGAAAACAGAGTTGGAAGGCGATCGCATCAATCTGAAGCGGCGTCTGCAGGACGACCATCAGGCCCGCCAGGCGCAGCTGGACAAGGCGATCCTCTTCATCGGCGGCGCGATCGAGCAGCTCTACAGTGACCGGACTGGCGGATTCGTCGTTGCGGCGGAAGATAGTGGACCAGAGTTCGAAATCTCGATCCAGGGAGACCGAGGCGGAGGCATCTCTCAGATCGAAATCTTCTGCTTAGACCTCGCGCTGCTGTCGCTCACCGCCGACACGAGGCGGGGTCCGCGCTTCCTGATCCATGACAGCCATCTCTTCGACGGCGTTGACGAGCGTCAGGTATCGAAGGCTTTGCAACTCGGAAAGGCGACCGCTGACCGGATCGGCGGCCAGTATCTGGTTACGATGAACTCGGACATTTTCGACCGACTGCCGCTGCCGGCCGCATTCAACAAGCAAGCGCATGTGCTGTCCACGCGTCTATCGGACGACGGCGAGGAAGGCGGATTGTTCGGCTTCAGGTTCGATTGAGCGCTAAAATTATCGGGCGGCGATGTCGACCAGAGTCAGCCGGTCGGCCTACATAAATGGCCCAGCTACGGCCCCGCGACTGGTGGTCGCGTTAAGAACCAAGTATGTGGCACGCATGGAACAACTTCGTAAGCGTCCGGCCAGCCACGAGTTGCGGGGTCGCCGCTGTCCGGTGAAGGACGGTTCCTGAGGGGAGTTCTTTCTGGACTCCAGAAGGAGGTCCTGTGATTGACGGTGGCGGCGTGATCGTGCGGACGGAGCGGCGGCGGCGCTATTCTGATGCGGAGAAGGCGGCGATCGTGGCGGAGAGCCTGCGCCCAGATGTCACAGTGGTCTCGGTCGCGCGCAAGCATGGCATCGCCAAGAGTGTGATCTACAACTGGCGTGCCAACCGGCGCGAGGCTGAAGCGATTGCAAGGGAGGCGTTGGAGTTTATCCCATGCGGCCAGTTCGTCGAGGCCACAGCGGACACTTCGGCTCCCGCGATCATCCCTGAGGGGCCAGAGCCGTCGGTCGGCCCTTTCGTGGCCGATGCAGAGGCTTCTCCGCCGACCGAGCCGCCACGAGCAGGCACGATTACGATCGAGTTCGCCAACGGCGCGCGCCTGACCGTCGATAGCTTCGTCAACGAGAAGGCGCTCGCCCGGGTTCTGCGTGCCTTGCAGGCCGTGCCATGCTGAGCCTGCCGCCGGGCACCATGGTCTATCTGGCCAGCAAGCCAGTCGACATGCGCAAGGGCTTCGCAGGGCTGAGCGTGCTTGCCACTGAGATGTTCCGGCGCGATCCCTACAGCGGGCATGTCTTCCTGTTCCGCAGCAAGCGCGGCAACTACCTCAAGGCGCTGGTCTGGGACGGCACGGGCCTGTGTCTTTTCGCCAAGCGGCTCGAGCGACATCGGTTCGTGTGGCCACCGCTTGTCGATGGCGGTGTGGTGTTGACACCGGCGCAGTTTTCGCTGCTTCTGGAGGCGATGGACTGGCGGCGGACTGTGGCGCCAAAGCCGCCCAAACGGCCTGTGCATATCTAACGAATCGGGCGCGGTTTTCCGGCCTTCGGCTTGGTCAAGATCGCCCATCATGTTATCCGCTGTTCGTGTCTCCCACCGACTTCGATCTGCCTTCCGATCCGGACGAGCTTCGCGCCTTTGCCGAGGTGATCAAGGCGCGCCTGGCCGCTTCGGAGCAGGCGCTTGTTGACGAGCGCAAAGCACATGATGCGACGCGCGATGAACTCGGCGCCGCGCGCAACGCGATCAAGCTGACGACGCTTCAGATCGAGAAGCTCAAAGCACAGCTCGCCAAGCTGCGGCGGATGAAGTTCGGCCAGTCGTCCGAGCGCATGACGCAGCTTGCCGACCAACTCGAGCTGACGCTCGAGGATCTCGAAGCCCAGCAGGCCCATGCCGAGTGCGTCGTGCGCGGGCAGGTCGGACAGGGTGAGGCTGAAGAGCCGAAGCCCAGGCGCAAACCCAAGCGCGCGCCGCTGCCCGATCATCTGCCGCGCGATGTGATCATGCACCCGGCACCGGGCGAGGATCGCTGCGCAGCATGCGCCGGCACGGTCTGCGTTCTGGGTGAAGACGTCACCGAAGTGCTGGAATATGTGCCCGCAAGCTTTCGCGTGGTGCGCCATGTTCGGCCGAAGGTCGCCTGCAAGTGCTGCGATACCATCGCCCAGGCACCTGCGCCCGGTCTGCCGATCCCGCGCGGTCGCGCCGGTCCCGGCCTCTTGGCGCATATCATCGTTGCCAAGTTCGCCGATCACCTGCCGCTGTATCGCCAGTCGCAGATCTATGCGCGCGAGGGCGTGGACCTTCCCCGCTCGACGATGGCTGACTGGCTCGGTCAGGTCAGCTGGCTGCTTGATCCGCTGGTCGAGAGGCTCGGCTCGCACGTCATGGCGAGCCAGAAGCTCCACGCCGACGACACGCCGGTGCCGGTGCTGGCTCCCGGCACGGGCAAGACCTCGACCGGGCGATTATGGGTCTATCTGCGCGATAACCGCCGATGGAGCCCGGCAGACAAGCCCGCAGCCCTGTTCCGCTATAGCCCGGATCGTAAGGGCGAGCGACCGCGCGAGCACCTTGCAGACTTTGCAGGCTTTCTGCAGGCTGACGCCTATGCAGGGTTCAACGCGCTCTATGACCCCGGCCGAAAGTCCGGCGCCATTACGCCCGTCGCATGCTGGGCGCATGCAAGGCGCAAGCTGCACGATGTGCTCGTTGCCGACCGCGGCTCTGCCGCGGGCAAGGGACTCAGCCTGATCGCGCAGCTCTACGAGCTCGAAAGGTTGATCAAGGGCGAACCTCCCAAGGAGCGTCTGCGCCGGCGAGCGGCGTCGAGGCTCATTGCACTCGATTTCTTCGCGTGGGCGGACAGCGTCCTCGACCAGGCATCGGCGCGCTCACCGCTGGCCGAGGCGCTGCGCTATGCCGTCAAGCTGAAGCCTGCGCTGCTCGCCTACACCCAAGACGGGCGGCTCGAGATCGACAACAACCTTGCGGAGAACGCGCTGCGCGGCATCGCGGTCGGGCGCAAGAACTGGCTGTTCGCCGGCGCGGACTGCGGCGGCGAGCGCGCAGCGGCGATGTATTCGCTGCTCGAGACCGCCAAGCTCAACGACGTGAACCCGCAGGTCTGGCTGACCGACGTCCTTGGCCGCATCGGCAAGGGGCATCCCATCAACCGCCTCGACGAGCTCCTGCCATGGGCGTGGAAGGCGGCTCGTTCCAGTGACCCCGACGCCGCCTGAGGACCCGTTGCGCCGATGGCAGCTGTCCTTTTGTAAGCGCTCCCGCCTCAGTGAGTGCATCGGAATCTGTCGAGCGATTCCGTCAGTCCATACTGAGCGATGCACAACACCGAGCGCCATGCCGCTCCATGTCGTGGACACAAGAGGCTGGTATGTGCGTTCAAGGTGGTCAGCGCGACAGGAAGTTGCTCAGGAGCTCGTTCGATTGCTGCGTGTGGGTCTCGGCAAAAGCATGCGGTGCTTCCTGCAGCACCTCGAGCGGCTACCGATTGTCGAATTTGACCTTTCAAAACAAAGATTTCTTAGTTACAATTCGTAGAAAGATCGATTCGAGGATCGATGCGCTCGCAGTGCTGTGGCCACTCAAACAAATAATTCGAATGAAAATCAATTCTCAGTGATTTTCAGAGTTCGCTCGTGAACCGCTATGAGCAGTTGCGTCAAATCAAGGGAGCAGTCATGAATAGCAAACTTAGAAAGACATGCGCACGTTCATTGATCGCCCCTGTTGCACTTTGTTCGGTCGCAGCTGCAGCTCAGATTTTCTTCGTTCAAACGCCCGTCGTCGCGCCGGCAGGTTCTTCCATCGTCCTCCGCAATGGGGGCGGTTTTCAGTCTGGCGACACTCGATTTCAACTTCGAATCCAATTGCAATCAGGTGGAATACAGCCGAACGGTCCTCTGAGGCTCTTCTTCGGCAATCAAGTCCTTTGGACTGCCCCTAACACCAGTCCTCGATTTCAATCGGTCCCGAACGCCACCTTTGTGACAGAAGCTTGCATCTTGCGGTTTCAGTCTGACGGCAATCTAGTGGTGTTGGGAGCTCAGGGCGTATTGGAGGCTCCCATTTCGGGTTGCGATAATCCCAATATCACGGAACAGAACATGTCGGTGATGTGGGCTAGCAATACGAGCGGAAATCCCGGTGCGATCCTCGATGTCCAAAACGACGGAAATGTAGTCATAAAAACTGCAAGCAACCGAGTGATTTGGTCAACAAATACGTGCTGCAGATAGATCCTATTGTGGCATCCACTTATCGCCTGGTCTATAATTGAGTATCTATGGGTTTCTTAGATTTATACTTCCGCAAACGCCATCAAAGTCATTCTGCAAAAGATTATCGGAGAATTGTGCGGCGCAAGTTGCGCAGGATGCCGAATGATCGGCCACTCGCGCTCGCCCAAGCCATCGGGTCGGATACGATGGAGGGGTTTGTTGCGCAAGGCGATGCTCAAGTGTCTGTGCTGCGCCACCATGGCCTAGTTGATGGAATGGCTGTTTATGATCTCGGCTGTGGCTGCGGGCGCACCGCGCAGGCGTTGCAGCGCTCCGGATGGCAAGGCCGATACACAGGCGCAGACGTTGTTCGCGAACTGCTTGATGAGTTGAGCCGGCAATGCCCGGGTTATGCAACGGTTTTGAATGAGGCTCCAAAGATCGTCGCACCCGACGCTTCTGTCGATATTGTATTTCACTGGTCTGTATTCACTCACCTCTATCCGGCTGAATCCTTCCTCTACATTCTCGATTCTTTCCGCGCGTTGAAGCCTGGAGGCAAACTCGTGTTTTCCTTCCTCGAAATGGAGGATCCCGCGCACGATCGAGTATGGCAGAACAACCTTAATCACTTGCGACGGGGGGATGCCGCCCAGCAGCTAGACACCTTTCTTCACCGAGACTGGATCGCCCGTTTCGCTCACGACGCGGGGTTTCATGCGCCGCAGTTCACAGACGGCTCCGATGACAGCAATCACCCTCAACTCTGGCAGGCTTTAGTCGTGATGGAGAAGCCTGACGCGGCGCGGTGAAAGCGGGCACTCTTTGTCACGGGTCGGCCGGACGCTTACACAACTTCCAACCTATACCCCCGAGCAACTCAACTTTGCCTCTCGGATCGGCAAGGCGATCGCGCCCTTGGTGAGTGCTGGCATGGACCTTCGCGACGCCGAGCGCGATGCCGCTCCGGTTGTGGCCGCTGCGATGATCGAGGAGGGCGTCGATGCTGCTACGGTCGAGGCGCTGTTGCATGACGCGTTGGAACGGACAAACGTAGGCGCCCCGGTCCGGCACGACGAGCGTCAGCCATCGGACGAATTGCAACAGGCGCTGGGCGAGAGCTACCGCGCTGCCGACGGTCCACGACTGCCGCCTGAAGGCCTGTTAGTCGAGAAGCGAGTGATGGGCGTGAAGACCGGCTATCCGATGTTCGTCTATCCTAACGAGTCGAAGCACCCTGGCAATCCGCACGTCACCGTCATTATCGGCAATCAGAGGGTAAACGTCACGATCTCCGAGGATCCGAAGGTCATCGCGGGCGATAAGGACGCCGTCGGGATCGGTCAGGCGCTGCAGGCGGTCAAGGAGCACCACGTGGCGCTGATGAAGGAGTGGGACGCGACGCGTCCGGACGATCAGAAGCTGGAGAACTCAAAAGCGCGCATGGTCAAGGCCGCCCGCGACGGCCGAAAGTAAGATCGCCACAAGCAATGGCGGGGCTCACTGGCGGTCGTGGTCCAAATCCAGCCACATCACGTAATCTTTCGGTGTGTAGTCCGCAGCAACCATGTCGCCGACCGTAGCCGCGTCGAAGATACTTGCGACGAACGGGTCGAGGTCGCCCCGGCCGAGGTTGGGACACCAGACGTTCGGGGGCTGCCCCTCGCCGCCGATCGCGAATGGATCGTCGCGACGGATGGGCTGCTCCTGTGCGGCCAACTTAAGGATCTCGACGTGATTGAGCACCACGACGCCGTCGACCGCGTCGAACGCCACGCGGCCATTGGCGTCGTGCAGCCAGGAATTGGGCGTGAGCAGGCCAGCGTCTTCATGGCTGAGTGCCGACGTCGCCTCAAAGATGTAACTGTCCCACAGGACGACTAGAATGCCGGTCCGCGGTTTCACCGAGAAGTCGCGGAACTTCGTGTCGGCGCTAGCAAGAAAGTCCTTCAGCGTGTTGTCGCGCGGCAACGTGGCGTCTGCACGGATGCCGGGCACGGCGCCGATCGGCCCGCGGACTGGGATCTGGTGGCCAAGTTCGGCGCGCCGTTCTTGATGGTCGATGAATGAGGGGCATTTGACCTCGATTAGCCACTGCCGGTTCGGCGTGTCGATGACAAGCTCGGGCCTGCCACCAGTCACCGGATTGGCCGGCTCGATCTGGAAGGTCGTCCCGGCCGGCCAGGCGGCGTCGAGGATCACGCGGCTTACGAGGATCTCGGCCAGCTTCTGGACCAGCTGCTCGTAGCCTTTCCGCCACTTGTCGGGATTGTCGCCCGTGGGGATATAACGGACCTCGGCGAGTTCGCGCAAGAAGCGCTCGCCCGAGCCGGGCAGCTTCGCGTCACAGGCGGCCAGCGCCCGCTGGAGCTGTCGTCCGAATGTGGTGATCCGTCCTTCGGCGAAGTGGTAGCTCAACCATTGCCGTGTTCCATTGGTCAGCACTCGGTAGCGTGCGGCGAAGTCGGTCGGCTGGGGTTTGGCGGGTTCGGTCATCGGTTACCCACGTCGATGAGGAGGACAATACGGCGGACTGGGGCCTGGACCAGAGAGTTATCGCTTTTCAATTTCCCTCCATAACTGGGTGGTAATGTCCATCAGCGACCTTAGGCTCGCTGCTGTCGTCTCGCTACATGCAGGTGTTGTGCACTTAACGCGCATTCCTATTCCGCAACGTTCGTGACAAGCGGGTCTCGGCAGAGCAGGCAGTGGTGCGTCCGCTAGACGAAATCAGAAATCGTGAATGAACAGGCCGCTTCCGGTCCAGCTCATGTCGCTATGCAATGCCGCTCTGGCAAACTTCGAATGTCTGTTCCAGAAAAGAAATGTCTGTTCCGCCCGTCGCCTCTGAGCGGCAGGTAAGTCCCGAGGCTGTGTAAAAACGCTGGAATATGCTATGGTTCTCTCGCGTTTCGGGAGGCTTTGGAATGGGTCGTTTCGTCCAAGGGGAAGACCGTCGGCAGGACTATTTGCTGCCAGCATCGCTC
>Ga0213830_1000207_pt1 | contig 75908 bp, 96 predicted proteins | sample SWATP11_FD_161661 | JGI IMG/M metagenome (GOLD analysis project Ga0213830, IMG submission 161661) | Coastal seawater microbial communities from Marineland, Florida, United States - SWA TP1 #1 | ecosystem: Environmental > Aquatic > Marine > Coastal | place: USA: Florida | collected 2016-08-06 | reverse complement strand
AATTTCAAATTATTTTTTAATGTTTGGTTTGACGATTGTTAACCTTATTAAATAAGTTAACGTATCAAAACAAGTGCTAGGATTCCGTTTCTAACTGAAAGCTTCGTTTCTGTTGCTTTCTGTCCCTATTCCCTCAGGAGCGGATGCGCATTCTAGAGATTTTATTCTCTGCGTCAAGCATAAATTTAAAATAATTTTAAATTATGGTTCAAACGCTCAATTTTTCAACAAAGATGGTAATATTTTTGTAATATCGCTTACATTTTGAACTTGAGTGCAAGCTACATCCGTTGAATCTTGGTACTGGCTACTGACAAGAATGCGCTTTTCAATGCCAGCCGCAATAGCTGCTTTCATATCAGATTCTTTATCACCGATAAAAATACTATTGGCTACATCGATATGGTGATCAGCAGAGGCTTGATTAATCATACCTGGCATTGGCTTTCTGCAATCACAGTCTTTTAAATACTCACCCTGTCCTTTCTTAGGATGATGAGGACAGAAATAAGTGTCTAATATAGTAGTGCCATTTATCTTAAACTGCTCAGCTACCCATTGCATGAGAGTATTAAACTGCTCTTCATTATACATACCACGAGCAATTCCCGATTGGTTAGTAATAATGATAACAACATAACCTGCTTCCATGGCTAATTGGCAAACATCAAAGATGCCTTCTACAAATTCGAAGTTCTCTTTTTGATAAACATAACCATGATCTATGTTAATAATACCGTCACGATCTAAAAACAGCGCCTTTTTCATTTATTTGAGCTTATTTAACCTAATATTTTGTGTCTTTATATATGATATATAAAAAAAGCGAGTAAAACTCGCTCTTTTTCAAATTAACCAAGTAGCCTAGCGCTACATGCAAAGACCACCATCGATCTCAACAACACGACCAGTAAAGAAGTCATTCTCTAAAATGTATTTCACTGTATGAGCAATTTCATCTGCTTCGCCTAAACGACCTACAGGTTTCATCTTCTCTAAGCGATCGCGCATTTCAGGCTTCATTGCGTCAGTCATTGCTGTACGAATAACCCCTGGTGCAATAGCACCTACACGAATACCGTGACGGCCAAGCTCTCTTGCCCATGTGACTGTCATTGCTACTACGCCCGCTTTAGAAGCAGCATAATTTGTCTGTCCCATGTTACCGCCGCGTGCGATAGATGACATATTCACGATAACGCCCTTCTTGCCACCTTCAATCATGTGAACAGCAGCTTCACGACCACACAGGAATACGCCTGTTAAGTTAACGTCGATGACAGATTGGAACTGATCTAGTGACATTTTTTTAGTCACTTCACCATCTTTTGCTTTAACAAACATGCCATCACGTAAGATACCTGCGTTGTTAACTAATACATCTATACCATCAAAATCACTATTGATAGCATTAAACGTATCTTCAACTTCTTGTTCGTTTGTTACATTCGCTAAATAGTACTTAGCCTTTACACCTGTTTCTTCAATTAAAGCCACAGACTCTTTTAAAAGCGCTTCATTTAAGTCTACAACCGCAATGTTTGCACCTAGCTTCGCTAAGTTGATTGCCATTGCACGACCTAAACCTTGACCACCACCAGTGATCACAACTGTTTTGTTATTAATGTCCATAACGACATCTAACCTTATTTATTAAACATATTAAAAATTGATGAGAAGTCTTTACCACCATTACCAGCACCAGCATGCATCGCATATAAGCTACGTGCTAAAGCGCCCATTGGTGTTGAAGACTGACTTGCAACAGCAGTATCCATCGCTAAGCCTAAGTCCTTAGCCATCAGATCTACCATAAAGCCACCATTATAGTCGTTAGACGATGGTACATTCTCCATTACATTTGGACATGGATTGTAAACGTCTAAAGTCCAGTTACTACCAGAACTTTGACTCATGATCTCAGATAATACTTTTGGATCTAGGCCATTGGCGATACCAAGTTGTAACGCCTCAGAAGTACCCACCATTAAGACTGATAGCAGCATGTTGTTACATACTTTAGCTACCTGACCCGCACCGTGAGCACCAGCATGGAAAATGTTCTTGCCCATGTTTTCAAGTACTGGCTTAGCGCGAGCAAAACTCTCATCACTACCGCCAACCATGAAGCTTAAGGTACCGGCAACAGCACCACCTACACCACCAGAAACAGGCGCATCAATAAAATCTATGCCTTGCTCTGCAAGTGCTTTTGCTACTTTTTGAGAAGTCGCCGCGTCAATAGTAGATGAATCAATGACCAAACTACCCTTAGCTATGTGGTTAATTAATCCATCACCATTTGCACCTAAGTAAACACCTTCTACGTGTTTACCTGCAGGCAACATTGAAACGATAAACTCTGCACCAGCTACACAAGCTTGTGCTGTTTCTGCACTGTTACCGCCTTCTGCCACTACTGTGCTAACGGCTTCTGCTGACAAATCAAAAACCGTAACCTGATGACCACCTTTGACAAGGTTGATGGCCATAGGGCCACCCATGTTTCCTAAACCAATGAACGCTATATTAGCCACTGTTGTAATCCTTATATTCTAATCTTTATAGTATTTTTTATTCGCCAAGGCTTTTTAGCGGGTGCTCTTCTTTTGACCATAAAGGTTCAAAGAACCAATTGATCTTTTCTTCTGGCACTTCTGCAATTGAATGATAAGCCCATTTTGGCTGGTTATCTTTGTCGATTAATAAAGCTCTAACGCCCTCTCTAAACTCACCGAATTTACCCGCTTTCACTGACAGCGATAATTCCATACGGAAACATTCAGCTAATGACAAAGATTTACCTTCATTCATTTGGCGATAAACGATTTGACCGCTCATTGCACTACCGTGTTTCAACGATTTTTGTGCTCGTACAAACCACTTATCATCTTCACTCGTTTCTGCTGAAACAATTGCGTCAACAATGTCAGCTAAGTTATCAAAGTTCATAACTGAACTAATTAACGTTTCGTGAGTACGAATATTTGATTGAGGTTGCTTTGTAGCACAAGAACGCTCAGCATCGTGTAACACATCAGAAAGTTTGTCGTGATTTAGCGCTTTTGTATCACCCCAATTCACAGTTAGCAGCTTACCTAATACGCCTTCTTTATTGTCAGCTGATACAAAGTAGTCTGCTAAACCAGTAAATTTGGCATCGGCAGCATTGATAGACGCGCCCGTTAAGCCAAGGAAAAGGCCAATATTTTCAGGCATACGGTTTAAGAACCAAGTTCCACCAACGTCAGGGTATAAACCAATACTGATTTCAGGCATCGCAATACGAGATGATTCAGTCACAACTCGATGACTACCACCAACCATCATGCCTAAACCACCACCCATGACAATGCCGTTACCCCATACTAGGAAAGGCTTTTCAAAGGTATGAATAAGGTAGTCTAACTTGTATTCCTCTGTGAAATACGTTTGCACGTAGTCAGCATACTCATTTGGGTGCTGATCCATTGCTTTGTATAGGTTGACTATGTCGCCACCCGCACAAAATGCTTTTTCACCAGCACCTTGTAAAATCACAATGGCAATTTCATCGTTGTCTTTCCACTCAGCTAACTTTGGAGATAATTCATCAATCATCTCTTTGCTAAGTGCATTTAAAGAACGCTCAGAGTTTAATGTTGCAACACCGATTAACTTACCGTTGTCACAAGCCAACTCTTGAAAAATAACAACTTCACTCATTGTTTTCTCCAATTAACTATTGGTCCAAACAGGCTTACGTTTTTCTAAGAAAGCATTTACACCTTCTTTTTGATCGTTTGAATCAAACAAATCAACAAACGCCTGTCTTTCTTCAGGCAATGCTTGTGAAATAGGCATATGACGGCTGCGCTGTACTAATGATTTACATGCTGCTACTGCAACTGGGCTTTGATTTGCTACTTTTGTAGCTAATGCTAATGCCGTATTTAAACCTTCACCAGATGCAACAACCTCTTCAACTAAACCAATTTCTAATGCTTTGTTAGCTTTAACACGCTCGCCACATAAGATCATACGCTTAGTCCAGCCCTCACCAACTAAAATAGCAAGGTTTTGAGTACCGCCTGCACATGGTAATAGACCTACTGTAGCTTCTGGTAATGCCATTTGAGCATGCTCTTCTGCAATACGAATATCACAAGCAAGTGCCACTTCAAGGCCGCCACCCATTGCCCAGCCATTGATAGCAGCAATAGATACGCCTCTGAAGTTTGATAATGTTTCAAAAGCTTCACCAAAGATATTAGACATTCGTGTAGCGACTTCTTTATCACCACTTGCGAACACATTTAAATCTGCACCTGCTGAGAAGAACTTCTCACCGTCGCCAGTTAATACTAATGCATAAACTTCTTTATCATTGTTTAGCTCTAAAACTAAATCACGTAAATCAGTTAAGCTTTGCTCTGTCCATGTATGTGCTGGAGGGTTGTTAAAAGTAACTACAGCTGTGTTACCTAGTTTTTCTACTTTTAAATAATCTGACATAACCGTGCCTTTATAAGATATCGCCTGCGCCTTCAGTTAATAAACGACGTGCAATAATTACACGCATGATTTCGTTTGTACCTTCCAAAATTTGGTGTACACGAACATCTCTAAAGTGGCGCTCTAATGGATACTCTTTGATATAGCCGTAACCACCGTGAATTTGTAATGCCGCATCACAAACCTTGAAACCAACATCTGTAGCAAATTGCTTAGCCATCGCACAGTAAGCTGTTTTTTCTGGATCATCTTGATCAAGTTTGTATGCAGCTAAACGAACCATCTGACGAGCAGCAACTAATTCAGTTGCCATATCCGCAAGTTTAAATTGTAAGCCTTGGAAAGCAGCAATAGGCTTACCAAATTGCTGACGTTCCTGCATGTATTCTCTAGCAGTATTTAACGCTTGTTGCGCAGTACCTATAGAACAAGTCGCAATGTTGATACGACCACCGTCTAGGCCTTTCATTGCAAACTTAAAACCTTCGCCTTCGTTACCTAATAAATTAGCAACTGGAATACGAACGTCTTCAAACGTGATCAAACGTGTTGGTTGTGCGTTCCAACCTAATTTTTCTTCAGCTTTACCATAGTGAATACCCGCTGCATCAGCAGGAACAGCAACAGCGGAGATACCTTTAGCACCTTCACCGCCAGTTCTTACCATTACAACTAAGATATCAGTTTCACCAGCACCTGAGATAAACATCTTAGAACCGTTAATAACATATTCATCACCTTCTACTTTTGCAGTAGTACGTAAAGACGCAGCATCTGAGCCTGCACCTGGTTCCGTTAAACAGTATGATGCTAATTTTTGACCCGTAACAAGCTCAGGACACCATTCGTCTTTCAACGTATCAGTACCCCACGTAGAAATCATCCACGTCGCCATATTATGAATTGTCATCATCGCAGTTGTCGCTGTACAACCCATTGCCAACTGTTCAAAAATGATTGAAGAGTCTAAACGGCTTAAACCTAAACCACCCGCTTCTTCAGGCGAGTACAAGCCACACATGCCAAGCTCACCTGCTTGTGCAATCACTTCTTTTGGAAAAACGTGGTCTTCATCCCACTTTGCAGCGTTTGGTAATAATTCAGCATCAGAGAATTGTTTTGCCATGTCGGCAAACATTTTTTGATCTTCAGTCAAATCAAAATTCATTTTTTTGATCCTTAAATAGCAAACTAGTGGCCTGAGCCACTAGTTAAATATAGGTAGATTTTTATAACATTTCGATAGCGATTGCTGTTGCTTCACCGCCACCGATACATAATGACGCAACACCTTTATTAAGGTTGCGTTTTTGAAGAGCATTAATAAGTGTAACAATGATACGAGCACCACTTGCACCGATTGGGTGACCAAGTGCACAAGCACCACCATTTACGTTAACTTTTGCGTGATCTAAGTCCATTTCTTTCATAGCTAACATAGTAACCATGGCAAATGCTTCGTTAATCTCAAATAAATCAACGTCTTCTTTTGACCAATCAGCTTTTTCTAGTAATTTAGTCATTGCACCAACTGGAGCAACAGTAAAATCTTCAGGTTTTTGAGCGTGTGTTGCGTGCGCTACTACTTTACATAAAGCAGTTAAACCACGCTTTTCAGCTTCAGATTGCTTCATCATTACTAACGCAGCAGCGCCGTCTGAAATAGAGCTAGAGTTCGCAGCGGTAATTGTACCATCTCTCTTAAATGCAGCTCTTAATGAAGGAATTTTATCCGGACGAGCATTACCTGGTTGTTCATCAATATCTACAGTAACGTCACCTTTACGTGTTTTAACCACAACAGGCACAACCTCACCGTCAAATGAACCATTAGCAATCGCTGCATTTGCTCTTTCTAAAGAAGAAATAGCATAGTTGTCCATATCTTCACGTGTGAAGCCTGACTCATCAGCCGTATCTTGAGCAAAACAGCCCATCGCTTTGCTATCGTAGGCATTTTCTAAACCGTCCATCATCATGTGATCTAACACCTGACCATGGCCCATACGCATACCTTGACGACCTTTAGGTAACATATAAGGAGCATTAGTCATGCTTTCCATACCACCAGCAACAGCAACATCAATAGCGCCTACAGCTAAAGAATCGTGAGCCATCATTGCCGCTTTCATACCAGAGCCACAAACCTTGTTTATTGTTGTACATACTGTAGAAAGCGCTAAATCAGCACCTAAAGCAGCTTGTCTAGCTGGTGCTTGTTTAAGGCCAGCTGGTAATACACAACCCATGATAACTTCATCAACTTGGTCACTTGCTAAACCTGCTTTTTCTACTGCTGCTTTTATTGCTGTTGCACCTAGTTCTGGGGTTGCAACGCCTGATAAAGCGCCCATAAAGCCGCCCATAGGTGTTCTCATTGCAGATACAATTACAATTGGATCATTTGCTGACATGATGCTGTTTCCTCATCGAATTCTTTTCTAATTTAAGCAGAGAGTACCGCATATTTACGTTTACGCCAACGTCAAGCAATACCCTATTTGGTGAACCAGTATCATAAACTGTAAGCAAAAATTGCCAAATAGTCATATTGAACTAGATTTATGAAAAGCTGAATTTCTAAAATTCAAATTGTTAAACAAGTGTTTGAACAAAGCGCGCGTAACCGAATAAATTAGTCGATTTAAAACTTTACGTTTACGTAAACTTACGCTATCGTTATTAGCACTTAAAATAGCGGTAAATAGTCAATGAGCAAAGCAAAACAAATTACTTACTCGATAGGAGATCTAGCCAAAGAGTTTGATATTACCACACGTAGTATCCGCTTTTATGAAGACCAAGGCTTAATCCATCCTGCTCGTAAGGGACAGACTAGAATTTATAACCAACGTGATCGCGTAAGATTAAAGCTAATTTTACGTGGTAAAAGATTGGGGTTCTCGCTTGCTGAGACGGGCCGACTGTTTGAATTATACGATGCTGACAAAACAAGCGCTACCCAATTAGAGACGGTAATGGCTCTGGTTGAACAAAAGAGAAGCGATTTGCAGCAACAATTAGAAGATATAAATGCAGTGTTGATTGAATTAGACAACTTAGAAGATAACTGTCGCTCAACACTTAAAGAAATAACTAAAAACGCTGACGCGTAAAATATCTATATAGGAAACATCATGATTTCACGCTACTCCTCACTAAACTTTAACTTAGGCGAAACAATTGACATGATCCGCGATCAAGTTAATGCCTTCGCTCGTGATGAAATTGCACCACGTGCAGAGCAAATTGATGCTGACAATGAATTCCCAAATGACTTATGGCGCAAATTTGGCGACATGGGTCTATTAGGTATGACAGTTTCTGAAGAATTTGGCGGCAGCGGTTTAGGTTACCTTGCACACATTGTTGCAATGGAAGAAATTAGCCGTGCATCTGCATCTGTAGGTTTAAGCTACGGTGCACACTCTAACTTATGTGTTAACCAAATTTTCAAAAACGGTAACCAAGCGCAAAAAGAAAAGTACTTACCTAAGTTATGTTCAGGTGAGCACATCGGCGCATTAGCAATGAGTGAACCAAATGCTGGTTCTGACGTTGTAAGCATGAAAATCCGTGCTGACAAAAAAGGTGACAAGTATGTTTTAAACGGCAACAAAATGTGGATCACAAATGGTCCAGATGCCAATACTTATGTTATCTACGCAAAAACTGACACGTCAGCAGGCTCTAAAGGTATTACTGCTTTCATCGTTGAACGTGACTACCCAGGTTTTAGCCGTCACCAAAAATTAGACAAATTAGGTATGCGTGGTTCAAATACTTGTGAACTAGTATTTGAAGATTGTGAAGTGCCTGAAGAAAATGTTTTAGGTGAAGTTGGCCGTGGTGTTGCTGTTCTTATGAGTGGTCTAGATTACGAGCGTGTTGTTTTATCTGGTGGCCCATTAGGTATTATGGCAGCGTGTATGGACAATATCGTTCCTTACATCCACGACCGTAAGCAATTTGGTCAATCAATTGGTGAATTCCAATTAATCCAAGGTAAAGTTGCTGACATGTACACTCAAATGAATGCAGCTCGTTCATACGCATATAATGTTGCAGCAGCCTGTGACCGTGGCGAGACAACACGTAAAGATTCAGCTGGTGTAATCCTTTACAGTGCAGAGCTTGCAACTAAGATGTCACTAGATGCAATCCAAATCTTAGGTGGTAACGGCTACATTAACGAATTCCCTACGGGTCGTTTATTACGTGACGCTAAATTATATGAGATTGGTGCGGGTACTTCGGAAATCCGTCGTATGCTGATCGGTCGTGAATTATTTAACGAATCTAAATAAACAAGCATTTCAATAAACGGAAGCCAAGCGCTTCCGTTTTGTTCTCTCACTATTGAATGCAACAGTTCGTCAAAATGTAAGGATTTTACTGTGGCAAAACTCACATCAAAAATAAATACTCGCAGTGCTGACTTTTTAGAGAACGCTGCGCATATGCAAGAGCAAGTAGATGACTTAAAAGAAAAGCTTGCTGAAATCAAATTAGGTGGCGGTGAAAAAAGCCGTGAACGCCATTTATCTAGAGGCAAACTTTTACCAAGAGATCGTGTAAATGCCCTACTCGATCCTGGTTCACCGTTTCTAGAGCTATCTCAATTAGCCGCTTTTGACGTTTACAAAGATAACGTTCCATCTGCTGGCATTATCACAGGTATCGGCCGAGTTGGTGGCCAAGAGTGTATAATCGTAGCAAACGATGCAACAGTTAAAGGTGGAACGTATTACCCTCTTACTGTTAAAAAACACCTAAGAGCACAAACCATCGCGCAAGAAAATAACTTACCTTGTATCTACTTAGTTGATTCAGGTGGCGCTAACTTACCTAATCAAGACGATGTGTTCCCAGATAAAGAACACTTTGGCCGTATTTTCTTTAACCAAGCAAATATGTCAGCACAAAACATTCCACAGATTGCTGTAGTAATGGGCTCATGTACAGCTGGTGGCGCTTATGTTCCAGCAATGGCTGATGAGTCAATCATTGTTAAAGAGCAAGGTACTATTTTCTTAGCCGGTCCTCCATTGGTTAAAGCAGCTACTGGTGAGGTAGTGTCGGCTGAAGAGCTAGGTGGCGCAGATGTTCACTGTAAAACATCAGGTGTATCAGATCACTATGCACAAAATGATAACCATGCATTAGATATCGCTCGTAACGCTGTTAAAAACCTTAATCGTGTTAAGCCTGTACAAATGGATATCAAATCTGTTCAAGAGCCAGCATACGATACAAAAGAAATTTACGGTGTAATTCCTAAAGACTCTCGCCAACCATATGACGTACGTGAAGTTATTGCACGTATTGTTGATGGTAGTGAATTTGATGAATTTAAAGCGCTTTACGGTACAACCTTAGTGTGTGGTTTTGCACGTATCTACGGTTACCCTATTGGTATTGTTGCAAACAACGGTATTCTCTTTGGTGAATCAGCACAAAAAGGTGCTCACTTTATCGAGCTATGTGCACAACGTAAGATCCCACTAGTATTTTTACAAAACATCACAGGTTTCATGGTTGGTAAACAATATGAATCAGGTGGTATAGCTAAACACGGTGCCAAAATGGTAACCGCTGTAGCAACAGCTAATGTACCTAAATTCACTGTTTTAATTGGCGGTAGTTTTGGTGCTGGTAACTACGGCATGTGTGGTCGTGCCTATGATCCTAGATTCTTATTCATGTGGCCAAATGCTCGCATATCAGTAATGGGTGGTGAACAGGCTGCTGGTGTACTAGCACAAGTTAAAAGCGATCAAATGGCTAAACGTGGCGAGTCTTGGACAGAAGAAGAAGAACAAGCGTTTAAACAACCAATCGTAGATAACTACGAACATCAAGGTCACCCTTACTATGCTTCAGCTCGCCTATGGGATGACGGCATCATTGATCCAGCTGATACACGTAGAGTATTAGGTTTATCTATTTCAGCATCTCTTAACAAACCAATTGAAGATACCAAGTTTGGTATCTTCCGTATGTAGGAGTGTCAGTCATGATAGAACAATATGAAAATGTACTACTAGACATCTCCACCCAAGGAGTTGCAGAAGTAAAGCTAAATAACGCAGACAAACACAATGCGTTTGATGACAAGATCATCGCAGATCTTACGCATATCTTCCGCGAATTAGCAGAACGCAATGACGTTAAATTAGTGATTTTATCTTCTACCGGTAAAAGTTTTTCAGCGGGTGCTGACTTAGGCTGGATGAAGCGTATGGCTCAGTACGATTATGAAGATAATCTGAAAGACGCTAATGCACTTGCGCACATGTTAAAAGCATTGAACTTTATGCCTCAACCGGTTATTGGCCAAATCCAAGGTGCTGCTTTTGGTGGTGCGGTTGGCTTAGCTAGCTGTTGTGACATTGTAATCGCTTCAGAAAAAGCATCGTTCTGCTTAAGTGAAGTTAAGCTTGGTCTTATTCCAGCAACTATTAGCCCATATGTGGTTAATGCTATCGGGCAGAAAGCAGCACGTCGATACTTTGTTACTGCAGAACGTTTCAGTGCAGAAAAAGCGATGCAACTTGGTTTAGTTGATGAAGTTGTTCCACACGATGAGTTAACTGATGAAGTGAATAAAATGGTTGCCACTGTGTTAGCAAATGGTCCACATGCAATCAGACAAGCTAAGCAACTAGCGTTAGACGTAGCTTTTCAAGATATAGACGAAAATTTAATTGGCATTACTAGCGAACGTATTGCGTCTATTCGTGTATCAGAAGAAGGTCAAGAAGGCTTAACAGCATTTTTCGAAAAACGTAAACCTTCTTGGCAAGAACAATAAAAGGCAGGTTAGTTAATCATGTTTACAAAAATATTAATTGCAAACCGTGGTGAAATTGCTTGTCGAGTAATTAAAACCGCTAAGAAAATGGGTATCGCAACAGTTGCTGTATACTCAGATGCTGACAAAGATGCACTTCACGTGCACATGGCAGATGAGGCTATCTACTTAGGCCCTTCTCCATCAAAAGAAAGCTACCTTTTAGGTGATAAAGTTGTTGAAGCAGCAAAGATAACTGGCGCTCAAGCGATCCACCCTGGATACGGCTTTTTATCTGAAAATGCAGACTTTTGTAAGTTATGTGCAAAAGAAGGTATTACCTTTATTGGTCCTCCTGTTGCGGCTATAGAAGCAATGGGTTCTAAATCAGCTGCAAAAGTAATTATGGAGAAGGCACAGGTACCACTTGTTCCAGGTTACCATGGTGACGACCAATCATCTGCTATTTTGAAAAAGTCAGCCGATGACATGGGCTACCCTGTACTACTAAAAGCGACTGCTGGTGGCGGTGGTAAAGGTATGCGCCAAGTATGGAAAGAAGAAGAATTTGAACAAGAGTTAGCGGCAGCTAAACGTGAAGCGATGTCATCGTTTGGTGATGACAATATGCTAGTTGAAAAGTATTTAACGCAACCACGTCACGTTGAAATTCAAGTATTCTGTGATAACCACGACAATGCGGTTTATCTTTTTGAACGTGACTGCTCTGTGCAACGTCGTCACCAAAAAGTAATTGAAGAAGCACCTGCTCCTAATATGTCAGAAGACTTACGCCAAGCAATGGGTGAAGCAGCAATTAAATCCGCTAAAGCAATCGGTTACCAAGGTGCAGGTACGGTTGAGTTTTTATTAGATGTTGACGGTTCATTCTACTTCATGGAAATGAACACTCGTTTGCAGGTAGAACATCCTGTTACTGAGTACATTACAGGCCAAGATCTAGTTGAATGGCAGTTACGCGTTGCCGCAAACGAAACATTGCCATTAGCGCAAGATGAGTTAAGAATTAACGGTCATGCCTTTGAAGCACGTATCTACGCAGAAGATGCAAACAATGATTTCTTACCAGCAACAGGTAAATTAACTTACTTAAGTACGCCTGTAGAATCTGAGAACGTTCGTGTTGATACGGGTGTTCGTCAAGGTGATGAAGTGAGTGTTTATTACGATCCGATGATTGCAAAACTAATCGTTTGGGATGAAAACCGTGATAAAGCACTTCAACGTATGGCTAAAGCGTTAACCGAATACAGAATCAATGGTGTAACAACTAACATTGATTTCTTATACAATCTGGCAACGTCAAAGCCCTTCGTAGAAGCAGACCTAGATACTGGTTTCATCGAAAAGCACGAAGCACTTATTTTCCATGAAAATGAACAAGCCTTAGCTGATGAGCTACCAATGGCTGCGGTTTACGTTGTACTTGCTAACAACATACGTTCAGAAGAGCACGCTGTGCACAGTAACGACCCGTTCTCTCCTTGGGCAAACTCTGACGCTTGGCGACTAAATGAGCCACACGTTCATCAGCTTACGTTAGCTCATAATGACACTGAATATGACGTAACCGTAGAGCAGAAACGCCAAGGTACAGATAGCTACTTCCAAGTGCGTTACTTAGATAAGTCTGTTGATTGCCAAGGCAAAATTACAGGCGACCAATTACGCATCAACATCAATGGTCATCAAAGCCAAGCCTCTATTGTTAAAACAGACGATGTCATTAGCCTATTTAGGGCGAACGGTGTCTTTAACTTCACTCACGTTAAACCAGATTTTGGTGATATCGATGGTGATTCAGGTGGCGCCGGCTTAGTTGCTCCTATGAATGGTACGATGGTTAAAGTACTAGTCAGCAAAGGTGACGAAGTTACAAAAGACACGCCGCTTGTGATCATGGAAGCAATGAAAATGGAACATACTATCAAAGCACCATCTGACGGCACGATTGAAGATATTTTCTATGCTGAAGGCGACATGGTTGATGGTGGTAGTGAATTACTAGCCTTTACCGCAAAGGAGTAATCATGGCATTTCCAAACAAAGTAACAATCGTTGAAGTAGGCCCGAGAGATGGCCTACAAAACGAAAAAGCTGTCATCACAGCACAAGAGAAAATAACGCTAATAGAGATGTTAGCAGATGCTGGTTGCCCTATCGTTGAAAGTGGTAGCTTTGTATCACCTAAATGGGTGCCTCAAATGGCGTCTTCATCTGAAGTTTTTGAAGGTATCAACCGAAAAGAAGGTATCACATATTCCGCATTAACGCCGAATATGAAGGGCTTTGATGCAGCCATGGCAGTAAATGCTGATGAAGTGGCTATCTTTGGCGCTGCTTCTGAAGCATTCAGTCAAAAGAACATTAACTGTTCAATTGATGAAAGCCTAACACGCTTTCAAGATGTCGTTGACGCTGCTAAAGCAAAAGGTATTAAAGTACGTGGTTACGTTTCTTGTGTCGTTGGTTGCCCATACGACGGTGATATTGCACCTGAGAAAGTCGCTGAAGTTGCAGAGAAACTATACAACATGGGATGTTACGAGATCTCGCTAGGCGATACGATCGGCGTTGGCACACCAGCAAGTGTAAAAGCAATGTTACAGGCTGTGATGGCGCGTGTACCAAAAGAAGTACTAGCTGTTCACTTCCATGATACCTACGGACAGGCGTTAACCAATATTTACACCGCCTTAGAAATGGGAATTTCAGTCCTTGATAGTGCAGTTGCTGGTTTAGGTGGTTGCCCTTATGCTAAGGGCGCGTCAGGTAATGTGGCGACTGAAGATGTACTCTATATGCTTAACGGGTTAGGCATCGAAACAGGCATCGATTTTGACAAATTATTAAAAGCTGGTTGGTACATTAGCGACGTTATTAAACGTCAGCCAATTTCAAAAGTATCCACCGCTTATCGAGCAAAATCATCTTAATTCAAGCATGAGCTTGAAGATAACTTAGGAGTTAAAAATGGCCGGATTTGATAAAGTAGTATCAAGCTACGAAGAAGCCATGGCGGGTCTAGAAGACAACATGACAGTGATCGCTGGTGGCTTTGGTCTTTGTGGTATTCCAGAGAACCTAATTGCTGAAATCAAGCGAAAAGGCACAAAGGGTTTAACTGTAATTTCAAACAACTGTGGTGTAGATGACTTTGGTTTAGGTGTTTTATTACCAGATCGCCAAATTAAAAAGATTATCGCTTCATACGTTGGCGAAAATGCTGAATTCGAACGTCAAATGATGGACGGTGAACTTGAAGTTGAATTAACACCTCAAGGTACACTAGCAGAAAAAATGCGCGCTGGTGGTGCTGGCATTCCAGCGTTCTTCACTGCAACAGGTTACGGCACATTAGTAGCTGAAGGCAAAGAAGAGCGTGAATACGATGGCAAAATGTATATCTTAGAAGAATCGATTAAAGGCGATTTTGCCATTGTTAAGGCTTGGAAAGCGGACCGTTTTGGTAACCTAGTATTCAGAAAAACAGCACGTAACTTTAACCCAATGGCCGCTACTGCGGGTAAAATCACAGTTGTTGAAGTAGAAGAAATCGTTGAACCGGGTGAACTAAATCCTGACGAAATTCACACGCCAGGCATTTACGTTGATCGCTTAATTCAAGGTACGTTTGAAAAACGTATTGAACAACGCACTATTCGCACAGCTGAGTAAGTAAAGGAGTTTAAAGATGGCTTTAACAAGAGAACAACTTGCTCAACGTGTTGCACAAGAGCTTCAAGACGGTTACTACGTTAACCTTGGTATAGGTATCCCTACACTAGTTGCTAACTACGTGCCAGAAGGCATGGAAGTAATGCTTCAGTCAGAAAATGGTCTTTTAGGTATGGGACAATTTCCAACTGAAGATGAACTAGATGCTGACTTGATAAACGCTGGTAAACAAACAGTAACGATGGCAACTGGTGCTTCAATTTTTGATTCTGCAGAATCATTTGCCATGATTCGTGGTGGTCATGTCGATTTAACAGTACTAGGCGCCTTTGAAGTAGACGTAAACGGCAATATCGCTTCATACATGATCCCAGGTAAGCTTATTAAAGGTATGGGTGGCGCAATGGACTTAGTTGCTGGTGCAGACAATATCATCGTTACGATGACTCATGCATCAAAGCACGGTGTGTCTAAGCTGCTTAGTAACTGTACCCTACCACTTACCGGCAAAGGTTGTATTAAGAAAGTACTTACTGATCTGGCATTTATTGAAATCAAAGAAGGTAAATTCCACTTGCTTGAAAGAGCGCCTGGCGTTTCAGTAGAAGAGATTGTAAAACTCACTGAAGGTGAGTTGGTAGTACCTGACCACGTACCAGAAATGAAGTTTTAAACTTTAGTCTATTTGACAAAAGTTTACTTGTTGTTAATAAAGGAGCTTCGGCTCCTTTTTCATTGATTTCCCGAAAAAAAACAGATTTTTTTTGAACTTTTTTCGTATACATAAAGCATTGTTTTATCAATGTTTTTGTATATTTCTTAGTCAGCAGATAGACAATGTCTCACATCCCCTGTTGCAATTGTCTTTATAATTCGTAATACTGAAGTAGACAAAGAAAAGGCAAGACACGCGAAAACGTGTTACGCAAAACCACCGGTCTAAGGCTTTGATAATCAAAGCTATGACAGCGGAGTTACCGAGTTAAATTAGGTATGTCCTGTGGTTTTTTCTTTTATTAACTAATTTACGTATTAAGGTTATTAAAATGAAAAAATTATTACTAGTTTCTACCATCACAGCTTTAACATTAACGTCTGTAGTAACGGCACCTAAAGCACAAGCAAGCAATATTGCTCAAAGCATTTGCGAGTATGTAGCGGCAGATGACAAAAAACGCATGCGTTCGTTTTTAAAGACGAATAAATTAAAAATTCGCAATATCTTCAACGGTATTGAGTGTAACGGTAAAAATTTATTAGAATTTGCGGCAACTAAAGGTTCAGTAAAAACAGGTTCTTTGATGATTGCAAAATTACCAAAGAAAGTTGTTTCTAAGAACTTGTCACTTATTCAGTCGGGCTCACAACCTCTAATTGACGCTGCTAACAAACGTGTAAGCAGTTAAGACAGATTAACAGGTAGACATTAGTAATAATTGTTTCCTCGTTAATAATTCTTATGTCATTTTAAAAAGCCGGCGAAAGCCGGCTTTTTTTATTTCTAAATATCCCTTTTCATTCTGCAAATTCCTACTTAAACTTAATGGTATAGATAATAAAAATTAAAGAATTATCAATGCCTAACAAGCGTAGCTATACACATACAAACAATGGATTAGTACTCACTGGTGGTGGCGCAAGAGCTGCATACCAAGTTGGGGTATTATCTGCTATTGCTCGCTTTATGCCTAGAAATCATGGCACCCCATTTCCTATCATTTGTGGTACATCGGCTGGCGCGATCAACAGCACAGCCCTAGCCTGTTATGCTTCGTGCTTCCATTTGGGCGTCAAAAAGCTAGAGTGGATATGGAAAAACCTTAATACCAGCAGAATCTATCATAGCGATGGTCCTAGAGTATTTGGTCATATCATTAGAGGTATGGCCGCATCATTTCAAGCTGACTACGCCAATAAAAAAGCACGGAGTCTTCTAAATAACAGCCCTTTAAGGGAGCTGTTAAACGACGTGATGGACTTTAGACGAATAGACGCAAATATTATGAGGGGTTACTTATCTGCGTTGTCTGTAACCGCTTCAAGCTATAGTAATGGCAACTCAATCAGTTTCTACCAGTCGGAATCAACCATATCACCTTGGTTCAGAGCGAAGCGCAAAGGAGTTCCAGGGCAGATTACAAGTGAACATCTAATGGCGTCTGCCGCGATTCCAATGGTATTTCCGTCTATTAAACTTCAGCAAGAGCATTATGGTGATGGTTCAATCCATCAACTATCTCCATTAAGTCCAGCCATACATTTAGGCGCCGAAAGACTATTCATAGTGGGTGTTGAGCAACCAAAGGAGCCATTGCACGCTAAAGAAAACAACCCTCACCCGCCAACGATATCAACAATTGCGGGTCATATGCTTGATGGTATTTTCTCTGACACACTTCAAAGTGATTTAGAACGTATGCACAGGATAAATGCTACGTTGTCTATGATATCTGAAGAAGAAAAGCAGAAAAACGAGGGTTTAAAGCAGATAGACACAATGCTGATAAATCCAAGTCATGATTTTAATGCTATCGCCGTAGAATATTTTTCAGAGTTACCTATTTCCATTAAATTGCTACTTCGTTCTATCGGTATTACCAACGATTCTGAGTCAAGTATTATAAGTTACCTACTCTTCGAGAAGCGTTATTGTCGCCACCTAATTCAACTAGGCTTTGAAGACGCTCTCGAAAAGGAATCAGAGATCAGAAGATTTATAGGGATTTAGTCACCTTCTAAGACAAATCGCTCTGCGCGTTCAACACGGCGAGGTTTACCTCTAACAATTAATGTATCATCGGGTTTTAAGATGGTATTTTCATCCGGCTCTTCTATTTCTTCTTCATCACGCTTTAATGCAACAATGAATATACGACGTGCTTCTAGCTTCAGAGAACGAATTGAGCGCCCTATTGCGTATGAATCTTCCGATAAATTGATAGCGTGCGCAAATTCGATTCTATCCATTGCATCAGGGCTCATATCCGTATGTTCACCTTGATAAAACCCATGCAAATGGTTGTAATGGTTTTTACGCTCTTTCTGCACACGTTTCATAATACGAGAGAATGGTACACCTGTTAATGACAGAACGTGTGAAACCAGCATCAAGCTACCTTCTAAGCTTTCCGGAACGACTTCATTAGCACCAGCTTCCTGCAACACGTCTAACTGGTCATCATTTCGCGTACGAACAAGAATAGGAACTGATTCTGACAGCGATCTCACTTTTTGAATCACTTCAACAGATTGACGGTCTTCACCAAAAGCGATGACAACTAAACGAGCCTTATCTAAATTGGCTGCGTGCATCAACTCTGGTTGACGAGAGGAGCCAAATAAAACATTCTCCCCTGCCTCTCTAGCTTTGCTTGCACGAAGAGGGTCGATGTCGATGGCAACAAAATCTATGTTCTCTTGCTTTAAGAAACGACTAACGGTTTGCCCTATTCGACCAAAACCACAAATAATCACATGATCATTGAGCTTTTCGCCCTTAGGTAAAGTTTCTAAATGAGAAGTGTCAATTTCTGGCTCTTTACTTAACTTCTTACCCCAGTCACGTGCGTTATCTATCATATATGGTGTAATCGCCATACTGATGACACCAGCGCCAAGAATCATAGATGCAACATCTACGGGCAATATATTAACTTGGCTTGCAAGCGCGATTAAAACAAAGCCAAATTCGCCCATTTGCGAAAGCATGATGCCGGAAGCCCACGCATCTTTTGGTAATTCACCAGCTTTTTCCGCTAACATCTTTACAACAATAATCTTAACGGCCATAAAACCAATCATGATTGCCAAAATGGAGAACGGTGAAGACACTAAAATACCAATATCTAACTTCATACCTACGGTAACGAAGAAAAGACCTAATAAAATGTCGCGATAAGGTCTGATATCAGCTTCTAGTTGATGTTTATATTGGCTTTCGCCAAGCATCATACCAGCCAAAAACGCACCAAGCGCCATTGATAGGCCAAACCATTGCGTAAGGGCTGAAGCCACTAACGTAACTAACAATGTCGTTAATACGAACAGTTCGTCTGTTCTCACTTGAGCAACAAGGTTAAATATTCTAGGTAGCAGCCACTTGCCGGCAAATAGCAATACCGCAACAACAAATGTGCCTTTAATCATTGCCCATGACAAAGCTACAAACATTGACGTGTCACCAGTGTCTGCCAGCATAGGAATGATGATTAATAAAGGTACTACAGCAACATCTTGGAACAGTAATACAGCAACAGATATCTGCCCTGATTTTCGTTTCATAGCACCGCTTTCACTAAGCTGACGTATAACAATGGCAGTAGAAGAAAGCGCCAAGATACCACTGATAACAATCGCGGTAGATAGACTTTGTCCTAACAATAAAGCAATAGCCGTGAACACGACCATTGATATACCAACTTGCAAACTACCGACTGCGACAACTAAATGACGCATTGCGATTAATTTAGGTAGAGAGAACTCCAAACCAAGCGTGAATAAGAGAAAGACAATACCAAGCTCAGCAAAATGCTCATAATCGACATGCTCTTGCGCAAGTGCTAGACCATGCTCACCAACCAACATACCAGCAACGAGATAGGCTAGAATTGTTGGCAGGTGCAATCGTCTAAACAACCAAACAATTAACACTGCACTAGATAAAATTGCTAATATTTCAAGATGTCCTAACACTTACCACCTACTTGTCTACTGTTGAAAAGCCTGTTTCCATGGAACTACGGTTACTTTACCAGCGAACTGTCAAAATAACATCATTTGTTAATTATCTAACCTAAAATAGAAAAATACCAATAAACCCTTTGAATTAAATATACTTTTTTAATATTTTTGTTAATCAGCAGAACCCGGCACGTATTTTGTATGCAATAGAGCAGTCATTCTCGTGAGGATTGTTATATGCAAAGTTTAAACTTAATTGAAAACCGCCCTGTTGAATTTAATGCGTTTAAAATATTCAACCCAAGCGACTCAGTTGAGAATAAAAGAAGGCTTAATTTGCTTGAACAGCTTCAGGTTTCATTGTGCTTAGATACACTACTCGATATATTCGCTCGCGAGGCAAGCAAGTATGTTGACTTTTCAGGACTATATTTTAAAAGTGGCGACTTGACAGCACAAGCTAACAGCAGTCGTATGGCGAAAGCTGAAAGACAATTTGAACTTCGTATTAATGGTGATTACCTAGGTACACTTACTTACGCGATTAACCGCCCTATTAGTATGGCGAACTTTAAGATTCTCAATGACTTACACCAAGCGTTAATTCACCCTATTAATAACGCAGTTAACTATCAAAAAGCACTTGTGCTGGCGCTTGAAGATCAATTGACTGGACTAGGTAATCGACGTGCCTTTGATCAGCAACTAAAACGAGCTATGCATCACGCAAACCGAAATCAATCAAAAGTTGGTTTGATTCTTTGCGACTTAAACAAATTCAAGCAAGTAAATGACACTTATGGCCACCAAATTGGTGATGAAGTTCTTGTTCAATTTGCACAAGCATTAAGATCAAGTGTTCGTGAGTCAGATAGCATATTCAGGTTTGGTGGCGACGAATTTGCCATTATTGTCGAAGAAGCAAGTTTCAACAGCTTAGAGATCATCGAAGTTAGATTAGCTAGTGCTTTAAAAAATAACGCGTTACTTTCTAAATACAAAGTAGGTGGCAGTTTAGGCTGTACGTTCATGAATAGAACGGATAGCGAACAATCTCTATTTGAAAGAGCTGACACTCTCCTTTATCGCAATAAAGTGAATATGCAAAGTAAGAAGCTAACATTAATCTAAGGATAGACTGTTAGCGCTTAGCACTAACCTCACGAATGACTGCTGCTCTTTCATTTGGTGTCGCATCTATCATGATGCGGCACAACCTTACCGCATAAGAAAACTCACCTTCTCCTAATACGGCCACCAATTGCCGCAAGAACTCTTTATTGAGTTTAAAGGACTTAGCATAGTGATTAACAGCGTGTTCTACAGTAGGATAGTTAACGCCATCAAAACAAAAACCTAAGTCTATCTCATAATCGCTTGCATAGATGCCTGCAATTTCTAACCGCCACGGCTTAAAATTGACGCGCCCTTTTGCAATTTCATACATCATCCAAGCACTGCGTTGGAAAGATTCAAAGTTGCCACCTTCAAATTGGCTTTCAGCAAGCTCTTGTTCAGTCCAATTGATACCAATGGCCAAATCCTTTTGATATTGCTTGATTAGCTCAGCTTTTACTTTGTGAAACGTTTTCCAAATAGAATCTTCTTCAAGCTTGTTGGCTATTTCTTGGCACTCTTTACAAGATGGCACTGCTAATGGTGGGTGAGGACAAGCAAAGGTTAGGTGTTGTGGGAACTGAAAATAGCTAAATTTCGGCTCACCACAAAACCAGCAAAGGTTGCGATAATCAAATGGCGTTTCAATAGCAGGGAATTCATTTGATAACAAAGCAAATCTCTTTTGTTATTTTTTCTTTTTCTTAGCTTTCGCTTTATTTTTTGGCTTAACTTTAGCTTTCTTAGGCTTCTGCGTAGCTTTTTCGTCACGCTTTTTAGCGATAGACTGATTTTTCTCGCGCATGCGTTGATAACGGTTTTTCTCTGGTTTAGCAGATTTTGCTTCTTCTTCTACGACTGAATCATCAAACTCATAACCAGGCACGACAATTCGCTCGAATCTTCTGCCGATAAGTTTTTCAATATTGCCCAAGAATTTAGTGTCTTTAGGGCTAACTAATGAAATAGCTGTCCCTGATTTACCAGCACGCCCTGTTCTACCAATACGGTGAACATAATCTTCAGCAAGGAATGGTAAATGGAAATTGACAACATAAGGAAGGTTATCAATATCTAAACCTCTTGCTGCTACATCAGTCGCGACAAGCACTCTTACTTCACCATTCACAAACTGCTCTAGCGCTTTATTTCGAGCACCTTGTGACTTATCACCATGACAGATGGCTGTCTTAAGGCCGTCTAACTTAAGCTCTTTTGCTAAAATATTTGCACTGTCACGTGTACCAGCAAAAACCATGACTTGGTGCCAATTATTGACACCAATGAGCTCAGACAATAACTCACGCTTTCTCGATTCTGCTACCCAGTAAACAGACTGCTTAACTTTACCTGAAGTGGTATTCTGCCTGGCAACTTCAATTGTTTTTGGTGTGTTAAGAATTTCGTTTGCTAGCGATTTTACTTTATTGGAGAACGTTGCTGAAAACATTAACGTTTGATGCTGTTGCTGAATATGCGAGAAAATACGATTGATGTCTGTCATAAAGCCCATATCGAGCATGCGATCCGCTTCATCAAGTACAACATGCTTTATATGGGACAAATCTACATTTCTAAGCACCATATGCTCTAATAATCGCCCTGGGGTCGCAACGACGATATCAGGAGAAGCCTTCAGGCTATTTCCTTGACCTGCCATATTCACGCCGCCATATACAACTGCCGTTTTTAGCTCCATATATTGAGAGTATTGTTTTACGTTTTCCGCTACTTGAATGGCTAGCTCACGCGTTGGCGTCAAAATAAGTGCTTTTGGCACACCAGCAGCTTGTTTAGCTACTTCATCAATAATAGGCAACGAAAATGCGGCTGTTTTACCAGTACCCGTTTGAGCACTCGCTAAAATATCTACGCCTGAACGAATCATAGGAATAGCACGCTGTTGAATTGGCGTAAGCTGTTTGTAGCCACACTCTTTTACTGCTTTTAACAGGTTTTCAGATAATCCAATTGCATCAACACTCATATTCAAATACTCATTCTTTATAAAATCGGCGCGGATTATATCACTAAACAACTTAAGCTAAAGCACTTATTAAAATTAGCTTTCTCACTTTTTGCACATTTAAGCCCTATTTCTTAAACAATTTGCACGCACACTAAATCTATACCAAATCAGCTACAATCCAAAAAAAGGGGTTTTGCAATGAAAATATTCAGTTTAGTCGCTCTACTACTTTCGATCACGTTTACAAACGTCGTTAACGCAAAAAGTAACAAGCCTTGCAATCATCACCATGCCAAAGACGTGTTTTCTTCGTTTGATAAGGACGCAAACGGAAAAGTCACACTGAAAGAATTCAAAGCGCATATTATTGAAGACAAAAATATTAAAAAGCGTTTCGCCACATTAGATAAGAATAACGATGGTGTATTAGATATCAAAGAAATAAATCGTTCGAAAAGAGCTAGGCATAACAAACATCGAACGCACTAAAGACAAAAAAGGTAGTGATATTCTATCACTACCTTTCCAACGCTTACCAAATATCGTTTTTAAGATTGTATTTTTTCTTAAACTGCTCATCAGGTTTAAATACTGGAAGCTCACCGTCTTTTAGTTTTGTTTGGTAGTCTCTGGCAACTTTAACTACAACACCACTCAGTAACAGAAGAGCTGTAACATTAACTACTGTCATTAGTCCCGTCGACATGTCTGCTAGAGCGATCACTTCCGGTAAAGTTGCACTAGAGCCAAAAACCAACATGCCCAAGAAACCTATACGCAAAAACCAACGGCCAAATAAGTTATCAAGTTTCACATACTTTAGATTGTTATCAGCATAAGCAAAGTTAGCGACTATAGAAGTAAATGCAAATAGCATAATGGCGAGTGTAATAAAGTCAGCCCCCCATTCCCCTACTTGCGATGCCATGGCCAATTGAGTCAGTTGAATGCCTTCAGCAGTTGATACATTATCAGGTAATAACAAGATCAAAAATGCCGTACAGCTACAAATAACAATGGTATCAAAGAACACCGCTAACATTTGCACATAGCCTTGCGAAGCAGGGTGATTAGGAAATGGAACGGCTGCTGCCGCAACATTTGGTGCGCTACCCATGCCTGCTTCATTCGAATACAAACCACGTTTTACACCCTGTACAATAGCTGCACCAACAAGACCGCCGCCCGCTTCTTGCCAACCAAAGGCAGAATAGATGATGTTTTTGATGACAGATGGAATCAGCTCTATATTGCCGCCTATTACATAAAGACAAACAGCAAAATAGGCCACGCCCATGAACGGCACTGCAATTTCAGCAAAACGCGCAATGCTTCTTAATCCACCTAAAATAACAGCAGCAGATAGAATCGTAACAATAATCCCCGTGTAAAGTGGCTCAATTGAGAATGAACCCTCAAAAGCACTACTTATTGAATTGGCTTGTACTGAACTAAAAACAAAGCCATAACCAAAGAATAAACAAGCAGAAAATAGCACAGCGAGATACTTGTTTTTTAAACCTTGGTGCATGTAATAGGCAGGACCACCACGAAACTGACCATCCTCGCCCTTTTCTTTATAAACTTGCGCAAGTGTACTTTCAGCAAATGCTGTCGCCATCCCCACTAAAGCAATTACCCACATCCAAAAAACAGCGCCTGCACCACCTAAACTAATAGCAACAGCGACGCCCATCAAGTTACCTGTCCCAACCCTTGCGGCAAGTGAAGTACATAATGCTTGGAATGAACTTATTCCTTCACTAGAAGACTTTCGGCTTAGTCTTAAGATAGTGAACATATGGCCGAAATTGAATATTTGCAGGCCCTTTAAACGAATAGTGAACCAGATCCCACAGCCAGTAAGTAAGTAGATAAGGACTGACCCCCAAAGGTAGCCGTTAAGTGTGCCAACCCATTGTTCTATCATATTTGCTTCTTATTATTATAAAAACGATTAAGCTGACTACCTTATCAAAGATAATCAGCTTACGATATTCAAATAGTGACTAGATTATAAAGTCAACATTAAGTGAGCTGGCTATTAATCTGCTCTAGGCTTGCTTTGGCATCACCAAATAGCATTTTTGCATTGTCTTTGAAGAACAATGGATTTTGCACACCAGCGTAACCAGTATTCATAGAGCGTTTGAATACGACAACTTGCTTAGCGTTCCACACTTCTAACACGGGCATACCAGCAATTGGACTATTTGGATCCTCTGCCGCCGCTGGGTTAACAGTGTCATTAGCACCAATCACTAATACAATATCAGTCTCAGAAAAGTCATCATTAATATCTTCCATTCCCAACACGATATCGTAAGGAACCTTAGCTTCGGCAAGTAGTACATTCATATGCCCAGGCAAACGACCAGCAACGGGGTGAATACCAAATCTAACGTTGACACCTTTTGCCTTTAGCTTCTGGCATAACTCATAAACAGGATACTGTGCTTGTGCTACCGCCAAACCATAACCAGGGGTAATAATGACCGATTTTGCTTGGGCTAGCTGCTCTGCCAATTGTTCAACATTAGTTTCTTGATGATCACCATAATCTGTGTCGTCGATTTTTACCTCGGTACCAAAGCCACCAGCTATAACACTAATAAACGACCTATTCATGGCTTTACACATGATATAAGACAAAATAGCACCAGAAGAGCCAACTAAGGCGCCAGTGATGATTAATAGATCATTACTCAGCATAAAACCTGCAGAGGCAGCAGCCCAACCAGAGTATGAGTTAAGCATAGAAATAACCACAGGCATGTCTGCACCACCTATGGACGCAACCAAATGCCAACCAAAGGCGAGTGCTATACCTGTCATGATTAACAAATAACCTGTTTCGCCGCCTGAGCGAATAAACAAAATCATTAAGATGAAAGAAATAACACCGGCCGCTAAGTTCATCTTATGTCGATGTGGCAACATAAGTGGTGATGAAGGTAATATCCCTCTGAGCTTTCCAAACGCTACAACCGAACCGGTAAAAGTAACAGCCCCAATAAATACACCTAAGTACACCTCTCCTAAATGAATTGCGTCTGCATGTAAATTTGCCTGTGATTCAAACAGACTATTGTAACCAACAAGCACAGCTGCAAGACCTACAAAGCTATGTAAAATAGCCACAAGTTCAGGCATTTGTGTCATCTCAACGCCTTTTGCTAGCTTTATGCCTATGGTTGCACCAATAACCATTGTTATAACGACTAGCCAAAGGTTATCAACACGAGGATCGGCAATAGTCGCTATCAACGCGATCGCCATACCAATAATTCCGTAGGTATTACCTGCTTCTGCTGATTCTTGTTTACTTAATCCTGATAAACTGAAAATAAATAATAATGCTGCTACTACATAAGCAGCACTGATAAGTCCCATCGTCATTATTGTGCTCCTTATTTTTTAAACATTTTTAGCATGCGTTTAGTGACATAAAAGCCACCAACAATATTGATGGTAGCGATTAAGATGGCAAATGCCGACAGTAATTGGATCAGAAGACTCCCCGAGCCTACCTGCAATAATGCACCAACGATAATGATGCCACTGATTGCGTTTGTCACACTCATTAACGGTGTATGCAATGAGTGGCTAACGTTCCAAATGACGTAATAACCAACAACACACGCAAGTACAAACACAGTAAAGTGCTGCAAGAAGCTTGGCGGCGCAACACTTGCTATCCATGCATAAGCACCAATGCCAGCACCGATAAACCAATATTTACTATTAGACTCAACTTGCTCTTCTGTGGCTACTTCTGACTTAGCAGGTTGTTCAGGCTCTTTAGGTTTAGGAGCAGCTTGGCTTACTTGTATAGGAGGCGGTGGAAAGGTTACTTCCCCTTGGTGAGTAACGGTCATATTACGAACGACCTGATCCTCAAAATCAATATTAATTTCCTCATCACCTTTATTAAGTAAGGTGATTAAATTGACAACATTATTTGAATACAATTGAGAAGATTGATTAGGTAATCGTGAAACTAAATCGGTATAACCAATAATATTAACACCCTGATGAACAACAACCTTACCAGCCTCGGTCACTTCACAATTTCCTCCGCCAGCTGCAGCTAAATCAACGATAACACTACCGTTCTTCATTGCTTCAACCATTTTTTGAGTGATCAGTTTAGGCGCTGGTTTACCAGGGATCATTGCAGTAGTAATGATAATATCGACTTCTTTGGCTTGTTCCATAAACAACGCCATTTCTGCATCGATAAATGCTTGAGACATCTCTTTAGCATAACCATCACTAGAGTCAGATTCCTCTTCAAAATCTAATTCAAGAAACTCTGCTCCCATACTTTCAATCTGTTCTTTAACTTCAGGACGCGTATCAAAAGCTCTGACTATTGCACCTAGACTTGTTGCTGTACCAATCGCAGCTAAACCAGCTACACCCGCACCAATGATCATAACTTTAGCGGGTGGCATATTTCCGGCAGCGGTGATTTGACCAGTTAACACTCGGCCAAATTTATGTGTTGCTTCAATGACCGCGCGATAACCAGCTATATTGGCCATAGAACTAAGTACGTCCATTGACTGTGAACGCGTCATTCTAGGTACCATATCCATGGCCAAGGCTGTAACATTATTTTCGTTGAGAGCAGAAAGTAATTCAGGTTGTTGCGCTGGTGACAAAATACTGATCAAGTGGGCACCTTCATTTAGCTCGGTGCTTTCTTCAATGGTAGGAGAATTAATTTTAACAACAACGTCAGATTGCCAAGCTTTCTTCTTAGTGACTAAGTTTGCGCCTGCATCCTTATATTCTTCATCACTAAAACTTGCTTTATTGCCGGCATTTTTTTGAACGTTTACTTCAAATCCTTTAGCAACAAGTTTTTCAACACCTGTAGGGGTTATTGCAACACGATTTTCTCCACGAAGAGATTCTTTTGGAATTCCTATAATCATCACAACCTCATATTTTTGTTGTTGTATTGATTAAAGTTTTACCACTTAACGGGCAAATATCAAACAACTAATTGTTTTTAGTTATACTTTTTTGTGAGTTTAGACGGTTGTGCTTAGCTAGAAATAAGTCCATAAACAAAAAAGCGCTTGTTTTAAACAAGCGCTTTTTACCGTTCAATTATGGCTACAATTAATCGCCGCCTCCACCACTATCTCCAGAGCCGCCATCAGAGTCACCTATATAAAATGAATAACCTGATCTTCCAGAGGATTTTTTATCCGATGTGAAGTTTGAAAGTACAAGCAACGCTCCAATGACTACAAATACCCAACCAAATCCTTGCGAAGGTGTTTGGTTAAGTTCGGTATAGCCAAAATAGATAAATCCGACGCCAACAAGCAATTTAATGAGACTCATTTGAAATCCTTTTTCTTAATTAACAGGTTCATATCTTTACCACCAAGAAAGTTAGCTCTTGGTGTGTAATTGATCCAGTCTATTTGCTTAACTATTTTCTGCTCATTATTAAACTCATGAACCATTATAAAAAGCCACGGCCCAAGGTTTTGTTTATTGAACGTAAAGGCGTGAAAATATCCCTGAGTAATAACTGTATTATTTTCTATTACCTGATTAGTTATCGTCAGCACACCATCTTTAGAAAATGTACTAAATTCTCCTTGATCCCATGCTAGAAAATTCTTTATCTGCTTCCTGCCTTTGATGTCATTGCCATAAATTATATCTTGCAATATTGCTTGCTCATCATAGAACGATATCAAATGGTCAACATCGATACGTCTGTCATAGGTATTAAAATAATCGTCAACCACAATATTTAATTGGCGAGTTTCTTTGACTGTGGACGCACAACCAGCAATTAAAAAAACGCTCAATAGCATCAAAACTATACGCATGATATTTGTACCTGATCAGTAAATGACTTGCCGAAGACTAGATAACACTCATTACTTTTTATTAGCGACAAACGTTTTATTTATGATCTTCCACTCACCTTCTCGTTTATACATGACTAGATAATCGATATAGTGGGTCTTTGGTGTGTGAAAATCGAGCTTCACCATCGCCATTTTGTCATCAACAATATCAACCGATAATACGTTAGCTTTCCACGTATCTTTAGTGGCTTTTTTGAAATAACCAGCAAACTCCTTAAACGGCACAGAACGAATGGTCTCCTTGTTAGTTTCTTTATCTTTAGAGATCATTTTGACATGACCAAATTCCATATCAAATGCACTAGACAATAGTGCTTGGTCACCTTTTGCAGCACCGTTGAAGTAATTATACGCGGTGTCAATCACCGCTTGATGTTCATTGTTAGTAACAGCTTTGGCAAAAACACTTGATGAAATAAGCGTTGTAGCTGCGAAAAATGAAATTAGGAAACTCTTTTTGATCATGTCGCCTTCCTTAAGTGGCTAATTAGTGTCTGGATAAACCAGCATACAAACTACTTTCACTTAACGTTGAAAACAATAACTAAGCAACAGAAATTGTTACGAATTATGATTTTTAAGTCGTGACCATATATAAACAATTGTCTAGACCAATTTCATCTGGATATTCAGCAATCGAAAACCCTAACTTACTGTACGCTTTTATTGCATTTACATTATCAGCTAAAACAAACAGTGAACACTGTGTCGTTCCTAACTCTGCTTGCCCTCTATTACGCAACAGATGAACTAAATGCTGAGCAACGCCTTGTCCACGAAAAGCGGGGTTCACTACTAAACGACCAAGGTGGCATTTATCTAACCGCAGATAATACTGTCCAAACGCTAAAAATTCGTTACATGTACTGAGTAATGAGAAAGATGCTAAAGAATCTACTTTTAAATCTTGTTTAAAGGAGCACGAGTCAAAAGGATACCTGAAACCGGGGCCTGACCATTTATTTAGCTGCGCTTCGTCAGGAAACCAAGTCATTAGTTCATTTATATGGTGATCATTAGGTGATTCCAATTTCATATCTACATCTCTAGACTTTAATGCTAACTATGTCAAAAGGTATAGCATACCCTCCAACGCTAAGCTCAACGACTTTTCTGTCTCTAATATCGATCATTGCATCTATTTGAGAAATACAATTCATTGCGCGACCTTGTTCAAAAACGAGCTCACCTTCTAGGCCTAAATGCTTAGCTAAATAACACGCCAATGCACCGTTTGAAGTGCCGGTAGCTGATTCTTCAGATATTCCATAAAGAGGAGCAAAATTGCGGCAACTAGCCGTTGTCAGGGCGCCTTTTTCATTAAGTTCAAACACATGAAACCCAACAACTTGGTGCTTTTTACAAAACGCTGAAATTAGCGCGTCATTAGGCTTAACATCATCCAAATTGCCATTTTGAACAGGTATGATGACGTCTGGTAAGCCAGTCGAAACAACCTCTACAGGGAGCTTAGTACTTGAAATTATTTTTGGATCTACACCTAACATGGTTGCGATTTCATCAGGTGAGAACTGCCCTAGATATTCAGGAAGCTTCTGCTGCATGACTACTTTTCCGTTAGCTTCAACTTCTACAGATAGCGCGCCAGCTTTTGTCTTTTGGATATAGTTGCCTGCACCAATAACGCCTTGTTCAAACATCGTCGAGAAAGCAGCAACCGTTGCATGACCACAAAAATCTACTTCATCAGTCGTTGTGTAAAAGGAAACTTCAAAGTCGTATTCACTATCAGATGAAACAAATGCAGTTTCAGAAAAACCAACTTCTTTGGCTACCTGTAATTTTTGTTCATCAGATAATGAGTCTGCCTTAAGCACCACACCAGCAGCGTTACCGCCACTTCCGCCTTTGGTAAATGAATTCACTAAAATTACGTTTACATCTGACATTATTGAACACCTATTGAGTTAGTATTAAGACATACAGATTGATTTTTGAATTAAACAGTTAGCTTTTTGAGGTTGTCTAACTCTCGTTTTATCGCATTTTTTTCATGTGCTAATAATTTGTCAAATTCGTTTTGATTTACTGGAGTTTCAGCTGATACAAACTCAAACGACAAGTTAGGCATAATGCTATTAAAAATTAGCTTAACTCGCTCCATATGGAAATCCGAAGTAACAACAATGCAGTGTTTTATCTCAGCTTGCTGCAAAATTGGTTTAGACAATAGTGCGTCTTCCAATGTGTAGGAACTTAGCGCCATTTCACAAAACACATTGCTAGGTACACCTTTAGCTATGAGATATTCTTTCAAATACTGTGCGTGTGGCTGATTAGTTGTATTAAAGTGTTCAGCATATCCACCGGTGCAAAGCATTTTACATTCTGGATAACGCTGAAACGCTTTAAATGCTGCGTCAGCACGAGAGACTGCAATAGGCAGTAAATTACCTTCATGATCATTAGGTGAGCCTAAAACAACAACAGCATTGCTCATCTGTGTTCCTCTTATTTCTGGTCTACAAAATTATATTTGGCGAAAGGTTAGCTCACTAAATCTGACAACCAATCAAACGTTAACACCGTGGTAAAAACCTTTAATCCTATAATACCAATCGCTACGATAATGAGCCCAAACTTAACCTTCTTACTTTCTATGCTGTTCCAAAGAGCCAGTTTTTCTTTTATTTCATCTTTTGTATTTTGTGTCATAAAACACCTGTATGTTAAGTAAGTTGGAGCTGCCGTTTCACTAAATAACCCAGGGGAAAATTAGGCCCATAGTTAATCACTTGGTACAACTCAATATCTTGACAATCCTGTATAAAATCAGTGGCGACTAAAAACGAGTAGTAAAACCTATAAAAACACCTTTGAACTCAATGTCACTGTACAGACCATCTAAATCCTCAAAATCCATTTGGCTCGCTCTATAACCTGCAGAAATATTCAAATCGACCATTCTATTATCAAGTAGATCATAATCTACTCCCACTAGATAATCATAAACAGTTTGTTCACTAGCCAATGAGATGTTTGCTTCAAAGAACGCTCCTACGCCTTCTACTGGCGTAAGCAATTTTCCAGCGATGAAAACCATTGGTTCGATCTCATCAACTCGTAAGTGGTCTGCACTAATCCTTTTAGATGTCTCAACGATGTTATGATAGTCATGATCATCGTGGTCGGGGCCATCCCAGATAAAATCTCGTGTAGTTGTAGTAATGTCGGCCGTTTCACTATAAACAACGTCATCACCGAAATCTCTTGCTGTTAAACCCAGCTCCATAGAAAACTGGCCGTTGTTGAGCACTTGATAAAAGAGTGTGTAATCAACATAGCTTAGGTTAAATCTATTGTTTGCTTTTACGTTTTCTACGACATCTACGTGCGCAGTGTCTGTATCATTACTATATTCACGCGAGAATTCAGACAGCCCTGATGCATCAAAAGAGGCAGTACTGATACGAGCATTTGGAAGTAATCGAAACGGATGAATTAACTTGATATGGAAATTAGTTTTCTGGTTATCGCTAGACTCAGCCTTTGTTGAACTATTTTTTTCACCAAAAGTTCCGTTTGCCTTACTTTTCCAAAGCTGAATACCGAGATGCAGACCAATGTTTTCAGCCTGAATGTTGGTGCTTAACACTGTAGCGATTAAAAGTACCGTAGCTTTCTTGATTATTTCCATGTTTCTTTTCGCCCTCACTGGCATGTACTTCATTGTTAGCTAGTAAAAAGCATATTAAAGCTAATGAGCGCTTTTGTAAGGTGAATTTTCGTAACTATCTGTTACAGAGTACTATTTCGGTTGTCTAGCTACTACTGGGCTATTTTACATTTGTTCCTCCATAAACAAAATTTAATGTATTTGTTAAACCCTACTGTGATTCAAATGCGCTTAATTCACTTATGCGCTCAATAAACCTAATTAATTTAGAAAGTTCTTGCAGATTGCGACCTTCCACATTGTTATCTGGATTTCTAATTTTCATCGTATTGCCGTGATTTTCAATATACCACCACGATCCATCAGTTGAGATTTTATCTTCCTGAATTACGTTCAAAAAATTAACTTCGTAATAGGCAGATTTAAGAAAAGAATTTTCCTCGTGGCTTAAACTAGTCACGATTTTGAGTACTTCTTTTCCCTTATAAGTTTTGACAGCGAGTAGCTTTGATTCTTGTTCATTCCAAGTATATTGATATTTATTGTAGTTAAGCGCTTCATCTATTTTTACATAAAAAACGTTTTCCACTTTCCCGATAGAGTTAGGAACTAAATATGAAAAACCAATAAAAAATAGAACAACAACAAAGATCGCAATTATTATTGATAAAAAAACCTTCATAAACACCCTTGTTATCAACTACAAAACCTCTATTTGCTATCAAAAAAGCGTGATTAGAGATAAGACTCTCCACAATGATCACATCGCCCAAATGGAAAACCAATTTTAACTTTGCCCAAAAGCCCTTTGCGAACATAAAAATGGATACGTTCTTTACAATTTTTGCAAGGCGTTAGCCCGATTTTAATCACTAGTACCGCAGCTAAGAAACCAACTCCCCATGTAAAGCTACTTGATTCAATATAAATGCCTACTGGAATCAAGAGAAGTGCAAACCACGACAAGATAAGCTGTATTCTCATGAAGTAATTATGTTTAATCATATATCGTTGTCGCTAACTGATTTCAATAAGTTAATAATATGAATAGCATAAAATTTTTTCTATAGATTGCACAGCAGAGTTTTACCCAGAAGTTAAAAGTTGTTAGTATTTATTTAAATCGGTAACGCTTAAACGAACAACGCAATTGCGGCGCCACGTTAACGTTTTAAGTGTACCGAAATACCTGTATCCATCTTGGAGTAAAGGAGAAGCGATGAAGGCAATTAATTTAGCTACTTTGCTGCTAACATTCATTGGTTATAACACCTATGCTCAAGAAGCCTGCGTTATCAAAATGGTATTTAAGCAAGGTGCAAAACAACCTTTAATCGCTCAAGCACCAAATAATGAGGGTATTTTCAAAGATCTATATAGTGAAGCCGCCCGTCGAATAGGCTGTAAGATATCAATATCTAGATTACCAAAACAGCGATTACATTTGGGTTTGGAACACGGTCAGTTTGATTTCTACCCCGCTGCATCTTTTTCACCCAAACGAGCTGAATATTTATACTATATTGACAACGGTATACTAACTGCAGAGTACGGAGTTTCTGATAGTCGATTGCCAGAGATAACTCAACTGTCTAACTTAAGAGAGCACTCTAATTTGATTTGGTTGATGGAGAACAATAGCTCCAAGCAGGAAACTGCCTCTTTATATGGAATAACCACTCAAAAAGTCGCATACCTAAACATCAACAAATTACTTGAATTCACTACAACAAGACCTAAGTTCAACTATTTTTACGTAGCAGACAAAGAAGTGATTGATGCCTTTTTAGCGAGAAATAAAAATAAAACACTTGCTGACTACGGTTTGAAAAAACACAAGACTTGTTGTGGAAAAGAGCAGCCAATGTACATAGCGTTTTCTAGACAATCTCCACATTTACAAGAAGAGCCAAACGCAATTTACAATAATCAAGTTAGAATAACTGCTAACAACCAGCCTATTTCGTTATCTATCGATTCAGTTGCTTATCAATTAGGGCAAGCACTGCAAGAGATGAAATATGAAGGTGTTACGGAAGAAATATTTAATCGTTGGTATAGAGTCAAAAAATAACCTCGAAGATACTAAAAAATACCTTTGTCGCTCGTTTAAACGATTACTTAACAGAACTTATCAGGTTTTGCTTCGGAAACAGTAGAATCCCTACTGCAATAAAGATAAACTACGCCACCTTATAAACTGGTTGTCAGCTAGGCTTAACATTGAGATTTACTAACAAAGAATTATTGATATTTGATTTAGATGGAACGCTAGTCGACAGCGTACCAGATTTAGCCCTTAGCATTAATCAAATGTTAGAAGCTTTAAACATGTCCACCTACCCCACTGAAACCATCCGTAGTTGGGTTGGTAATGGTGCAGCTGTATTAACTCAAAGAGCCTTATCCGGTAGTATTGAAATTTGCCCTAACCTTGATAAAACGTTAGCTGAAAAAGCACTTTCAATATTCTTGAACTACTACAATCAAAATGTTTGCGTCGGGACTTGCCTTTATCCAAATGTAAAGGAAACATTAGAAACATTGCGCAACCAAGGTTTTCGCTTAGCTATCGTTACCAATAAACCCAAACCATTCGTTCAACCTATCCTAGAGAAGTTCGGTATTCAGGACTTGTTCGAGTTGGTTATTGGTGGCGAATGTTTACCTAAGAGAAAACCAGATCCAATTCAACTAGAATACACTTGTGAAAAACTCTCGGTAGAAGCCTCTAAATGTGTGATGATTGGTGATTCCAAAAATGACATTTACGCAGCAAAAGCTGCCAACATAGAAAGCATCGGCTTAACTTATGGTTACAACCATGGTGAAGATATCAAGAGCCAAGGAGCAAGTGTCGTCTTTGATCACTTTGCAGACATCATTGGCGCGCTGACACCAAAAACTGTGAGCGCCAGTTAGTTTCCAACTTAATTGATCCATCTTTATTGAACGCATCGTAATATCACCACTATGAAGTATCAAAGTTCAAAAAATTCAAATATCCGTGTAGGTATTATCGGCGGAGGTATCGGCGGAGCCACAATTGCGTTGCGCCTTAGCGAGCAAGGTGCAAATGTTGTATTGTTCGAAAAAGAATCAAGTTTAGTTAATGGACCTCCTATGTGTCATCTGCATGCAGGAGGTAATTTATATCGCGAGATATCAGATCAACAATGCATTGACTTACTTAAGCAATCCATAAGCACAGCAAGACTTTATCGCGATGCTATCGATTATAGGCCAACTATTGTAGCTGTTCCAACGACAGACAATGGCCATCCGAGTGATGTAATAGATAGACTAAAAGTGCTGCAAACTGAATATGCAAAATTAATCGCAGCTGACAGTAAAAATCAGGTACTTGGACCGGCGTCTCAATATTTCAAGTTATACGATCGTGAAGCAGTCGAGGAACTAACTAAGCACCCTACTCCAGCAAAACCTGAATCACCTGACCAATGGATGATTGCTTTTGCAAAACACGTAGATTTAAACCAACTAAAATTTCCGTTAATTTTGGTACAAGAATACGGTATTAGTGTTTTCAGACTAGCAGCAATTACTAGTCTAACACTTGAAAAACGAACAAATTGCCAACTGCTAACAAATACTCAAGTTAGCTCGGTAACTCAAAGTAAACATGACAGCACCTGGACAATTGAAGCAAAAAAAGCAGGAGAAACTCACACAGTTGAAGTTGATTACCTGATAAATGCGTGTGGCTTTAGAACGGGCACTATCGATGACATGGTCGGACTGCGACCAAAACGAATGGTCGAATTTAAAGCAGCCTACATCAGCCATTGGTCTAGCCATCAAAATAATTGGCCAGAAATAATATTTTATGGTGCTAGAGGCACTAAAAACGGTATGACTCAGCTGACCCCATACCCCAATGGTTACTTTCAAATTCATGCTATGACCCCTGATGTAACCTTGTTTGAAGACGGTTTAGTATCTTCAGAACTAGAGAGTGCTCAACCACAGCTACCTATCAAGTTCATTACTAAAGTTGATAAAAAATGGGACCCAGAAACAGTCAACAGTAGAACAACAAAAGCCATCAACAAAGTTGCTGGTTTTATGCCTTCTTTTGGTAATGCAACGGTTGGCGGCCCACCTATGTTTGGAGCGCAGCAGATACCAGGTGTTGATTCTACTTTACGTGTAGCGGATGTTTCTTTTGGTCATGACAGATATGCAAGATGTGAGATCGTTAAGGCTTCTTCTGCGCTTCCTGCCGCGAACACTATAATCAACCACTTGGTGGAACACGACATGTTGCATGAAGGCAAAGCCCAGATAACTGCTAGCCCTGAAAGCCTAACCGAAATTGAAATCAGTCAGCGTGCAGAAAATTTAGCAATAGAAAGAAACTTTCCAAAAGACTTAGCGGGACGAACGAAGCCTAGTAGTTAATAAGGCTAACTGCTAACGCTAGTGAAAAAGATTAAAGCTAGGTTGCTTGGCCCGCCTAGTTTTGAGTTAGACTCATAAGGTTATTTACGCTTCTTATGAACCATTAAAGCCATCCGACATGTCGATGGCTTTATTAGCATAGGTCCCAAATCAACAATCAGTTCTATTTGTTACGCTTTCTTCTAGAGAAACCTAAACCGGCAAGGCCAAGTCCTAACAATCCAATCATTGAAGGCTCTGAAACAGACGTAGCTTTTGATTCAAATACTAACTCCGTTACCACCCAGTTTCTAGCTTGCTCAATAACAATCCTATTAAACGCAACATCAGACTCGAAGAAGTTAGTCGTTGGTAAATTATTAGGGGAGATGATTGAGCCAACAAAAATCGCACCATCATAAAATGACACTGTAGCACCAGATCTATCAGCAATACCAAAACCAAACTGTGTCATGTAATGGCCTATGGTAATTTCTAATCGATCAAAATCAAAAAATGCGCCGTCTTCAGGAACAATAGCTAATTCTCCTGAACCATCAAGTGCCAGTGCGTTTCCTGAACCCAAATCAGTATTGTAAACACCGGTACTACCAAGTGCATTGAAATCTAGTGACAAAATATCTGCGTCAGGTGCAAAACTATTAATCGCAGCAAGCGACGTTGAACCTACAGAAAAGTCGCCAAAATCGATGGCTGAATGGGGATTAGTCATTGAACCGATTTGAATAATTCCAGCATTAGCACTTACTGCATGTAGACACAATGCGACGGCTAAACATCTAACTAGCTTCATTTTTTACCTTTTCTTATTACTTCGTAAATTCAATAACTTAGGAGAAGCAAAAATCAAACCACCACACTATCCTGTTGATTTATATAAATTAAAAATCAATTATCAATTGTAAGCCTTCAACATTGTAAATATCTTTGACACTTTTTTATTCAAATTAACTTTCTATAACCTTTTCAGATATTTGTTGTAAATATGGTGCCGTGGAAGGAACGACAATAGCATTCAGAACATCTTGTCCACTTATAGTCCATTTGCTTTAATAATTAACAATCGAGATTTTTATCAGTTGTTTTTTCTTTTTTCCACTTCACTTAGATACCGTTGTTCAGTCACAAACCACATGATTGCCCCAAACAAAATTCCTGCTATTGGCCATACTATATAGTGAATAATTGCACTATTGCTCGCATAACCGTTAGCAAACGGTTTAGTAACCCACGACATTACAATAAACATTGGTAAGCCATACGAAAGTAAACCACTTAGTAAAATAAAACTGACCATTCCGTCTTTTCTTGTTTCTTGCCAGTCATTGAATTCCTTTTCTTTCATATCAAAATCTCATACTTATCTATTTCTTTAGTCTGTTTCTAGCGTAACCTATTCCAAATAACCACGATACGTTTGTGATTTAAGTTCATTCGTTAGAACAATGGCTTAACCTGTCGAGATGACTCGGCTGCCAAAGCTTCTAGAGCTTCTAACAAGCCCACTACTGGCCATTTCCAGCTACCTGCAATAAGAAAGTACATCGCCCATAAAAAACAAGCAATCATCACAAGCCATGCCGGTAACAAATCAATGTCCCATATCTCTTCAGATTCTCGCTTTTCCTTGCGAAAATGGGCCCAATAGCTGCCAAATAAGAACGCCGAAAGCGTACTAAACAAAAGGAAAATGGCCGTAAAACATGATGGTACTTCAGAATAATTCAAATCAACAAAAGAGAGCCAAATGCCAAAAAAGAACACCGAAACTGCATACGGTAGCTCATAATTAGTTTGACGAATAAACATGGTTGTCACAGTACTATTAGCTGCTGTATACCCTAAAGATATTAGAAAAAGAAAATGAAACGCCAAAAACCTTTGCTCTGGCGAATTAAGGTCAAGCAACCAAAAGTTTATGCTCAAATAGGCTGCTAAAATGAAGAATAAATGCCCAATAATTTTCTTATCTATTGGATGGTTAATGTTTTCCATGCTTTGTTAAAACTAAAAATCCTTATCTGAAACAACGGTTTTAATCTATTTATTAAAACGCTTCTCAAAAAAACGTAGTGGTATTAGTTAATCTCCACCGCCACAACTACTTCCACAGCCGCTACTACAACCACCTTTTCCGCCACCACCTTTCCCGGAGCCGCTAGACAACCATTTGAATACTTTGAATACAACATAAATACCAATTACCCACTTTAGAATGTACCCCACGTCTTTGAATTCTGTAGTGCTACAAGCGGTTAATAGAGTCGCGCAAAATACAGTGAAAAGCCCAAATAACTTTTTGTTATTTCGGTTTTTACCTAGCTGAGGCCAGAATTTAGACGGCGGTACTTCTCCAAATTCTGCAAGGTATAGTTCCTTCGTTTTTTCATAACATTCGTTGTCTTCACGCTCTGCTTTTTTCCCTAACGAAGAAGGCGCATGATGCAACTCCATTTGAAGTACGTCTTGGCAGAGTTCATTCCAATACGACTTTGTAAAAGTCATATGCATATGCCAAACTTTATCGACTACTATAGAAGGCGTCACTCGGCAGCCATAAACTTTAGCTAAATGGATAAAGCGCTTATATTCATAAAAGGCGTTCTTCGAATAGTCCAAAGACCAGCCATATTCTTTTGTCAGTTTATGCCAAAAGATATCGTAGTCACCATGACTACCAACCTGAAAATTTTCTAACATCTTATCCATGATAAAACGATACCTCTGTAGTGATTAAGCTCAATTAGCAATATTCTGATTAGCTAATATTTTATCTAATTGTTACTTATTATCAGTGTGCTTTTTTATCGACTCAGAAAGGCTTTTGGCTACCGACAAGCACTCTTTTTTATCTTTCTCTTTAACTGCATTACAACCTGTTATTTGATTAGGCTCGTTGCCAGGGAAAGTCCCTGTCTCGATGAGAGATTTGACTATTTCTACATCAGCTTTAAATCCACTTACTGAATGACTTAAATCATCACCATGATGAGGTTTAGAGGGATATTTACTGTCCAAGAAAACCCCAATCGCGGTACAACTTTGCAATATGAAAACGGTAACTAGCAACGTTATAAGCTTTTGCATTAACTAAACCCTTTTACTAATTATTGTAGCCAAAATCTTTTGTCCCTAATGTCTTCATCCACCACTGCTCTCTATTCAAAATAAAATCTTTTGCAACTCTCGAGTTATAATTTTCTAAAATGGAATAAGTAAAATTACTTTTCACATACTCAAACCCTTTGTCGGCGACTAACTCGATTAAATCCTTGTTTCCGCCATGACCATTGCTTACATAGTTTCGCCATCGTTGCAACAGCATGCCATTGTCTCCTGTCGCTGAGCCTACATACATTTTTCCAGTCGATTGATCGTGAATTAGGTAAACAGCTTTTTGATTTTCAAGTGCTGCAACCCAATCTCTTTTATCTCTCGTTACGATCGTTTTAAGCTCTTTGTAAGACAATCTAACTTTATCGTACCCAGGAAAGTCTTTTCCTTCAAAAGTTGACGGAAGTATCTGCACAACCTCTAACTCATCTATCACAGTTGATGCATTTACCGTACTAGATTTAAATGATTTATGGTATTTAACAATTACACGTCCATATAGAGCACTATACTCTTCTAATTCCTCGCCTTCATAATTGACGCCATTGGTAACACCTAGCTCCTTAGTAACCGTTTTAATAGTTGTTAGCAGCCAGAATTTACCAGTCATTCTTACAAGACAAATTGCAGTTTGGCCTATCCAAAAGTTTCTCGTCTTAGTTCGCCAGAACAACCATCGTTCATTTATCAATTGAGGATTATTCGCGTACAAATCTATCGGATCGTCGTCACCGTTGTTGAGGTTAAACTTAACTTTTGTATTATTGACGTCTAGGTTAGTGATTAGATCAACAAGTTTTATTTTACTATCCATATATCCCTTCAAATTAACGACTTTTCAGAATAACCCTGAGAACTAGTTCAATCAGTCTTCGCTACTATATTTTTTATTAGCTTTAAACGCCTCAACTTCCAAAGGAGCATTATCGTAACCATACTTAGCAAGATCCGAAAAGTGCTGAGTGATAACTGCGTCTAAATCTGAGCGTTCAATTTGCAACACGTGTACTAATTCGTGTGCCAACTTTGGTTTATCTAATTCGTAGCCATTTCTAACATAGATTGAATAGCCAAAGGCTTGAGCATCGTTAATAATGCCCTCACCTACAAAGCCAAGCGCCTCACCAAGTACTTTTAATGCAAAGTTTTCGTAAGGAAACGGGACTTCATCAATATAAACAATTCTTACTTTTTCGGGGTGCACAATGCCGATATCAGTTGCTAATTGCAGAGATTGATCTTCTAGTGGAACACCGAATTCCAAGCCCTTTCTATCAGTTTCATATGCCCAAGCGATATACTGGGGTAATAGAATTTTTGAAATGATTTTTTCGTATGAAAGTGTTAACACTAATATCACTACAACAAGCGTTAACATCATCAATTTGAGTAGTTTCAAAACATTGGCTTCCTTTTCTGAGGCTAGCAGCAGCCGCTTCCTACATATTTTGAAACTACATTCGACACTATTTTGATATTAATTTCAATTGTTTATTGATTCCTTTCTAAGTTTATCAATGATCCGAGTGCTCACCCAGAACCTTTTCCCAACATAGTTTCTAGTGCCATCTGGCTTTAGCTTCCACTCACCTCTGGTGAAAAATAGATATTTTCCATCATGCGTCACACGTGGAGAGCTCTCCTGCATTTCAGAGTTTATTGATGGCCCCATATTTAATGCAGATTGCCAAGTACCATCATTATGCTTAAAGCTGATATACATATCCGCCTGACCATACCCGTCAACTCGTCTCATGTCCCAAATTAAATAAGATTCGTCTGGAGCGATGTAAGGATGAGCAATGAATTTTCCAGTGTTAATCGCAGCATTCATTTTTACTGGCTTTTCATATTTACCATTAACTAAACGAGAAAAATAAATGGCACCAATATCAGAGTCAGCTTCATCATAAACACTAAAATAATAAGTACCGGCAGCAGAAACAGATCTTCCATGTGCCATCTTATTTATAAATTCTCCTGGACTTTTAGGAGCAGACCAACCAGAGGCCGTTCGCTCCCTGTATTTTTTTCCTACATACATCACTTTGCCGTCTGCAGAGAATTCAGGCCACCTAATATCGGTTTCAGATTCAGCACCCCATTGGTTGTTATCAAATCTAACAACAAAAAAGGTACGCTGTTTATACTTGCCATTTTTGCGAGTGAAATAAAACTCCTTCATGTCAGGTGTAAACGTTCCACCTTCAAACAGGCCTTTAGGTGACACAATTGGGGGTTCAAATATTTTAGGAATTAAGCCTGGAGGTTTTTCACCAAAATACTTGTCATTTTCATAATGAGTAATCACTTGATTACCCACTTTTGCGCTTGAATAGCCGTTAAAAAACAATGAAGCGATTAGCACGAATATCCGTTTCATAGATAGTCCTTTTATAAGAAAATGTTAAGTGTTGCAGTTGTTTTTAAAATAAAGTCCAAAAACAACTGCACAAGCACCTATCCTAATCAAACGGATATCCAATAACCTGATGTTTATATGATTTTTACCTGACTTTTGTCATTAGCACTCAAGTGCTGATGCTCTGAAAGCACAGCCAATCCTTTATTTGGGCGCTGTAATATGACATGTTATGTAAAATCAGCGAAGGCGATGCCGTCCTTCAAAAGATTTTTCAATGGAAGGAATAAAGGCTCAGGAAGTTCATCTGGTTTAAACCATTTCCACTGTGTGCACTTATCTGGTTCAGTAATTTTAGGTTCACCACTTAAACTATTCGCTACAACAAACAAGGTGACATAGTGTTTATTTTCCTTGTCAAAAATATCGTTTGTGAAACAGAGTTTTTTGAAGTCGCTTACAACCAAACCGGTTTCTTCATAAGTCTCTCGTTCAGCACACTCTTCAACACTTTCTCCTAATTCTAGGTGTCCACCTGGCGTTGCCCAAGTATGAGAGCCATGAGAGCCAATGCGCTCTCCAAGCAACACAGCTCCCTCTCTAACGATAACTGCCGCTACTCCTACTCTTACTTCTTTATTCATAAATTGGTTCCATTTCGTATTTCAATCGTCAACATGAATATATTCTGTGCTGAACATACTGCTACTGATTATTTTTCAATGTATTTTTAGTTAAATATTCAAGCGCTCTTTGATGAATTTATTAAGCGCCTCCAGATTCATTCTGTCTCTAAATGTATATGGTTCCGGATTCGCATACACAGCGAGAGCTAAGCTTCACTCATTTTAGAAAAGCGTTCTGTAAGCTCACCAGCCGTACAATAACCTAGCGCTAAAGGATATGCCTGATTGTCTTCATTTAGATAAAAAAGGGCAGGAAATCCACCTACCTGTAGTTGTTGGGTAATAGATAATTGCTCTTGAAGTTTTTGTTCTGTTTGTGCTGATAGCAACAACTCCTGAAACTGCGCCACATCTAATCCAATCAAATTAGCGCAATCAAATAAAGTTTGATTTAAAGACGGATTTTTCGCTTCGCGGTAATAGGCCGATTGAATAGCATTCGCCATTTTTGCAGCGGTATGTTGTTGTATTGTTTCAGCCACAATCACTGCGCGACAAGCCTGATAGGTTGAACGGTATGGAGTATTAAGCAACCAGTAATCATGATTAAATGACACCTGAGTCTTCTCTTCTATTTGGCGCCAATAAGCAGCAATTGTTTGTTGCATCTCAGGCGCCATCGGTTGGTCATTATCTGGTGCTAACCCTCCCATAATCCAAACAGTTTCAGCGGAAGGATATTGCCCCAAAAACTGCTCTAACTCAGGCTTAAAGCCATAACACCAAGCGCACATAGGATCCATAACATATAAGAATCGCATACTTCTAATTTCAACTTATTCAAAAATAATATCTATATAGATTAACATAGCTCGAATGCACTATGCTCTCATACGCTAGTAACTAAATGCGGCGTTGAACCATTTCTTTGATTTTTGTAGCCTTAACAAAATGATCTAATTGATGCGTTTGTATCCACCATGTAGCAGCTTCCATTAACTCTTTGGGGTTGTCATTTTTGTTTTTAAAAAACGCATAGAACGATAGTCCAACATTGTCGCCTTTAGCTTCGATTTTTTTGTCACAGACTTCTATTATTCGCGATCTTAGTTCGCTGTTCATTTGCTAATATGCCCCTCTTTACATAATTGTTTTTAGTTAAAGTGGAAAGTTTTCTATTGATCTATCACATCTGCGATTGATCATTCTTAGGAACTTATGCGTCCTTTCAAGTAATACCTTCACTTCTTAATCCGTAAAAGATAAAAAAGAATAAACCCAACAAAAGGAAACATAAAGCTGACTATAAACCAAACCCACTTATCTTTGGTTTCGACTCTACTGGTTAATACCCGCAATAAAGTCATAATAAACAAAATCATGATTAGAAAAGCTTCAACACCTGATCCCTGCATTTTGGAAAAACCTCCGTATCTCTATTACAAATACACTGCTATAGCTTATTTAAATAGCCATTGATAATCTGCAATGTCGTGGCGTAAACCTAAGCACTGAACACGCAGTTACCGTACTAGTTATTTAACTCAAATAACTCAAGAACGTTCCCTGATGGGTCTTTAAAAGCTGAGTAACGTCCCCAGCAATTTTCATTGGGGCTTTCATGAATAAACTTAACTCCCAGAGACTTCAATTCATCGATTTTATCATCCAGCGCATCTACCGTGAGTAATAAAGTGGAATTAGCATGATAACCATGTGAGTATTTGACGGCTTCCATTGTTCCTTGGAACATAATGATTTCATGTTCACCAGCTTTTAACTTAATGCAGTCGGCATGCTGTTCAACTACAGGTAAACCCAATATTTTTGTGTAAAACTGACGTGACTCATGAAGGTCTTTAACTACTAATAACGTTAACGGATTATTCATAAATTAGAGCTCATCTCAAACCATTGATTGTATTTACGTATTGATAAAATGACTATAAACAAAGTTTGCCCAAAGCTTTTTTGTCTTGTTCTATTTTCTTAAAAACAGATTCTTCAAGTTCTTTTGTCTGTCTATCAATGGTTTCCGAACTAAATGGTTTCGCATAATTCATGATTGTTACTCTATTTCCAATAGACATACAGGCTAGTTGCTTTGCTTTCTCATGTTCAGCCTTGTCTATTAAACTGACGATAGCTTGCATTTCCTTAGCGCCGGCCCACAATTGACCAATAGCCGGAGAAGCGCCCGCTGATACACCCAAATATGCGCCAGTGGCAACACCTGAACAAAAAACGACTAGTATAAATAAGGAAAATAATATCTTTGACTTCATAACAACTCCATTTGTACGTTTAACCTTAATAATTACTTTGTTGTTTACGTAGAATTTTAAAGACTCTGGAATTTATGATCTCTGATAAATTCCAATTAAGAAGTTTGGCATCTGTAGTGTTGTAGAACGAAACAACAATCGCATCCAGCTCTTTATCATACTTTGCAAAACTCTGATAGCCTGGCACCCAGCCCGAATGTTCATATTTATACAAGTCAGCGTAGATCTCTGCTTCCCCTGCTTGAAATACAGAACCATCATTTAACGCTCTCAAAAAGATACCCACGTCTTCGGCACTGGCCAACATACCATAGTCATCTTCTTTTAAATCATAAGGATAGCCGACGTGGTAACCGCTCATTACCTTATTGATATCAACGGCACTTAATGATTGATAAGTATGTTCAAGACCTAAAGGGTTCAAGATTTTTTCTTGAATATATAAGAAGTTGTCATAGCCTAGTGCATCATCCATGATCTTGTTAATAAGCAGGTAATTAGTATTGTTGTACTCATAATCGCTATTTGGTTCAAAATTAGCAGGCTTGTCGAGTATTAGTGCCAAGCTATCCTCGTAAGATTGAGTTGGGGCTGACCAAAAATTCGGAGCGTCTGTAAAATTTGGTATGCCGCTACGGTGTTGAAGTAACATTCTCAACGTAATGCTATCAGCATATTCAATACGTCCCTTCAGCGAAGGTAGATATTCAACAAGTGACCTATCCAACTCTAGTGCTTTACTATTAACAAGCATTGTTACAGCAACCGCAGCATACAACTTATTAATACTGGCAATCTTGAATATAGCTTGCGGTTTAGCAGGCGCTTTAGACTCTCTATTATGCCAACCGGAAGCTAAATATTGAGGTTCTTGGCCCGCTATATCTACATAAGTAATAATACCTTCAAAACCGTGTTCTACTGCCTCGTCTAGTTGAGATTGCACAGTACTTGGTAAAGGTAGCACCCAGGCCTTAACTAAGATCCAAGGGACAAAAAATAGAGAAGATAAACCGCCACATATTATGGCAATCCTGAAAAACTGGTTCATCTTACTATTTGTTGAGCTCATTTTGATAATTCACTTCTTAGTTATTGTTATGGGTCTTGGCTACATTCGATAATTTAGCATGTCACGTTAGCACACTTCTTTACTTTAGTATTGCTCAACTGATAACCGCCGATACTCAGCTACTCTGGTTCCACTTCAGACTTTTCAAAAGATAAATAAATCTACAAATAGAAAAAAACTAATCAATGTAACAATCACGCCCAAGTTTAATACGATGGTTTCTGATGGAGTCTGCCTTTTTTTAACTTTAAACAAATAGAAAAAACGGGCTATCGTATTTGGCACCACTAACAAAACACCAAGGACTATCGGGAAGAATGCGACCATTATTCCAAAGCCTAAGTTGGTATCGTCATCAGAACTGAAGACTATTATCCCCTGTAAGGTTAGCCCTAGTAGTATTAGAAGCACTCCAATGCTTATTGAAAAAAGAGCTAAACTTTTGGATACACTCAAACGGCGAACCTCTTAATAATAATTAGCCTTTAAAGTACCTATTCATTAGTTAAATACCCTTTTATTGAATTGATTTAGCTTGCATAAAAAAACGACTAACAATAGCCAAAAAACAACGCCCCCACTCCCTTCGTCAGGTTGCTCAAGGCTAGCCTCATTTATATTTTTGATTTGAATACTAGTAGTAGTTGTATTAGACACACTTCCGTCACTAACAGTAACGCTAATTTCAATCGATTGGTTTGTTGAAACTTCTGGCAGTACAATCGTTAGCTGTTGCGAAGATGTATCGCCAAGTTCAACTTCAATACCACTTTTTTGTTCCCATAGTATCGTAAGGTCATCATTATCTGCGTCACTAACGTTTGCTCTTAATGTGATTTGATGCCCTTCATCAAAACTATCATCATGGTTTTCAATTGAAACAGAAGGTGGTTGGGTGACATCAATAACCAGGAGTTCATTTCCATATTTAACACCATCCTTAACAATTAAGCTTTGCGTGATGAATTTTCCTTGATGGTAGAGACTTTGTTTTCCTTGAGATTGGTCGCTAAATTGATATTGTTCACGTTCAGTGCCCAACTGCAACGGTGTTAAGCTACCTGTTTCAATAGAGTAGAGCCAAAGCAAGCTCTCAACAAACGACGACGTTTTAATATAGTCACGATGAAAATTTATTTCATATCTGTAAGGCTGGGAATAATTAGTTTGGGACGCAACAAAATACACTTTATCTTGATGGGCAAAAAAGTTTTTGGGGTTTGAATGCAATTTGTCGCGTAGAAGCGTTTCCTCGCCGCTTAACGGTTTATTTATATTGGCAATGTTAACAAGCAAATTATTCGACAAATCGAAGCTATAAAGCTCTTTTCCTAACTCACCATCAAAATCAAAATATGCAGTATCTTTGTAGATATAATTATTCAATGTGAACTGACTACTGTTCAATTTGAGAGGCGCATCAATGATGTCTTCATTAAAACGATTAGTCGCAGGTTCGTAATAAAATAGCTGCGTACTATCACTTTTACTTAAAAAAAGTTTGCCATTCGCTGCCCACTCTATTTCAAGCCTTGTATGAACATTTTCAATGAAATTGACTGCGTTTAACGATGCAATTACATTTGATTCGGTATTGTGAGACTTAATTTCATATTTTCCAGCTTCAGCATTGTAAGCGTTAAAATAAAAGGCATTGTCTAGAATCACACCATGAGATGTACTGGCAAATTCGACCGATTTGGTTTCTCTTGAACTGATATTATAAATATGTAGGCCATTGGCTTTGGTATAGTAAATATATTCGTCAATACCATAAAGCTGGCCTGACCAATGAGCAAACTTCTGGCTGTCTTCTTCAAAAAGTAGCTCATGATTATTGGACTTTTCATCATATTGCCAAAGTTGGTTAACATGCTCTTTAGTTTCGGTGTAATAAACCAATTTATCATCTACCGTCAGAAGCCTTGGTTTACCGTAGCCCCAATAGGTGTCGTAATTGTTATCGAGATTTTTGATTAACTCTACACTGTTTTCCGCCAAATTAAGGCGCCAAATGCCATAGGAGGCCTCAAAAGAACTAACCGTTTCATGAGCGACAAAGTAAACGTATTCACCATAAGCAGTGAAGTCATAAGGGCTTGAATCTAGGGTGTTTACATCCGTAATAACAGACTGTTTTGATACGCTCGCAGTTAGCGCTGAATAAGACCACAGCAAACGGTTATTTAGTTGCCCTTTAGCTGTAAAATACAACAGATCATTGTAAACAAATACGGAATCAAAAGAGGAAGAATTTGGAAAGCCGAAGTAATCAATTGTCCTGTCTATTTCGATAGATAGTGCAAGAGATTTATCGTTAATATCATATTCATACATCTCAAAGCCTGAAGAATCATTTTTCGACGCTTCAAAGAAAATACTGCCTTGATAATGTGTAAAACTGCTCCTTGTCGCATCAAATAGCAAATTATCATGCAAAGATGTAACTAGGTTAGTGTCAATATTAATTGCTACTAGTTTATCGCCTAACGCCCCGTATAACGTGTTACCTATTTGCAGGTGAGGATTAGATAGAACAAGCTCTAAATCAGACGGTTGTTTTTCAATAATCTTATCGTTGATGTCGTCGTATATAACGATCAAATCTGGCTGTTTATATTGTTCAGAGTTGAAGAAAATATAGAGCTGGTTATCGAATACACGATGACTATAGAAGTTACTTTCTTTGCCGTTGAGCACTTTTTGAAATGAATTTTCACTTGAATCATAACGCCAAAGTTCTTTGATATCAGAGCCTTCGCTATCTATCCAAAAAAATAGAAGACTATTATGGACAATTAAATTGCTTGGATTAGAACTACTAGGATCACCACCAAGCTTAGCAGTGGCAAAGTCTCTAAGTAAATCAACTTTGCCAGAGGAATTATCATAAACCCACAACTCTCTACCGTAATCTTGGCTATAGGCACTAAAATATAGTTTACCGTTAAACACGGTAAAGTTCTCAGGGTTTGAGCTGCCTACCCCTTTATTGATATCACTTATTAACTTTTCTTCTTTGGTTACAGGATCATATTCCCATAATTCAGCCCCAAGGCCATGATTTCGTATGACAAATATAAATTTGTCGTTGTAAACGGTATAACCACTCTTATGGAAACTACTATGATAATTGACAGAGTCATCCCAATCCGGCTCTGCATGAGCAACCGTTTTATTAATATCGATAAATAAGTGGCTGTTAAGTTCTGAAGCAGAAGTCGAGCAAGCAACGATCAGCGTAATTAAGACATGTATTCTTAACAAGAATGAAGACAATAATTGGCGAATACACTTTGGTTCAAGATAAAAAAATTTAAATAACCGAGTGTTGCTTAAGAAATTTCGAGCGCACATACATTTCCTTATGTATTGATTTAAAAGCATTTTAACACACACTAACAAGAAAAGTTCTTAAATACCACTAATCAGTCGTGGACAGTTAAAAATTACGAGTTCGGATTCATTTTCAACACTGCAGCATAACAAGCTAATTGCAACTTTGTTTAAGAACACGTTAGCTTCTTATTTCTTCAATCTTGAAAAACTTCTTGATTAACTTCGACACAATAAACGCTATCGTGATACCAATCACAAAATATAGCGCTACTAAATAGTTGGTGAAGTTTGCAACATGCAGTTCACCACTTGCTAATAAACACTGACCTGTTTGATAATCAAAACTGCCACCGTTATCAAGACAATCATCAACTACCGTGAACTTGTTTATGAGTAAAATAATAACAAGGCTAGTTATTACACCTATAAATAATGGAATAGAATTTTTGTTCATACTTTCCTAAAAATTAAACGCCGTGACAACGGGCACAGTATTAGTAGCAAACATAAGCGACTAAAGAGAAAATGCCAACCCTATTTTCTTAATACTATTGATGGTTCTACCTTGTTCATATACCATTGTGCGCTTGTAAAATAAGGATTTTTAACAGTTGTGAATATTAAATTTCTCATTTCTTTTTTTCTACTGACTTATACTGCTCCGTGCTTTTCTGATACTTATTACGCTGGAGTAGATTATGCGATGCCAGATATTAAGGTTAGTGGTGAAAGTGCTAAACCAGCTGCAACCGCAGTGCGCTTTGGTGCCAGTAATAATAATATGGCATTTGAATTACAATACTTAACCTCAAATGAAACTGACAATATTTATAATCTAGAATTCGATTTGAAACAAAGCGCCGGGCTTTATTTTGTAGCGCAATCGGACATCAGAGATGGATTCGGCATAAATGTATCATTAGGGTATTCCATGAATGAAATGGATGTTTCTGGTCCTTCTAGCACATATAACGGGACAGACCACTACGATGGCTTTTCATGGCGCATAGCTGCACATCAACAAATCCCGTATCTAGAGCAGGCACAAATTAGACTTGCGTATCAATCTCTTTATAAAGACAGCAATATTGAAATATCGGGGTTCTCCCTTGGCATTACGTATCAATTTTAGCAACTAAGACCTTGCTAGCAAAAGGATTTTTATGAATTCAAAATTACCTAACAACTTTCAAGAGTTGTCGTTTCTTGCCGTATTACCTGTCTGCATCGTATTAACAGGATGTGGATCAGACAACAATTCTGATGAGTTAGCAAAGGCTGTGACACTTGAAAGTCAACGAGCTCAAGGGACCATCATTGAGACAGTTACGATACATCAAGATAACATACGATTGAAGGCTGGAGAGACACATCAACTTAGCGCCTCAGGTGTTGACAGTAATAATGAAACAAGAGACATAACAAACGAATTAACATGGGAATCTAGTGATATAAGCATCGCTACTGTCAATAGTGCAGGCCTTATAACTGCTGTTGCTAATTCGAATGTAAATCAAGGTATTGTTACGATCACAGGTACTACGATTAATGACATTTCTGGAGAAGGAGAGATTTCAGTTAGTGATGTGGCAGTAGCGTCAATTAATTTAAAACAAAAAACACCGAGTTCAGGCAGTATCAATACCTGTATCGACGCATATATCAGTGCAGATATTGGCTTCGAAGACGGTTATACGTCGCTAGATACTATAAAAGATATGAGCTTTAGTTTAAATAGTGACTCCAATGCAGTAATTACCTCTGAAGGAGCACTATATACATCGGCGAAAGAATTGGAACGTGTCACCATTACGGGTCACATTGAAGATATTACAGGACAATTAACCGTTGCAGCTGACCCCGTTAATTTGGAATCACTTGACGTACTTTATGGCGAAGAGATTACCAAATTAGTCACTCTGAATATAGGAGAGCGAATACAAGTTAATGGCCAGGCAAGTTTGGCTCAAAACGTTTCAACCGAACTACATAATATAGACAATTCAATTTCTTGGAGTCAGGAAAATGATGAGATCACCGGTATAACAAATTCAGGTGTGAATAAAGGCTCTATTATCGCGCTTTCTCCTGGTGTTACTACATTGATTGGAAGCTGTGGCGGCAAAGAAGCGAAAGCGACCATTGAAGTTAAAGGTGAATCTACTCTCGACTCTTTGGTAATCAATGATGGTAATGACGTTATTACACTAGAGTCATCAGAATCTATAGAGCTTGTACTAACAGCCAACTACAGTTCCGAGCCAAAGAGTTTAAATGTATCTGAATTTGCACAATGGAACCTAAATGGTAGTGAATTATTTAACGTTGAATTGACCGCTTTGGGCACAGACCAAGCAAGTTATAAATTAACTAGCTCAGCAAATAACACAGGGAGTGCAATTATCTCTGCTACGTACGGAAATCTGATCAGTAGTGTACGTATAAACGTTGAGTAACACTGATAGACGAAAGGAAAACAAAAGCTAACGTACTAATAATAGGCAGGAAATCATGAGTTACGCCATCCTTACGGCAAGCCTATGATTTACTGCCCTTATTGAATAACTCTTAAATTTTAAATTACTTTAAACTAGCGTTTGCCACGACAATCTGCATGGCTTCTTCCTTTGTGAAACCTTCATCCACTAAAGCAAGATATAACTGTCTCAAGAACGCCCCATTAATAGGAAAAAATACAGCTAACGACGATATGAAGCAAAACTAAACAGAATAAAACGTTAGCAGCCACACATGAACTATTTGTTACAACCCAATATGACTTGGATTTATTTTTGATGTTAAAACATGATCTTGCCACAAACCAGCTATTTTTAAGTAAGACTTAGCAAGCCCTTCCTTTTCAAAGCCTAGTTTAGTTAATAGCTTTTCACTTCTAATATTAGCAGGGATGTAATTTGCCATAATGCGATGTAAGCCCCTATCTAAAAACATGTACTCAATACAAGCATTGAGCATCTCAAACATTAACCCTTTCCCTTGGTCACCAGCGTTAATTGAATAACCTAAATGACAAGCTTGAAAAGCACCATGGACGATGTTTGAAAAATTACAAACACAAATAATCTTTGAACGTGAACTATCAAGGCCAACGAATGCTGCCGATGAGCCTAATATGAAATCCTCGAAATTTGATCTAACGCGTTTTGCCACTTCAACATCAGTGAAATACGCCGTATCTCTTAAGGGTTCCCATCTTGCAAGGTGAGTTCGATTCTCCCGCTCGTAAGTAGCTAAGAGCTGGAATTCTTCGGGTTTTAAAATCGTAATAATAAGGTTATGCGTAATTATCTCTGGAATAGACTTTTGCACTGATGGCTCTTTTGGCATATAGCGCCCTGTATAAAGGCTAAAAATTTTAGGCTAAGGTTGAGCGAACCGTGATTAGTCCACTATTATTTCTCGGAATGAAGTTATTTGTAATGTTTAGACTAATCTAATGGTACCAACTCAAAATCAACAAAATCGTCCCATTTTTTAAACCATACATAAAAGAGCTCTATGTCATTTGATTCCATCAGTTGATAACAAACATTAAGTTCTCTATTTACCCACGAATTCAAGTAATGTAGCCCCTCAGGAAACATCCGCCCTTTTGAATTGTATCTCTCGTAATTAGCTTCTAGGCAACCTTCTTTAAACCTTTCTACAACCATATATTTTTTCAAAACTATACTTCCTTTTTACACTTCTTAAGAGTGCTTCTTCTTTACATAACGCTTTAATAATAAACAAAAATTATAGGCTACTTGAGCGCATAGCGGCAAGCCATTGAATTCACAAGCTTGTCGTTTAGCGTTTATATTTTTATGTTGCTGCATTCCATGGTAACCGTAATCTTAGTTGTCTTATTTGCAGACAACCTCATTTCAAGGTGTTCAAAAGATATGCTCTGTTTATTATCAGGGTTAAGCATATTTTGATAAACACAATATCTGACAGAAATTTGATTTACAGGTGATGGGGAACAAAACTGCTCATAAGCATTACTCGGCGTTTTAAATGGTTTAAGTGTCTCACAGGACGCTTCTAACTTTTTGATTGCCTCTTCGTATTTTGCAAATAGCGCCTTGTCAAACGCTAAAGCTGAACTTGAAGATAGAAATGCTAATAGTAATACCGAAAACTTCATACGGCTCAAATCCTTTTAAAAATGTAATGCCACTATAGGCAGTGAGTAATAGTTGGTTAATAACGTTAACAACTGAACGCTGCCAATTCTTTGAGATCCAACTTGAGTTACCTGTTATGTTCTATTTTTGATAAGTTTTCAGTTAACCTTATCATTTGATTACGAGTTTCCAACTGTGCTCTTACGCCCTCTAATATGCTAGTCAAAACACCAAGCACCACCAATGAACCTACAATGTAAAACACACCTTGAGCAAACATTAGAAGCCCAGTAGTCACACCAAAATTGAATAATTTAAAGCTACTATAAATAATCGAAAGCCCAAATATACAAAACAGCGCTACACATAACCTTGCACCTCTGAGTATTAAATTATGATGCTTAGGCAGCACTACATCTTGTTTCATTAAGTTCTCCGTAACTAATTAAAATACAACACCTTATAAAAGGGCGAACAATGCTTGGTTATAATCACTAAAAAGGAACGCAGCTAAGCATTTGTGCCCATTTTGAGTACTCTGCTAGTTTTTCTTCACTTCTCTAAGTTCATTAATAGCATATGATTCTTTAACTAAAGCAAACCCATAACGACCAGAAACAGAGATGACACTGCCATATACACCAGCGTTTTGTAATTCAGCCGATAAACGAACAAAATAGTTTTTATTTGCTTCGAACTTGTACTCTATATTCATTTCGTCAGCACGCCAATTAGACATGACCCCACCCTTTTTGACCGTCAGCTTATGAGAGCCTGGAGGTAGAGTGACAACTTCGTAACCACCATTACTAAGATCAAAGCGATCTACACCATCAATTTGAATTGTAGGTGCGGCAGCGCCGTCTAACATTGCCCAAGGTCTATAAACATAAATTTTAGCTTGGTTAGTATCTAAGCTTTCGAGTTGTGTGAACTTGGGGCCTGTGGCATTGCAAGCCAAAAGAAGTAACGAAGTAGATATTATAATTATTATTTTCTTGAACATTTATACCAATCCTATGTGAGAAACTAACGCTCTTTAAAAGACAGAAAATTATAGGCTACTCAGTTACTCCGCGGCAAGCCTATGATTTTATGGTCTTATCGATGAACTTGTTAAGTGTTCTTTTCGTGCATAGAAATAGTTGTGACTGAATTTACCGAGTTTAAAAAATATTTCTCTTTAACGGCAAGATAATCAGCGTTGGTAAAAAACGCCTCCATCACTTCTTTGCTAGGAAAATCTAAAGTAAACACCCTATTTATAGCGTCTTCTGTTTTTGATTTTAATACTTCATTAATTTTGAAATCAAAACCAAAACTACCACCAAACGAATGTAGAATTGGCATCATATTCTCACGATATAATTGATACTCTTCCTCATTAGTAACCTCTATACCCATTATTCTCTCATAAGACATACTTACTCCATGTTAGATAAACATCTAAAGCTCTGATAAAAGAAAGGAAATTATAGACTACCCAGCCATCATGCGACAAGCCTATGATTTCATGTTCCGACTAATATATTTGTTATCTTTTTTTTAACCTCTTTTGTATAAATACCAACAACTTGAAGACACAAAAAATGCATAATAGGTAACCAAAACCAGCTCAATCATTCGAGCATTGGTTAGGTAGCCATAAATCAATAAACACGTAGTAACGGCAATCAACAAATTTAACAGATTAAAGCGATTGAACTTTTGAAGAATGAAACTAATTGGCAACCCAACAAATAAAGTAGCTGGGTAAGCAACCATTAAAGCAACAATCACTACCAGAGGAAAAAGATCGAAGTTATCTGCATTAGCTTCAGGGGCGATGAACTTAAAAGCCAGAGTATATAAAATTGTCGCAGGAATGACGGACAAAGGCCCTAACAAACAGGCTATTAAGTGCTTTCTAAAAGTTTCGCTAAAGGTTCTCATGGCTTCCAACGCGCTGTTAATGGTTTAAATTGCTTGTAATCTTTATTTTGGAAAGCCTTCCACCTTAGTGGCCTGCAATCCTTGTTTATGCCACTCGGCCTGCTCTGCGCAGAATATTTGAGCATCAAGACTCTTAGACGGTTCTTCGTTTAAAGAGCCAGCCGGAACAATCAAGAAATTTCCATTTTGAGTCAAAAATGGTAAACCTGAACCACAATCTATACAAAAGGCTTTAGAAAATGAACGTGTAGGATGATCATAGCGCTTTATCTTGTCTTCCCCTTCAGTCCACTCGATGTTTGAAGGAGAAGTAAACAAGTTCGACGCATGGGCTGAACCCGTGAGCTTTCTGCACTGCTCACAGTGACAAAAGAAAAATTTACCAAAGTCATCTTTAAGTTTAAAGGTGATGCTTTCACAGCAGCAACCACCCGTAATATCTTTATTCACTTAGCATCTCCATGCTTGTTGATATTGGATAAAAACAACACCTTATTAAAAGACTAAAAGGATTTAATATCAAAGATGTGAATTCATTCAACTACTATTTTTATCTTAAATAGCTTGTTATATTTCACTGTACTGTATAATGGCAAAGATAAAATAGACAAAGAATAAAATAATAGGAAACACTAGCAGCCCCTTTCTTACACCTTTTATTTTTTGATTATTAGCATATCTGTAGATCATTTCCATTTCATCTTTCGTCAATTGATAATCACAATGAACACATGATGATTCTCCAACATTGATATGTAGGTTACAGGCTGGGCAAGGCCCCTTTCTGCTTCTTAGACGAGCATACCGGTTAAAATCATCATCCATTTGATAAATATTCCTAATGGAAACAGACCCCTTGCTTAACAGGGCTTTAGGTTCGTGTTTGTCCGCTTTTAAACATCTTGTTTTGTGTCCGTATTACCATCGTTTTCCGAGGTTTCATACTCAAACCCTCCAATGAATTTTTGCAGGAAATTATAAAACAAACACATTAACGCTACCGAAATGTATCCAAATACCAAATACAATATTGGAAATATCACAAAAACAAAGCCGGGAAAATCTACCTCATTACCATGTGCATCTACCGTAGGGTCGGCAAACATCATCATCAACAACATTGGAATAAAGAAAGGGAAAGTCGCCACAGCCATTAATACGCCAAATACTTTTCCGTTTTGATGAGGTGATAGTCTTTTAATTTGTTTTTTCATACATATTTCCTTGTGCACATAACGCCCCTATAAAGGCCAAATAAATGGTTGGCTAACCAGTGAAACAAATCGGCACTACGTAAGTTTAAGCAGCGTCGCACTCGATTGACTTACTAGATATCTTTTTCTTTTTCAATAACTGTAATTGTTCTTTCAACGAATCTCTTAAATGCGTTTTCCGGTATGAAAGGCGACTGTTTACTTACATTAAATTTCTCTAAAGCAACCTTAACCCGTTGTTTTTTCATTATACTCTCAACACTCTGGCCTTCTTTGTGAAGCTCTTGAATGATACTTACCCATTTGAAAGTATTTTCCCTAAATGCTTTAAGTGCTGGTTTGTAAGCTGGAACACCGTGACCGGGAACGATGAGGCTCTCTTTATCACCTAATGCTAAGATTGCATTTACCGCTTTATCGAAACCTTCAAGACCTCCAGCGTAAAATGTAGGATGCCAACTAGTATCAAACACATCACCGACAAATATAACGTTACTTTTTTCATGGTAATACACATAGTCGGTCGAAGAATGAGATTTTAGTTCAACACGTTTAATACCCATAAAATCAAATTCACTACCAATAAGCGTTCCGCCTCGCTTAATGAAAAATTCATTGCCCCCAGTGTGATCAGCGTGTTTATGTGTGTTCAATATGAAGGTATTACTGTTATCGTAAGTTGACTTAATTATTTCGTCTAATTCAGCCAAGTTGCGTTCCCCTGGCATCGGGTCAATGATTACAACCCCTTCTTCAGTCGATATAAGCCCTATATTAGTTCCGTATTCCTTTCCGCTTAAGATGTGTAGATTATCAGCTATTTTTTCTTGCTTTATATTGCTTGCAATAGAATGAAAGCTCAAAGTCAAAAACAAGGCTGACAACCATATTGTTAATTTTTTCAAAATGCCTCCTTTTACTGAATGCCAGATAATGTCTTGCATTAGCCATTCTATTTACGAGCAAATAGTATTTACCAAACATGCATAGCGAAGCTAATAGTAAACAGCACCGCTTTGAACAACTCGTTATGTGTTTTTTATTCGTGATATTTACGAATAACAGCCACTTTTCCATTCTCAATTTCTAACACTTCCATCATGGTTTGAGTGTACTCAATTGGCTGGTTATTTTGCGGGTGAATGCCCTTAGCATAGTTTTTATATCTAATAGCAACGGCTGATTGATTGAATGTAAATACATCCAATAACTCGGCCTTGAATTCAGTATGAGCACCTAAATAAAATGTCATGCCTTTACGTTTATCTGCTTTACCAGTCGGTAAACGAGAATCATCTGTTGCCCAAGGAAGATGTGAATGACCAACATCGTCAGTTAATAACGCTAAATACTCTTCCAGATCGTTTTTTGTAGCTGATGGGCTTTGCGTGGCAACCATTTTATCAAAGTACAACTTCGCAAAGGCATTGAGATCTAGCTTTAAGTCGTTTGCGAATATGGTACTAGAAAACAAAATGGTAAATGAAAGTATCAATAGTTTTTTCATAAGAACTCCTTTTCTGAGATTTACGCCACGATAAATGTGCAATCATAGTTAACTAAAGTTGTGAGCGAAATGAACGCGGCTAACTGTTATACGTCTGACTTGATTGGTTTGTTATGTTTTTGAATTACCTTACTAAATACGAAGAACAATGTTAAGAACAAAAACAAGTTTGAAAACACATTGTAATAACGCATTCCACTTAATGGCTGCAATAAAAGATTAAAAATAGGTAGTTTATCTAAGAGAAAGAATACAAAAATTGTCGTGACTAGATAAGAGTATATATAGAATCTTTGATGGCCAAATTTGGATATTAAAAAAGAACATAACAAAGTAAATAGGATAATTAATGGTAGCTGGAGCCAAATAATAAGGAAAATGGTTTCGATATTTCTATTTAATCCGTTTTCACCAAAGAGGAATTTCGTTATGTCTGCAAACACTAAAATCCAGCTTTCATTTGTAATAGTTAACCACTCCCCATTAATTAATATAGAAGTTAACATCCCTAATATGATCACTAATGCTTTCAATTTCTATCATCCTTCAGAAAAAAATAACGTAGTTTTTAATTGGCTTGTTAGACGACTAAAACTTTCTCCATAAGAACCGATTTTTCGCCATAAGTTGAGCAAATATCAACTTCTGTAACAACTTGGAATCCAATTCTCGACCAAAAGCTTTCCGAACCTTGAACCGCGACTAAACTTACTCTATTTATCCCTTTATTTTGTGCTACTTCAAATAGCTCTTTGGCTAACGCGCTGCCTATTCCTTTCTCCTTTAATTGAGGACTGATAGCCATATCGTGAAGATATAAGTACTCACCGTTTTCGATATTTGGTAAAGGCTCAAATAACTTGGGAGGAGAAATTCCGCTCCACGGATGCGCTAGTAAATACCCAAGTACTTCATTACCATCTGACAAGCATACAAAACAAGTGTCAGGAGATGCGTCATATTTATTTTTGAGCACTTCCAACGATTCGGTTCCAATCTCCTGATAAGATTTGTCCTGAATGGTTAAAATTCCGTTCCAGTGCAATTCTTCTATTTCTTTGATGAGCATCTAATCTCTCTAGCACGTAGCGCCTGAATAAGCGGCGGATAATATAAGCTAATATGTCCAGCGAAACAAAACCAAGCTAAACTACCACACTTTCCACCATGGTTTACGTTCTAAATCAAACACATTATTGGCTAATTTATTCAGCTCAATAGCCTGACTTTCAGACAAATAAAACCAAATACTGGCTTGCCCATTATCCTTTTGATAGAAATCAAACCCCGGTTGACGTAAATCGCTTAATATAATTTCGATAGTTTTAGGATCTGCCCAATCATCATCTATTTTAGGCTTTAGTAACCTTTCGATGCCATCAACCGAATATTGGAGCTCTGCATATTGCTCATCTAGGTTTACACTATCTCGCAGCTCTTTCAGGTTCTTGGCTTTGCCTGTAATTCGATGAAACTGCTTTACGATTTCAGTATAAGAACCATCATCTTCAATCGCTTCTACATCGAAATTCCACGCTTGATCACAAACAAACCGCTCCTCTGGTCCTTCTTCAACCTCTATTCCATATACAAATAGAATTAAATCAAAAGGACTTGATTCGTATTCTTCTCTTGAATATGAAAGCAGTAAATCATTGATAGTCACACCTTTATTTAGCGACAACCCTATGTCTGATAACTTCTCAATTTGTTGTTCGAGTTTCATTAGTTCATGTTCCGTAGTAAATATCTTAGTGGCCTATCGTCTAGTGTTCGAGTAAATCGTTTTGGTTAAATGGTGAAGGTAAGCTCTAAGCTTTTTTACTACACATTTATTCACTCGGCGGAGCCATTAGCAAAGCAAGCACTGTGTATACTAGCAACGCGATACCACCAGTTAGTATTGTCAAAACAGCAAATAGTGCTCTTGCATTAAACGGGTTAATACCTTGATGCTCTGCAATTCCTGCTGCGACTCCAGCAAGTACATTGTTTTTTGATTTTGGAATATTGCTCAAATCCATTTCGTTTTCTCCTTGTTGCGTAACGCTTTAATAATAGGTAGAAAATTGTAGACTAGACTGCCATCGTACAGCAAGATCATGACTTTATTTCTACAATGTTCGACTGCCTTCTGAAACAATAACGGGAAGATCCATACAGCCATAATCCACACCAAATTGGCTTAGTACACAGGTTAATTGACCACGATGGTGAGTCTGATGATTGAATATATGCTGTATAACATCAGCAACCGCTCTTTTTATTAACTCACCTTCAGTTGACGTGTATGAAATAACCTTTTCACAATCGCCGTCAGAAAGGTTAATGCAAAATTTTTCGATTAACTCGTCCAACTCCTCTCTCAACGTTTTAAGATCAGATAGTTGGTGATAGTAAATATCCTGAGGTGATTGAGGTACTGGAAATCCGTGGAAATCAGTGCTCTGTAGTTGCCCAACTTCATTTGACGCCAATCGACTTAATAAAATCAGGTCACCAAAGATAATATGATTCCAATAACTGATAATATTTGAGAAAAAAGACTCAGTTTCTTTCTTTAAAACATCATCCGGTAACGCCAAACAACAATCCATTAGTTGTTTATTTATCCTCTTATTATAAAGAGACATCATTCTGAAATTTTTAACTAAACTCAATGGGAACTCCAAAGTATATAACGCTCAACCAAACGATAAATTTGTGCTTGGCTATAATCTGAAACACGGTGACAAAAGCCAACTGTTATCTGCCCTGCTGCAATGGCTTGTTAAGTGCCAATTGTATAGACTCCAAATATCTTATCCGAGCCCTAGTAGTTCGTGCTAAACAAGCATTAAGTTGTTCATCCGTTGAATAGGATTTACATGCTGAATTTCTTCTCTTTAACCAAGCAATTTGACTACTCTTTATATCAATCGTTAAATGATTGTTTGCAATAACATCTCTATAACCTTTGTTCAGTTCACGATCATAAAGCGAAAGGCCGGTACTATCACAAATGGCTTTTTCCAGACGACTAAGCTCTCCGTTACACGAATAGCTTGGCTTTACATCTTTCATTTTTGAATATTTTTTTAATACGTTCTCAAATCCAGACATTTTTTCTTCCGCTGTAAATCTAGGATTTAAGTTAAAATAGTAGTCCAGGTTATTACCATGACTATCTTTGATTTTGGTATCTGCACCTGCATCAACCAATAGCCTCATGACTTCAATAGAAGCGTTTTCAGCGGCGTATGTCAGAGCGCTCCTATTAAGACGCTTTAATGTAGAGCCACATCGAGGTGCTTGCTCATAACTAGTTACTTTATCTACGGACCAACCAGAGTCGAGTAAATATTTTACTGTATCAAAATTGTTCATGTGAGCAGCAAACATTAAAATATCTTTCTTATAAAACGATTCAATTGAGTTTTGATTGATAGTAGAAGGTAGCATTTTATAGGATTGAGGTATGTCTACCATTAATGAAAGTGCAACAAATGGAACTGTACCGTACTTGAGTTTCAAATCCTGCTCGATGTTTTCCCAGTTATTGTAAGTTCCGTCCACCATTTTTTGAAAAATCGAAAAATCTTTGTCTTGGTTATAATAAATACCTAGCGAATAATATCTGCCAGGCATGGATTGAATAATTTTAGATGCATGTTCATAAGCTGTAGATTCTGAATAAGCGTAATTAGAAACATAGTGATTTTTGAGTTCCGTAATGGCATCAAACATTAAGTTTTTATTTGTAGCATGCTCTCTATAACTCCAGACATCTTGATATTTCCAATCCTCAAAATGCTTCTTTTGAAATCCAACTCTGGCTACTTCCCTACTGATTTTTATACTTTTCCATGTAGGCTCGATTGCCCAAGGTCTAACTATCGCCATTGAAGAATAAAATTGACCATTCCATCTTGCTGTTACGTCAGCTCGAGAAGTCCCACAGCCACCACTAGATAACATCATTTTTTCGACAGAGCGTTTATATGCTGAGAACAATGGAAGTGAATGTTCCATATCACTACCATCAAAGTTCTGAAATATCTTTATGGTACAAACTTTTTTTGACGTACCGTCCTTCAATATCTGATAAACGCTTCTTTGAGAATTACGACGGTGAAAGTCTGCAAAATCATCCAAAACATACCATTTATTTTTGAATTGAAATGGCAAGTTTTCCCACCAAGAAAAATTAGAGCGATTTGCTGATGAACCAATTGGATAAAAAGGTAAAAAACGTTCATCCCCCCATTCTTTCACCTTACTCAATAACATATCAATTTCGTCAGGATTAATAATATAGCCAGTATAAATATCACCACGCCAACTATGTGAACGACTATGAAATACGTATATCTTTTGCTCACCGTAAAAATCAACCTCTGCTGATTTTAAGATGCCCCTGATCCCTGGAACTTGTCGTGTGGAAAATTTAGGGAATGAAATTTCCTTAGATTGGATAAACCCGTTCGTATTGCTCTGGTTAGACTTAAAAAGGTTGGTATAGTGATTAAGCGCTAAATCGCAAACACCACGTTCGCTAGATTCAATTAGATAGGGTTTAAATGTCTCTCCACTAACTGAAAAACTGACACAGGTAGATAATAATAAGAAGAAAGTGAAAACTTTTTGCATTGAACTCTCCATATGCACTGAACTATCCCTAGGCATTTAACGCCTTTAAAAGTGGCGTACAATAGTAGATTAAAAATGTGAACAAAGTAGACGCCGCCTACTGTTACGTATACGACTTGATTGACTTGCAATGCTTATATCACACAAAAACCTCAGCAGGGCTACCCGCTAAAGTCACTGCACAACCCCCATGTTTTATTATATAGTTTAATACTAAATTAAAGCCTACCCAATAGCCCGCTCGGTTAGGCAGTTTGCTCTCATCTTTTCCGCCAAAATATAGTGGGTAATCGAAATTTCTATTATCTAAGTCACTTTCCATTAGTTTATATAGCTCCAACCACTCGACATCTTTTAGCTCTTCAAAGATTTGGGGTGATTTATTTCCATTGAAGTAGGTTTCAAAATGACATGCAAGACCTTCAGAAACAAGTACCTGAAATAGTGTTTCTTCTTGAACACCGCGTGAAGATCTAACCAAGTGGTGAATTTCGTGAGCAATAACAGAAGCTAATTCGTTCCTGATTATATCCTTAAGGTCTTTTCTATCAGTATCTAACAATATATCAATGACATAAGGAGTTGATACACACCCTAAAATACCACTATCAGTTTTATACTCTTTTGACGCTGGACTTATAACAATATCAACTTGAGATAACATGAAAAAATTACTTATTTCACTTAAGGCCTCATGCCCTTCTTTTTTTAACAGCGTCAATACATCGTCAAATTTTGAAGAAGCATTTAAGACATTTAGTTTTGTATCCATAATTTCCATTTAACTTAAGAACCGAAATAAGCATAACGCCCCATTCAGGGGCTGACAATAGTTGGCTAAAATCGAGAACGAAGTAAACGCAGGCAACAATTGTGCGTCCAACTTGATTGATTGGTTAGGCTGCTACTTCACCTGAGCTAAAAGATCTCGGTATTTTGGCTTTAACTGTTCTTCTAGCTTAGCCATACGTTGCTCAATTTTGTGTGTTGAAGCATTTGCTTCATTTAATTTACTATTTAGTGTTAATACCTGTTCAGATAACTTTTGATTTTGTTCTAAAACCTGCATATTGCTAAAAATTAGAAAAGTTACTACTGCAAGTAAAATGGCAATAATAGCAGTTTGAAAACTAAAGACCTTATTCATAATAAATCCTTATTTTGTTAAATTAGTCCATTAATACTGTCGTTATTACATAAATATAGTTTGAATTTTAAAGAAATATTTTTACTAAGCTAACGGGCTAAAATTTCGCGAATCCAAATCAGCCCACTATTTTTTTGTCCCCGTTTAATTGCTTTTCATGCTCGAATCGAAGCACAAATTTAACTCTACTCACCAGTACCAACAAACCCCACCATTCTAGATACTAGCTTTCCATCTGTTTCTAAGAAATATTGACCGAGCTGAACTTGCTCAGAGCCATCAGAACTCATTCCGCTGAAAGCGACGGTGACACGAGTGACGCCAGAAACTCGATCACTCTTAACAACCTTCGCTGACCAACCTGGAGCATTTGTGCTAAACAAACCTACATAGTCATTTAAAGCCGAGATACCAACAACCGTTTCGGCCGTGCGAGGATCATCGTACCTTATCGTTTCAGTTACAGAACTACTAATTTTACTAAATCTAAGCTCTGCATCCTCAATTTGCCATGCACCAAAGAAAGTCGTGATACAGTCCGTCATATTTTTCTCCCAATTTTAATTTGTACGCAACACCTTAATAATAGACATAAAATTATAGGCTACACTGTGGCTATGCGGTTGGCCTATGATTTTATGTCCTTATAATTTTAACGGTTAAGTTTATTTTTTCTGGCACTTAACTAAGTTACCACCAACCTTTAAATCAACTATTGCTTTTTTCTCATTTTGATACTTCACCCAGCCACTTGGGCATGATTTCGCATTAAAATCAATAACAGCACCTTTAGGCAAATCAAATTCAGAACGCTTACTTTCTTCTAACTTTTTCTCTAACTTATTAACCTTTCGCTGCAAGCAGCTTATAGACTCTTTTGAGTTAATAGATAGAGAGCAATCGTAAGCAACTGCTTTTGACGAATGAACAGTGAATAGCACTGAAGTAAATAATAAAAAGATAACAGAGATATTTTTAATCATAATCAAATCCTTTTTTACATTTAGAAAGAAACCAAACTTAGCTTGATAATAAACCTAACGCCTTACTAAAAGGAGGGAAATGCTTGGTTATAATTGCACCAGCCAAATATTTTGTGTCCTTTTTGGTAACTTGTTAGATATATGCCTAAAACCCATGGTGTCGACGGATATGTTTTATTAGCCCATCGTCATTAAACTCTAATGACACTATATTGGTGGAAGTGTATTCAATAGTTTTATTAAGGTGTGAAGGTTTAACTTTACCTGTTTCTGTCATTTTTATAAAAACAACGCTTGAACCAATCATTAACTCATCAATTTTTATTGAGCTTGAGATAACTTTATCACTCATTTTGGCTACCATGCTTTTGCGAAGATTATCTTTATTTGTCTCTACTACATTATATTTTAAGTGTTCATCAACAAATTCATCCGCAAGAAGCGATAAGTAATGTTCTATATCTTCAAGTGTAGTATTGGGTTGCTGTCTAGCATTTTTAGCATCTACAAAGTTTTTAGCTAATTCAGTAAGGTGTTCTTCCGAGAACTTTTTAGCGACCGTCACAGAAGAAAAAGTAATGATTAGAACTGAGATGATAAATTTATACATGAACTATCCTTGTATATCTAACGCTTTAATAATAGACAGAAAATTATAGGCTACACTAATGCCCCGCGGCAAGCCCATGATTTTGCTCCCTTATAGATTAGCTTCTAATATGACTAATTATAAATATGCGCAATTTTTAAATTAATTCAAATTGAACCGCTTTAAGCAAATTCTAGAACCAGATAAAAAGCTACACTCATATGAATAAGTAGACCAAGTGCTGCCATCAGTAAACTTGAAGGTGCATCAAACACATCTGATTCTATGAGTTTTGGATATTGACCTAAAGTTAAAATTCGACAAACTAAAAAGCCTGTATAATAGAAAAGGGTTTTGAAGAGTACTTTAAAAATTAAATTTCCCAAAGACCTAAACAAAGCATCAAGAATGCCTTCCATTAATCCAAGCTCTCCATAGTCATAAAACGTTTGCCGTAAACGACACAAAATAGCGGGCTAAAATTAGCGACGAAGGAGCACAAGCCTGCTGATTTGTGTCCCTTGTTTAACGGCCTTGTTATAAGCAACCTACTCATAATCAGCTAGACTTAATCCCTCTTTTTTGCAAACTCGAACAACTGAATCTCGTTTAGCTAATTTTTTGAGGTAGTTAGATAGATTTTTAAATGACAACGGTGGTCTTTTTAACTCATCAGCCCAAACAGCTAGCATAAATAGGAAAAAATCACAGGCACTTAAAGAGTCTCCAACGAGGTAATCTTTACCTTCAAGCTCTTTGTCGAGCAAACCAAACATTTCTGTAATCCTTTCTTCTTGTGCTTGAATTATGGAAGCAGTATCTTTGCTATCTGTAGTATGTTTTTCAGGATAAAAGTAAACCATCAATTCGGCCTGGATAGTGTTAGTCAGATACATCAACCATTGAAAAAATAAAGCCCTATCTGGAGAACCTATTTCAGGCATCAACTTTGAAGATGGGTTTGTTTCGGATAAATGAATGCAGATTGCTGGGCTTTCGAAAATAGGTTGTCCGTTATCAACAAGTGTTGGAATCCTTCCCGCAGGATTTAAAGCAAGATATTCTTTAGATTTTTGAGCATTACTGTTTCGATCTACTTTGACCAATTCAAAATCAACTTCTAATTCTTCTAGGATAAAGTGAGGAGCCATACTGGCATTTAATGGAAAATAGTATAATTGGTACAACTGACACTCCTATCTTAAGCTGCTTATAACGCTTTAATAATAGACAGAAAATTATAGGCTACACTGCCGCCTCGCGGCAAGAATATGATTTTATGTCCTTATTGATTGACTTGTTACAAGCCAACTTTAGGTAGCTTTTCAGATTTGGTTATTTCAAAGCTATTTAAATTCAGTCTAGCCGAATACGACACACCACCTTTTTGATAGATAAGAAATAGTTCTGTTTCACTTAAAAGTGTATGATCTACTATCTTCTCTACCTCAAATAAAAGTTCCATATAACCTGTACCGTCAGGATTAGAAATAGCAATTGTAGATAAGTCTTTCGCTGATAAACGATTATCTTTGTCAGTATCCAACTGAACGAGTTGGTATAAAATAGCAATTATAGGTTTGTCTGAATCGTAGTCTCCAAACCTTAATCGGTCACTTGTTTCAATAAGATAGTCAGTATGATCAAACAACCACTTTTTCTCTGAAGTATGTGTATTAATAAATAGGAAATTTCTTGTAGAGTTTGAAGACTTACTGAAATACGCTCGATCAAAAGACTGGTCTGAATACAAGGGAATCATTAACGTTTTATCATCATCGATTTTTGTTAACTGCCCAAACCTCCAGTTTTCTTCCAATTTTGAATCTTTTTCAATATTTACAATGTTACTTGTAGCGCGGTCTCTCGTAACGTCTTGAAAAAGTTTATAAGAAACGAAAAACAGGATCCCTACCGCTAAGATTCCTGCGACAGAGATAACGAGCCCATTGAATCGCCAAACCAATCTAAAAAATTTATTTTCTTCCATGATACTCCAAGACTTAATTTTTTTGGCTTATAACGCCTTAATAATAGGCAGAAAATTATAGGCTACACTGTCGCCTCGCGGCAAGCCTATGATTTTATGTTCTTATTGATTGACTTGTTATAGCTCAATTTCTAACTTTTAACGTAAAGAACCATTTTCATTAAAGGCCTTAACACCCCTAAAATTAGAGCAACTACGATTAAGCCCGCACATAATAATTGCAAGTTTTTATCTAGGTGACCAATAAATGGAGCTTCTGCGGAATAACCTAGGAAACTTGCTAACCATATTATTAATGGCACATAAATTATAAGAAGAATAGCTACAACTAGTGCTTCTGTTTTTCCTTGAAATCTACTTTTTAACTCATTCATTGAGCATTCTACCATTGAGCTATAACACCTTATTAATGGGCGTATAAGTGCTTGGCTAAAATTAGCGACAATGGAGCGCAAGCCAAGCGTTTTGCGTCCTTTTGAGTAACTTGTTAGGTTTTGTTGCTGTATGTCGAGATCGTTTTATCGATCCATTGGTTGTATGATGAAATTCTGACAAATACAGAAACAGCCCCATACTTTCCTCCAACATAATCTTTTAAGTCACCTTCGTATTCTTGCCAGCTTGCTAATCCAATAAGCAAAGGCATGCCATCTTGTACCACAATTGCAGGACCTCCACTATCACCAGAACCAACACTTCCTTCTAGAGGAAGTGCATCATCAGCTCTATCGAACCGGAACATAAACCAGTTTTCATTTGCTGACTCTATAATATTTTTATAATTGTTTAGTGTTCTATTAGCTTGAGTTTCATCTATACCTGTAAACGGAGATCTTATAGTGTTTAAAATACTTTCCCAAAGAGAAGGCTCTTGGGTTGTTAAAATTTCTCCCGTCAGGCCTGTACCAGTTGCTCCTCGACCAAATATAGTGGCTTCCTCACCTATTTCTTTATTATCATAGTATCGAGATATAGGTTTTAAGTGTTCGACTGGTTCAGCTAATTTGAGTAGCACTATATCATCTCGATTGCTCAAGAAATCAGTTAATGGCTTAGCATCTCCTTGCCCCCAATTACCTGGGTCTTTCTTGTATCCATGATGGAAAACAACCCTTTCAATTCTATTTTCTACGCCGTGAAGCATTATGGGTTTATCGTGATAATCGTAAAAGACTACATGCGCGGCAGTTACCAACCAATATTTATCAACAAGAACAGCGGCTCCTTCATGCGGCATATCAATAAAAAAATCAGGGATCTTTTTAACTTCATACACTTCTGGTTGAACTTCATGCCGTTTAACAACCGCATTGCAAGCGAATGAAAGTATAAGGAATGTAATAGTAAGTATTTTAATCATGCTTATTCGTTTGAGTAGAAGTCATTAAAAAACCTAACGCCCTGTTACGGGGCAAATAATAGTTGGCTAAAATGTGTAACGAAGTAGAACCGAGCAAGCTTCAGGTGTCCCTTTACTTAATGCGCTTATTAGGTTTTCTTAATCACTCAGTTTCATTCTAAATAGGTCATTTTTTGCTTCGACAACTGAAACTGGTACCAAGTGTGCCGCCCCTTGTATGGTTACTGTTGTATAAGAACCAATAGGAACAACACTTCCTAACCCCGCATCTTCTGACCAAACAAATTTTAGATAGATCGTTTCTGGTTTAGTTATTTGAAGTTCAAGACCAGAAAGGCCTAAAGTCCAACTTAAACCAGGTTCCATTGATATTTTGTGGGTACCTATTGGAAGATCTACATAATTAAACCCTCCATTTCTCAATGCAAAAAACTTTTCTCCATTTACATGTATGTATGGATAAGTTCCTCCCTGAAAAAATTTACTAGGTCGGTAAATAAATACTCTACTTTTATCTGTCGGTGCATCAGAAAGTTCTTGTGAATACAACGGACCTGACGCTGGCATTGCACAACCACTGATTAATAGAACGACAAAAATGACTAATAAACTTTTAAACACAACCAAATCCCTAGTTGGAAAACCTAACGCTTTAATAATAGACATGAAACTATAGACTACACTACTGCCCCCCAGCAAGCCTATGATTTTATGCCCTTATTGATTAACTTGTTATGTACAATTACTCTTTTTCTGGTAAAGAAATATGTTTGTTAATTTGCCCACAATCTTTGCACACAAGCTTAAAATTAAATTTATAGTTAACACACATGAAGAAAAAGCCATAAATTTTACGACCAACTTTTATAAACGTTAATACAAAAGCTGTTGATACAAGCAAACTAATTGAATAAAAGCCCAAGTTTACTAAAATCATATCAATAAAGAGCTCTGCTACTAGAATTGCGATGACCTTATATTGTTTATCTAAATAAGCTAAATAAAAAGAGACTAAGACAATTAGAAAAGCAATAAAATCATACTCTTCTATTAGAGCAGTTATAGCCCATACAGGACCTGTAAGTAAAAGACTCAAAAACAGAAAACCAATCGCATCAATTTTTGACATCCAAAATTTCGTTTCTGTGCTATTAGCTCCATCACAAGAGCCACACTTTAATGGGAACACCGGAGTCCTTCCATGTACATAACGCCTTACTAAGAGGCGCAAAATGCTTGGCAAAGATTAGCGACGAAGGAGCGCAAACCAAGCATTTTGCGCCCTTTTAAGTAACTTGTTAGAGTTTCTGAAACTCTTTTTCGAACTCTTTTTGAGAGCCGTGAAAAGGAACCTCTTCAACTCTATGATTTATTGCTTCACCATTTTCGTCAAAATCTAAGAATATATAGTGAATCATATGCATTTCTATTTCTTGGGCTTTACCATCGACATAAACTGTACGTTTATGGCTTGAGCCTTCAACAAGTGAATCAGAGTGCATGAACATAACATTGAGGTTGGAATGCTGGTATTGAAACGAATAACTGGCATTAACCTTAATAAGTTTAATCTCGACATTTTTAAGCTCGGGAAACGTTGATTTAATGTAATCACCTGCTTTCATGGCGAGTGTATGATGATTGATTTCAGCTACACCTTTCCATTTTATATTGTCTGATGCATTTGAAGCGAAAGAAGCAACGAATGTTAAATAGAAAATAAATAACCAGAAATTTTTCATAAATCTTCCTTGAAACTCTAACGCCCTATTAACGGGCTAAAAATTGTGGGCTAAAATTTTTGCGAAGCAAAATCAGCCCGCGATTTTTAGTCCTTGTTGAATTGCTTGTTATGTGTTTTCTTCTTTGGCTAGCAGTTTTAAAACAATATATATCCCAGCAAATGGTGGAAGGAACATACCAAACAAAAGCCACACCAAAACGTCCCTACCTGTTTGCTTCGCCCAATATGCGCTAAAAACACCAAAACTAAAACTTGTTAAACCTAACGTTGCAAACTCACTTTCCATTAAATATTAATCCTTATCATCATTGTTCTATGTCGATATGTGCAATCCCTAAAATACACATAACGCTTTAATAATAGGCAGAAAATTATAGGCTACACTGCCGCCCTGCGGCAAGCCTATGATTCTATGTCCTTATTGATTACCTTGTTAGCTTGAACATAGCTCATATAAGAATACAACACCATTATTTAACGAGTGTATGGCCGTTGTTACCCAAAACGCTTCTTTAAAAGATCGCTTTAACCAAACTAAGTAGCTAATAGATAGAATTAAAAATAGTACAAATACTCCTACTCCCCAGATTGGATATTGAGCTGAATGCAACAATGCCCAGATTAAAGCACTCAAAAACGATATTTTGAAGATGCTTAAATTAAGCTTCAATAGCGCCCAAATAATAAGCCCCATAAAAAGAGTCTCTAAAGCAGGACCAATAAAAACCATGAAACCAAAAGTAATGTAGTCGTAAGTAAAACTTGGTGAATCTCCAACACTTAAATGAGGCAATACAAACAAAACGAATGGAACGATAAAAGCCACGTTTAGTAAGTACGCTTTAAGTACATAAAGTGCTTTATTTGTGTGAGTATTAAACAGAAACTGGAACATGGAAAAATACTTGAGTGAAAGCTAACGCTTTAATAATAGGCAGAAAATTATAGGCTACACTGCCGCCCTGCGGCAAGCCTATGATTTTATGTCCTTATTGATTACCTTGTTATATAGATTTTACTCCGAACTTTCAAAGTTTAGAGAGGTAAGGTCAAAAGCTATAGAAGTAGTTTCAGGAGAAGAGCCACCTATCAACCGCAAAGTATAACTGCCGTCTGAATCTAAGAGTGTATTCTGGATTGTAGCTTTTAATTTTGTAACAGGAGTAATTTGGCTTATAACTTCATCAATTTGGTCTTTTGGTATTGACCTTAGCTCCACAGCACAAACACCTTTGCCGCAACCGTAATGTTGCTCATAGGCAGCCCAATGAGTATCTTCATTTATCGCTAGCCCTAATTCGTATTCTCGATCACTTTCTGTTTGCGTTTGCTCTGAAGTCAGTTGGTAAATAACATCATCAAAGTGTTCTGTTTGAATTTGTTCATTGGCAAATCTTGAATTTAGAGCTTTTGAGTCCCCAACGATATATACATCATCTAATACATGGGCTGTACCAGAATTCACAGCCTTATCTTGAGATTCAGTAATTCGAGTCTTTTCTTTCCTATTTTTAGGGTTAGTTATAACCAAATTAGAAGATTGTCGAGTTCCACTTACATTTGGGTTTTCTTTAACGGTCAATTGACTGGTTTCATCCGACTCCAGATACTTCATCACTGCGATCGTAGAAGCGACACTAGCAAGAACCAAAATAAATGCATGTGAATTTTTCATAAGACTTCCCTATCTATATAACGCCCTATTAACGGGCTAAAAATTGTGGGCTAAAATTTTTGCGAAGCAAAATCAGCCCGCGATTTTTAGTCCCTGTTGAATTGCTTGTTAGGTAACTTATTCCAACAAAGCTTCTTTAGTTTCTACAAGCAACTTGGCAACATCTGTCGCTTTGCCAATACTCGGTTGCATCCCCATAGAACTTGATTCTAGTTTAACTAAATACCCAGAAATTTCATGGTATTTGGCACCTGAAATCAAAAGTTCAAATACTTTTGGAACATAGGAATGATATTCATCTCTGGCAAGCGGTATTTCTGCTACTCCGATGGGATCCCAGACATAATGTAGTATTTCATCTACTCGCCTATATATTTCTTTTTCCTTGGCGCTTAATTTCAACTCTAGTTACCTAACGCCTTACTAAGAGGCGCAAAAATGCTTGGCTAAAATTAGCGACGAAGGAGCGCAAGCCAAGCGTTTTGCGTCCTTTTGAGTAACTTGTTATACGGAGCCTATACATTGTCCTACACGAGTATATATAGAAAAAATACTGTCAGTTGTTTTAAAGGCATTATTACTCGTTGCAACTATTTTGATTTCGTTCGCACTGGTAGGTGTAGACAAAATTAAGCTCCTCCCTTTTATGCTCCAATGGCCTTCTAATGACAACATATCAGCATGCAACAAACCTTCTCCAGATGATAACAACATTGGGTATACATGGCGCTCTTCACAAGAAAACTTTCTATCATCGGTAAATTTGCAGCTATGAGTCCATTTTTCTTTTTTGTCGACACGGGTAGATACCCAGCTACCAACTAGATAGTTGATGCTTACGGTTTCATTTATTGTTACTGGATTCTCACAGGTGGGCATTTTCGAAGCACAAGACGAAAGAAAAAGTAACAGAATTAAGGATAACGTAGCTCGCAAATTAATGCTCCGTATAACGCTTTAATAATAGGCAGAAAATTATAGGCTACACTGCCGCCCCGCGGCAAGCCTATGATTTTGTGTCCTTATTGATTACCTTGTTAGGCATACTTTCTCAGTATCTCAGCTATTGAAAATATTGGCAGATTCCCTTCTTGATTAGCAATTAACTCCTGCTCTGTTAAGAAAACACCTTCATTGCCACGGTTTTTACACAGTTCAATAAACTCACTCAGCTCACCGTTCTTAATTTTCTCAGCTTTAGCCTTACGGCTAAGAATTAAGTATAGCGCTAAAGGAGTTGAAGAATATAGGGTGTATTGATGAGAAAAGAGATCCCAGAGACCGTCATTTATAGCATCATCAAATTCATCCTCGCTAGAATTAGGATCTAGTATCGTTTCAATAATGCTTTCAAACTCAGCACGGTTAGCAGCACCTCTACTAGTCCGATATTTACCAAAATCGACTTCTTCGATTTTAGATAGGTCTCCAAATTCCATTTCTAGCACGAGCCTCTTGGTATGCCTAACGCCCCAATAAGCGGCGGATAATAGTTGGCTAAAATTGTGAACGAAGTGAACGCAGCCAACTGTTATACGTCCGACTTGATTGGCTTGTTAGGCATACTAGTTAATAATTGTTTTACTAGCAAATGTTAAGCAAACCTCGGTTTCCCAGATGACTGAAACTTCAACAGAGTAATTTTCTCGTTCTGTAATACTTATTTCACCTTCATACGAACGTTTGTTAAGTAGCCAATCTCTTGCTTTTTCCAAGGTATTATTTAAATTTACCCTTTCTCGAATAACTTCTTTTGGAAGGCAAAATAATTGAGTTCCATCGCTAAGAGTTTCTTCTTTACAATCTTTCTCTAGCTCATGCGAAGAATAGATCAAAGTTACAGTAGGCCAACCACTAGAGCTTTCAATAGTTCTAGGAACAGAAAGTTGATAAACGTATTCATTATTTAACTTTTCGAGCTTTATTAACGCATCATACTCTTCACCTTGGTTCGGATACATACACGCCCAAACTAATTGAGGAAGAAACAGAAATATTAATATAAAACTGGAATATTTAGTCATGTATGCCTAACGCTTTAATAATAGGCAGAAAATTATAGGCTACACTGCCGCCCTGCGGCAAGCCTATGATTTTATGTCCTTATTGATTAACTTGTTATGTAGATTTTCCTCTTTATATATCCAATTTTATCTTTTGAGGTAATACGAACTCCATAACAAGTTGGTAGCCTTCTACACCACATTGGGAATACCCTTTTCGTGGTTTTAGTAAGACAAACTTTGAATTCTTGATCATCTCCAGTATTGGCTTACGAGGCAAGTCAGACGGATATAAATCAACGATATTTATGTTACTTATGACGCCTCTATGATCTGTATCCACTTTAAAAGTAACTTCACCCGCAGATTCTCCTGCACCAAAAGCCTGATCAAATTTTGGTATCGCTTGATAAGCAACGTTAAGCCCAATTTCTTTATCACAAGGAATACATGCAAGTACTTTATGACTTATTAAAAAGAGAAAAATTAGTATGAATCTCATCCGTGAACCTATCTACATAACGCTTTAATAATAGGCAGAAAATTATAGGCTACACTGCCGCCCTGCGGCAAGCCTATGATTTTATGTCCTTATTGATTGACTTGTTATGTACACTTTACCTAAAAACTCTTTTTATAAAATTTTAGCATTAAAGACCTTGGCATCATATTACGAATAACTGATAAGAATAAAGGACTTAAATATATTAGTACGCCAAACAAAATGCCTGATGTTATCGGTTTGTCAGTTTCCAAACCTGTCGAATAACCCATAAGCATCGCTAGCAAGGTGAGAATATGCAGGAACCAAAAGTGCCAAGAATAGTGCTTTACATTTTTCCTAGCTTTGCTTGGTCTTTTTCTTCTTTCCATGAAGGTTACTCAAAACTTTAAGTGTATATAACGCCCCAATAAGCGGCGAATAATAGTTGGCTATAATTGTGAACGAAGTGAACGCAGCCAACTGTTATACGTCCGACTTGATTGACTTGTTAGCTCTCTTTAGCTCCCAGCCATGAATTTGGTTGCCTGTAGTGGACTACCAAGCCTAGTAATATAATTAAAACAGGGTCTAAAATCGACTGGTATACAACACGACCACTTAAAAGAAAAATAACTAGATTAATCGCAAACGCTGCATACATGCTCCAATAAGCAAATTTAGATTTAAACAACAAACCAACGACGAGAAATGAGGTAAGAATAAGATAGCTGAATTGATGTATAGGAGAAAAGCTATCGATGAGAGTAATTTCACCTTCCGTTACATTAAAACCCACGAAGAATAACCACCAAGCAAATATCTTGCAAAAAACTAACGTAGTGATTACTAAATACGGTATTCGATTTCTCATATTCCCTCTGAGAGCTAACGCCCTATTAACGGGCTAAAAATTGTGGGCTAAAATTTTTGCGAAGCAAAATCAGCCCGCGATTTTTAGTCCCTGTTGAATTGCTTGTTAGGTGTACTTTTAACACCTACCTTATTAAAAA
>Ga0213830_1000205_pt1 | contig 76456 bp, 71 predicted proteins | sample SWATP11_FD_161661 | JGI IMG/M metagenome (GOLD analysis project Ga0213830, IMG submission 161661) | Coastal seawater microbial communities from Marineland, Florida, United States - SWA TP1 #1 | ecosystem: Environmental > Aquatic > Marine > Coastal | place: USA: Florida | collected 2016-08-06 | reverse complement strand
TAATGCCAGGCGACAACTTGAAGTTTGTTGTTGAGCTAATCAACCCAATCGCGATGGACGAAGGTTTACGTTTCGCTATCCGTGAAGGTGGTCGTACAGTAGGTGCAGGTGTTGTATCTAAAATCATTGCTTAATTCTAAATCTTAGAAATTAATATGATTTAAAGAAAAGGTCGCGCAAGCGGCCTTTTTTGTGTCAGAAACTAAATTCATGTGATGAAAGATTAGGGTGTTGTATGTGATACCCAAAAGAAGTCATCGCTTAATTCTAAATTTTAGAAATTAATATGATTTGAAGAAAAGGTCGCGCAAGCGGCCTTTTTTGTGCGCGAATCACTGTCTGGGGTCAGAGTCAATAAACGCTGATCTCGATTGAATTATACACATGGCGATAAGTTTAGTTGACTCTGACCCCACCTGGATTAATAAAAGCTGATCTCGAATTGAATTATACACATGGCGATAAGTTTTGTTGACTCTGACCCCACCTGGATTAATAAAAGCTGATCTCGAATTGAATTATACACATGGCGATAAGTTTTGTTGACTCTGACCCCACCTAGATTAATAAACGCTGATCTCGATTTGAATTATACACATGGCGATAAGTTTAGTTGACTCTGACCCCACCTGGATTAATAAACGCTGATCTCGATTTGAATTATACACATGGCGATAAGTTTAGTTGACTCTGACCCCACCTAGATTGTTGTTTTTAATCCCGCCTAGATCTTGATCTTAGTCAAAAAGTGTATAACAAACGCAAACAAAATCTGGATGATATTCATTCTCATTTGTATTTCATTTAATTTATGTTTAGAATAGCGCCAATTTAAAAATACTAACAATTTTTTACACATCGGTGACGAAATGAAATTCAAACAAAGTCTAATCAATGCTTCTATTGTTGCAGCAGTTTTATCATTAACTGCATGTGGTGGTTCTTCAAGTGATGACACTCCAACTCCACAACCTCCTGCAAACTCAGCACCTACTGATATCTCACTATCTAACACGACCGTTGATGAGAATGCCGTTGCCGCGGCAATCGGTACGTTATCAGCAACAGATAGTAATGCGGGTGACACGCACACTTACACTGTGAGTGATGAGCGTTTTGCGGTAAACGGTGCAGAGCTTTCTTTAGCTGAAGGTGTATCGTTAGACTTTGAATCAACTGAATCAATCGATGTTGAAGTAACAGTTACTGACAGCGCATCTGCTTCATTCAAAAAGAACCTGACAATTGCTGTAAACGATTTACTAGATACGTACAAGTTTGCAAGTAAGTTTACTGATGACACATCTTCAGTTTCATACAGCGGACAAACCGCACGTCATGCGCTAATCGCAGAACTAAATCATTACATTGGTAACCAGCTGCAAGCAGATTTAGACAGCGGTGATTTAACGACACGCCAAGCAGTTATCGATCGTTTAAACAAGTATTTCCGTACTACAGAAGAGCAATACGATAACTTCCCTATTACTTTCATTGATGCAAAGCAGGGCTTTATCGCTGAGATCTCAGGTAGCCATAAAAACTTAGTTGGTAAGATCGCAGGTAATGACGCAGGTGGCCAAGAGAAAGATTGGCTGACTGAGTTCGCTGGTTGGGGCGCTAAAGGTTCAGTGTCGCCAGAAGGTTTGATCGATGTGTTTTTTGGTCAATTAGCTGATAATGCCGAACAGCATTTGAATGGTGTTGTTCGCACTGCGGCAACAGGTGAAGATATCACTAAAGTGTACATCAATGCAGACGGTACTGATCTTAAGCAACTCATTCAAAAATTCTTGCTTATGGCTATCACTTACTCTCAAGCAACTGGTGACTACCTAGGTGAAGAGACTGAAGGTAAAGGCCTGACTACTGACAATACGGGTCAAGATGGCACTAACGCATACTCTAAGTTAGAGCACCAGTTTGATGAAGGATTTGGCTATTTTGGTGCAGCACGCGATTATTTGGCTTACAACGACAATGAAATTTCGGGTAAGGTAAGTGACGACGAAAGTAATGGTCGTTTGGCCTGGAATGGCAAGCACGACAGCGATGGTGATGGTGAGTTTGATCTAAAATCTGAAGTGATTCTAGGTAATGCCGCAAACGCTGCAAAACGTGATCGTGGTACTGCTAGTAACACAAATCCAACTGATTATACAAAAACAATCATGGAAGCCTTCTTAGCGGGTCGTCAAATTATTAATGAAAACGCAGGTAGCGCACTAACAGAAGATCAAATGAATGCCCTTATTGCGCAACGTGATATTGCGGTTGATGGTTGGGAGCGTGCTATTGCGGCAACTGTTGTTCATTACATTAACGACAGTATTGCTGACTTAGAGAAATTAGGCACAGAAGACTTTAATTATGCAGACCTTGCGAAGCACTGGTCTGAAATGAAAGGTTTCGGATTAGGTTTACAGTTTAACCCTTACTCGAAAATATCTGATGCGCAGTTTGAAGAGATTCACACATTATTTGGTGACAAGCCGGTACTTACAGAAGCAGAAGTTGATGTATATCAAGCTGATTTGATCAAAGCACGTGATATCATTCAAAGTGCATTATCGTTCGATGCGGAAAATGTTGAAAACTGGTAATTTTCCAGTAGATTATACGTGTAAAACACTCGTAAAAGCTTGGACTCAATAGAGTCCAAGCTTTCTTTGTATTTAAAGGTTGTCAACGTGTTACATTCTAAAACAAAAATTTCTACACTCGTGGTCGCAGGGATACTCACATTGAGTGGTTGCTTCGAGAATAATTCGAGTAGCGAAGGACCGGACTTTAATCCTGACAAAAACACTAATACTGATTTTAATCAGCAAGCATTAGTGGAAAATTTAACGGACAATATAATTACGCCAGTTTTTACCCAATTTGCTGAGCTTGCAGAAAATCAAGCTGCGCAAGTAGAAGCGTATTGTAATGTGTTGGATGAGCACATAAACGGTCAAGGCAGTGCTGAGAATGCGACTCAAGCATTAAACAGCGCGCAACAAGCGTGGCGTGATGCAATGAATACGTGGCAAGAAGCAGAAGTGATGCTGTTAGGGCCACTGGTTGAAGATGATAACTTACTACGCAATAAATTATATTCTTGGCCAACCACCAATAGCTGTAGTGTTGATTACGATGTGGTGTTTTATAAAAACGATTTAGTCAATGGGCAACCTTATGACATAACAAAACGTACGCCATCAAGAAAGGGCATGGCTGCATTGGAATACTTATTGTTTAACGACAACACAGTACATGCTTGTGACCCAAGTGCTCCCCCACCAGAATGGAATACGTTTGACGATAACACGATAAAATTAGCGCGTTGCGCATTTGCGGGTGAAGTTGCTCGTGATGTTCACAATAACGCATCATCGCTCGTTAATGCTTGGACTGCAAGCGATGGTTATGCAAATCAATTGAAGCAAGCGGGCAGTACTACTTCGTCGATTGCTGAAATTCATGACGCTGTAAATCGCATTAGTGATGCAATGTTTTACTTAGATTCAGTAACTAAAGACGAAAAGCTGGCAACACCACTCGGTATTTTTCAAAACGAGTGTAATGGCATACCGTGCCAACAAGAAGTTGAGTCACCATACGCTCATCATTCGTTAAGCAACATTTATCATAACCTTATTGGTTTTCAAAAATTACTTACAGGTGGCGATGGTTTAGGGTTTGTTGACTACCTCAATGATGTTGGAGATAGCGCAACTGCCGACACTATGGTTACAGACGTTAATGAAGCCTTGGCAACTATTCTTGGTATTTCAGGTTCACTTCACGACGCATTAGCCAATGATGTAGCAAGTGTTGAGCAATCTCACGCAGATATCAAAGACGTAACTGACAAACTAAAAACTGATTTCATTAATAGCTTAGCATTAGAGCTTCCGTCAACAGCAGCAGGAGATAATGACTAACATGCGTACTTTTAAACGTCATTTAATTGCCGCTTCAGTGCTCACTAGCTTAACAGCTGGCAGTGCATTTGCGGAAGAAAACAAAGAAACAAGTGCAGCAGCTGAACTTACCGAACGCATTCAAATTATTGGCCACGGCAACAAACTTAGAACAGAAGCTGGCTCAGCTACCTTAATTGGTGAAGTAGAGTTGGAGAAGTTTAAGTTTGACGATATTAGCCGTGTACTCTACAGCGTGCCGGGTGTAAACATTCGCGAAGAAGATGGTTATGGCCTGCGTCCTAACATTGGGTTTCGTGGCGCAACACCAGAGCGTAGTAAAAAAATAACTGTGATGGAAGATGGCATTCTAATTGGCCCAGCACCATATTCTGCGCCGGCTGCTTATTATTTTCCAATGATGAGCAAAATGACAGCTTTGGAAGTTTTCAAAGGGCCGGCAGCGATTAAATACGGGCCAAACACAGTGGCTGGTGCGTTGAATATGACGACACGTGCTGTGCCAGAGGTGAGTGAAGGGCAGGTAGATTTTGCCACAGGCAATGACAGTTTTTTCAAAGCAAAAGCGTACTACGGTAACACAGTTGGCAATTTTGGATACCTTGTTGAAGGTGTGCATATCCAGTCGGATGGTTTCAAAGAGCTTGATGGCGGCGGAGATACAGGTTTTGAAAAACAAGACGTTATGCTCAAGCTGAACTACGATTTTAGCAATGAACGATTTAAACAAATTGTTGAGCTAAAACTTAGCTATGCAGATGAACTTTCAGATGAAACGTATCTAGGGTTATCGGATGCTGACTTTGCTCAAAATCCTAACCGTCGTTACGCGGCGAGCCAACATGACAAGATGGATTGGGATCATCAGCAGCTGCAATTGACGCATTTTATCGCCAATGATGACTTTGACTTAACTACTCGTCTTTACCGTAATGATTTTGAACGTTCATGGTTTAAAATCAATGGATTTAAACAAGCTGGCTCATTTACACCTAGCCTACAAGAAGTACTTGCAGATCCAACTAGTGATGCTCATGCTAATTTCTATCAAGTGTTAATTGGTGAGCGAGACAGCTTAGCTGAAAATGAAAAAATAGTGCTTGGTGACAACGCACGTGAATATTACTCGCAGGGAATTCAAACTGAACTAAGCATTCCGATGCAGTTATTTGGTTTTACCCATAAGCTGAGTGCAGGTGTTCGCTTTCATCAGGATCAAATTAAGCGTCGCCATACAGAAGACGTATTTTTGATGCAAGGTGGCAATCTAGTCACCGACGGTTCGGCGACGGTTGCAACTACGACGAACATGGAAGAAACGGATGCATTGTCTGTGTTCATTCAAGATACGATTTCAATTGACCGTCTTGATTTAACTGTTGGTCTGCGTGGTGAGTATCTTGACGCTTATTATCAGAACCAAAAGCCGGGTAAGTCCGGTGAGTGGCTGAAAAAAGAGTCGTCTATTATTCTACCAAGCATTAGCGGTTTCTATACCGTTAACGATGATTTTGGTTTGTTATTTGGTATTCATGAAGGTTTTGTACCTACAAGCCCAGCAGAAGCACCTGAAGTGGATATTGAAAACAGTGTTAACTACGAACTAGGTGGCCGTTATAGCAATAATGGTACGCAGTTAGAGTTAGTAGCCTTTTTTAATGACATTAAAAATTTGAAAGAAAGCTGTACCTTCTCTACGTCGGCGAGTAATTGTAATCTTGATCAAGAATACAATGGCAGTTCGGTTGATGTGTACGGTGTAGAGTTTTCAACATCGCATACATTTTCATTAGTGAGCGATGTCGATATTCCAGTTTCATTGGTGTACACCTATACGTCATCTGAGTTTAAAACGAGCTTTAATTCTGATTTCCCGATGTGGGGTGAAATCACTGCTGGTGACGAATTGCCCTATCTTCCAGAGAATCAGCTTACGTTAAGTGCTGGGGTTGTTGGTGATAGGTGGGAAATCAATATGATTGGTCGCTACATCGACGAAATGAAAGAAGCGTCAGGTCAGGGAGTGACGTTAAGTGATGTGGTCACTGAAGCGTATGCCGTCGTTGATATTTCTGCAAAATATGACTTGATGGAGTTTGGCGCAATTTATCTTAAGGTAGACAATATCTTTGATGAACAAGAAGTTGTGAGTCGTCGCCCATATGGTGCACGTCCGACTAAACCAATGATGGCACAAATTGGTTATCAATATAGCTTTTAAATAAACAATTTGTTGATCTAGAGCTAGAGATATTAAAGGCAACATTGATTATAATCGTGTTGCCTTTTATGTACAGGATGCACGGGATTGACTAGATGGCAAGGAGCGTCGATGTACAGGCTCTTAGATTACTTCGCACTCAGTGCGAACGATAAGATATTCCGTTCGCAATGTGTAGGAGGAACGGATTGTTATTAGGACGATGCTAATAACACAATGACTAGTTTAGGTAACACGGTACATGATTGAATTTTTAAATCAAAACCTGCAAGAGTTATTCTCATACTTACTCGATCCAAATAAACGTTTGTTTATTGGTTATATCGTGTCAGCTGCTGTTCTTGCGTTGCCTGTTTATTGGCTAATGACCAAGCAAAAAAGTGTACCAGGCTTTTTCCGTTTTCTTGTGCCAAAATCCATATATCTGTCGCAATCTGCCAAACAAGATTATGTTTTGTTGGTACTCAATAAACTGATTAAAGCGGCACTTTTTCCTTTAGTGATTGTTACTATGGCTCCTGTTGCATTGGCGGTTTCGTCGACGCTAGAGTGGCTGTTCCAAACGACAAGTTTTTTCTCTGCCACTCCAATGGTTGTCATGATAACTTTCACTATCTTGTTGTTTGTTTTCGATGACTTTACGCGGTTTCTCTTACATTACTGGCTCCATAAAATCCCCATGCTGTGGGAGTTCCACAAAGTTCATCATTCGGCCAAAGTACTTACGCCATTTACTATTTATCGTTCGCACCCCGTAGAAAATTACTTGTATGCCTGTCGCATGGCAATCACTCAAGGGATTGTGGTGGGTGTATGTTATTTTCTGTTTGGCCCAACTTTAAAGATGATAGATATTCTTGGCGCTAACCTGTTTGTTTTCGCGTTTAACATTTTGGGATCTAACTTACGCCACAGTCATATTTGGTTGTCATTTGGTGATAAAGTAGAGGGGTGGCTAATTAGCCCTGCACAGCATCAAATTCATCATAGTAAACATCCAAGCCACTATGACGTCAATTTAGGCACTGCATTAGCGATATGGGACCGTATGGCGAATAATCTCGTCAAAGCCTCTTCGGTAAAGTCATTGGAAGTGGGATTGTCTGAATCACAGGCGGATCATTCTTCACTCACTAATATCTACCTAGAGCCTTTTGTTCGTTGCTATCGTCGTATTGTTAATCGCTTAACGAGCACAAGCGTATAAAAAAAAGCCGCCTAAACAGACGGCTCTAGCTCTTTTCAGTATTACTTTTCTTGTGACTGGAGCCAGTCTGTTAACAACCTTACGGCATAACCCGTGGCACCTTTCGGTACTTCACCTTCGGCAGAAGACGTTAACGCATTACCCGCAATATCTAAATGTGCCCATCGTACGTCACCGGCAAAGTGCTGCAAGAAGCTAGCGGCAGTAGATGCGCCCGGCCCACCAGAACCAATATTCTGTAAATCAGCAATATCGCTCTTCAGTTTATCTTTGTATGCCAGCGGTAAACGCCACAAGTTTTCATTCACACGTTTGCCAGCAAAGGTAAGTTGTTCAATTAACTCTTCGTCATCAGAGAATATAGCCGCATATTCATTACCAACCGCACGTACTTTTGAGCCGGTAAGTGTTGCAATATCTACCATCATTTGAGGCTTATAGTGCTCTCGCGCGTACCACATGGCATCGGATAGCACTAAACGTCCTTCGGCATCCGTGTTCAACACTTCTACTGTAAGCCCTTCAGCAGTTCTTAAGACATCACCAGGTGCCACTGACGTTTCTGAAACCATATTGGCTGCCATGCCCATGACGGCAACAACATTAACCTTAGCCTTGTTCTTAGCTAACGCGGTAACAGTACCTAAAGCAGCCGCCGCACCAGCCATGTCAGATTTCATGCGAGATATTGAGCTACCTGTTTTTACATTGTAGCCGCCTGAATCAAAGGTGATACCTTTGCCAACCAGCGCGATTGGTGCATCATCACTTCCTTTGTAGTGAGCAACAACTAACCTTGAGCCTTGTAAGCTACCTTTACCTACAGCGAATAAGGCACCCATGCCTAACTCTTCAATTTCTTTCGGCGTTAACACTGTCACTTCAACACCGTATTGTTCGATAGATTTAGCTGCCTGTGCAAATTCTACTGGCGTCATGTTTGTGGCAGTTTCATTGACAAGATCTCGCGCTAAAAATACGCCACTTTGAATATTTGTGAGAGGCTCATAGGCGTGCTTGGCTTTGTTAGCATCCAGCACGTCGAATTGAATGTTTTTATCTTTGCGCGCTTCTTTATGATAAGTATCAAAGCGGTACGCTCTTAAATTCATTCCATGCGCTAGTAGGGCACTTATTTGAGCATTTTGCTCAGCATTGTTATCGCCCAAATCATCGGCAGCAATAACAATATCTTCAATATTGTCTTTCTCTAGTTTGGCCGAAATATTACCACCCAGCTTAGTAATCTTTTCTTGTTGAAAATCACTGTTTTCACCAATACCCGCTACTAATACGCGGTCGAATTTAACGCCGGCTGGCGCAATAACTTCAACAAAGCTGCCGTAGCTGCCATCGAATTCAGCGACGTTCACTGCTTTTGACAATTGACCTTTGGTTAACTTGTCGAAACGATTAAACTCATCAGACGCATTGCCTTTACCGTGAAACAATACGAGCGCATCAGCGGTTGGGCTCATATTCTTTTCAAATGAAATTTGTTCTGCGTTTACGTTGAATAGCGCGCAGCTTATAGATAAGGCAATAGCTGTTCTTGTCTTATTGAACATATTATTAGAATCCTTCAGAGATAAATGAAAACTCAGTTTTATCTGAGATTTGAATGAATGTTAAGAGAAAATAGATTAACAGCAGATAGTGTGCGGTGATTTTCGCATAAGGACGCATGCCCCATTTTGCATGGTGCATGCTTGAGAGCTTTACACTTTAAATTGGTTAACCACTTTTGATAACGATTGTGCATTTTGGCGTAAATAATCAAGCCCTGTCGTCATCTCTGTCGATGTCTTAACTGTGTCGTCAGTAAGTACTCGCACATTTTCTACATTTTGCGAAACTTCTTCTGCAACAGTTGCTTGCTGATTTACGGCGTTAGCTATTTCAAGTGTTTGGTTTTGGAACTCGGTTATTACGGTAGTAATTTCTGCCAGCACCTTGTGCACTTGTTCAGTTAGTTCGACGCTATGAGCAGCTTCATCACGGCTCTGATTCATCACATCTACTGCACTTGTCGCAGTACTTTGTAGGTCGTCAATAATCGCTTCAATATTAGCTGTTGACTCTTGAGTGCGAGATGCCAACGTACGTACTTCGTCAGCCACTACAGCAAACCCTCGACCTTGTTCGCCAGCACGAGCTGCTTCAATAGCTGCGTTCAATGCGAGTAAGTTAGTTTGTTCGGCGATTCCTCGAATAACCGTTAATACTTCCCCTATGCTCTGCGTACCTTCTCGCAGTTTACTCACTACTTCCGCAGCCGACGTTACGTTGTCTGACAGTTGATTAATACCTGAAGCTGCTTGAGCAACAACGCGAGCCCCTTCACTCACTTGCTGTTCGGCATTGTTTGCCAATTCTTTTGATGCGTTGGCATTGTTTGATATGTCTTGGCTGGTTTGGGCAAGTTCAGTCGCTGCAGTAGCCACCATATCAATTTCGCGTTTTTGATCTTCAATAATGTTACTGGTTTGATGGCCTACAGCGGTTGCTTGCTCTGTAGACTGTTCCACATCATTGGTAATGACTACCGTTTCTTTTACCAATCCTTGGATTTTATCTACGAAGGTATTGAATTCTTTGGTGAGCGCGCCAATTTCGTCTGGTCGTTGATTATTGATGCGCTGAGTTAGGTCGCCATCGCCTTCGGCAATTTCGTGCATAGCTGCTTTCAAATCGCTGATGCGTTTAAATAGCGGGGTAAGCAATAACCAAATTAATCCTGCAATGAGGGTAATAATCACCAATACTACTATTGAATAGGACCAAAAAGCAGACTGAACTGGGTCAGTAATGAGGCGCTCAGGCACCATAAAACCTAATTTCCAGTTCATTAGTGGATATTCACTTTTAACTTCATCAAATATCACTAAATGTGAACTGCCTTGGTAAGTTACATTGGCAAGGCCTTGCTTTGATTGGCTAATGGTAGTCTGTAACTCGCTAAATCCTTGAGCATCTTGAAAGTGTTGGTCCACTTTGCTCATTATATCGCCGGGTTCAAATTCGTCGTCAAAGCCTGGGAAAAATACAAGCTTGCCTGTATCTGTCATTAAAAAGGCTTCACCCTCGCCTTGATATTTGATTTTAGCGAGGAGATCTTGGCCTATGGTCGTAATCAATATATCGATACCACCTATACCAAGAAATCGCCCATTTGGTAAATAATACGGCCCTTTTACTGTGGCTGAAATTGAACCGTCATTTGCGTCTACCGCTGGGTCGGTAACGTACATACGACCAATATCGATGCCTTCTTGCCACCACGGACGTTTGCTGGTGAAATAATTCGCGTCGGTATAACGACCATTTAAATCGAAATACTCGTGGGTGTTTTCAGTACCAAAAAATACGCTCTTAATTGCTTTGTCTTGATCGGAAAAATAGCGAAAGTACTTCACTACATCTTGATATTCAGGAATGTGATCAATGTCAGACAAACGTTGGTCGTAATTAGTGAACCAATCTACGACTTGAGGGCTGGCAAATACCGCGTGGTTTATTTGCCCTTTGGCCTCAAAATAGCCGCGTATTTCACTTGCCTGTTTGGCAACGATGCCTTCAATTGATTCAATGAGTTGCGCACGCGTATTGTCGCTAACATTAGAGAGTAAAAAGTAAGATGTAATAATAAGTAAAATGGCTACGGCAGAAGAAATACCGAACACCAAGCGCCCCATAATAGAGCGTTTAAAAAAACGGAACATGAAAAACCACCACTGATTTTTGTTATTTTTATATACGACCTGTCGAACATAACAAGACAGCATTGAATTTGGAAGTTTTTTGACCAAAAAAGTGTGCTGTTTGTTATGTAGTTGCATTTCCAAATACCGATGTATTTAGCAAATAACCAGTCTAAACGTTGTTTGTTGCTTGTAGTTTGGAGTCAGCAAAATTTTTAAGGAGAGTACATTCTTATAAGATGTTAAATTTCAAGACAATTCTATTGCCCTGTGAGTAGTAACAATACTATCATGCTGGGTTTAACGATAAGCAATTCATGTCGACAAAGGGAATTATGGCACAGCAGTTATTCGCCTTTTTAGTAACTTTATTCTTACTCTCTCAATTTGCAAACGCTAAAAGCGACTTCGTGGATTATTTTGATCACTACGGCTTTGAGCAGAGCATTAGCCAAGGCAGTGTAAATTGCATGGTGAGAGATCAAAACGGGTACTTGTGGGTAGGGACACAAGGCGGGCTAAATCGCTTCAATGGCATTGAATTTAAGTCTTACATCGCGGATGGCTCTAACAAAAATCCCTCAGGTAATTGGATTACAGGTTGTGCGATGGATGTCGAAGGCAATTTATGGTTCAGCACCAAATCTGCGGGCATTAATAAGTACTCACCACAAAGCAGAAGTTTCATCACCCTTAATTCTGAAAATACCGATAATTTAATCGATGATAGGTTCAACGCTTTGTTCTTTGAGAATGAAGACTACTTATGGGCAGGTGGCGCGAATGGTGAACTAGTAAGAGTCTCTTTGCAGGATAACTCCGTGGTTCGCTTTAAAGTACGTGAAGGCAATATCAGCAAGATAAATCGCATCATTACGGGGCCAAATGGCAAGTTATGGTTAGCAACGGCCAGTGGCTTATATTATTTGGCAGACGCGCATTTAATGCCTGTTGAAAATCTACTTACACATGAAAACCCAATAGAAGGTGAGCTTTGGACACTCGCGAAAGATCACCTTGGCAATATATGGATAGGCGGAAAAACGGGGCTTTACCAACTGTCTTATTCTTCTGACGGCTACATGGTTTCTACGCAATCGGTTAAAGCGTGGGTAACAGGCATAACGGAAAGAACCAAGGGAGAATTATGGGTTACCACTTATGGTGCAGGCCTATATATTGTTGAGCCAAACCATGGTGTCTTGCAGCGCTTCGTCAAAAAAGATCAGAATGCTAATGGGTTGAAAAACGACTACCTCATTTCAATTCATCAAGACACAGAAGACCAGATTTGGGTTGGTTCCGATGGGAAAGGGCTGCAAAGGTATTTGGTTTCTCGCAATAGATTTCATCATACCTCGCATGATCCTGACGACGAAAACTCTATAAGTCATGCTTTTGTTCGCGCGGTCTCTACAGAGAAAGATGGAACACTTTGGGTCGGTACACGAAACGGCCTAAACAGAAAATTACCGAATGGCGACGGTTTTGTTCGGTACTTTTTTGATGAACATCAAGCTAATTCGTTGCCCAATAATAATGTTTTTGCTGTGCATGTCACCGAAGACGATGTCATTTGGGTTGGTACCTATGGTGGAGGACTCGCACGATATAATCCGATTACTGATGAATTTACGCGTTATACAGAAGCGTCTGGCTTACCAAGTAATTATATCTATGCCATAACATCATCCAGCGATAATGCCTTGTGGCTTGGTACAAACAAAGGGCTCATTTATCTAAATCCAAACACGGATAAAATTCGCCATTACTATCATCAAGAAGGTACAACTGACAGCCTAAGTCAGAATACTGTAGTTAGTCTGTATGACGATGGAAAAGACAGTTTGTGGGTTGGTACGTTCTTAGGATTAAACAGATTTAATAAAAATACCGGCAAGTTTACTCACTTTAAGAAGTCACCCGCAGGCTTGACGGACAACGTTATAACATCGCTGATGCAAGACTCTCATGGTGACCTGTGGATTGGTACCATGAATGGACTTAACCGTCTCGATGGGAAGTCGCTAGAGATAACACAATTTGGCGTCGAAAATGGATTACCTAATGGCAATGTATTTGGCATTACTGAAGATAAAACGGGAAGTCTATGGATTAGTACTAACAATGGACTAGCAAAATTTAGTCTTACAAACCAGGATTTCAGTGTTTATTCTGTTGATGATGGATTGCAAGACAGAGCATATATCCTTGGAGCCTATCATCAAGATAATCAAGGCAAGCTATATTTTGGTGGCGTAAATGGCTTTAATTGGTTTACCCCTGAATCATTGGGGCATAAGGAAGATACGCCTGATGTAGTACTAGAAGACTTCTTATTGTTTAACAAAGCAGTTGATGAAGATTCACTCAAATCGCGCATTAGTGCAGGGTTTATTGAGCTATCACATGAAGACGTTATTTTTGGCGTTGAGTTCAGTGCCCCGCTAGCCACATATCCGGAAAAACTACAATTTGCCTATCGATTAGACGGATTTGATAGCAACTGGATCAATTCAACAGCGTTAAATAGAGTGGCGACTTATACAAATATTCCTGCGGGCGAATTTGAGCTAAATATAAAAACACGTTATCCGGGAAATGCATGGAGCAAAGATCTAAGCATTCCAATTAGAATAAACCCAGCTCCATGGTTTTCTAAATGGGCTATAGCCCTCTATGCACTACTTTCGGGTATTCTCTTAGTGAGCTTTTGGCAAATGCATCGTAAAAAGAAGCAGGCCGAGCAACAAAAGCGTCATGCAGAAATTGCTGCTACCGCAAAAGATGAACTCTTGGCGAATGTATCGCATGAATTCAAAACGCCGATTACCCTCATATTAGGGCCTGCCAATGAACTAATACAAACCTGTGATGACGCTACCAAACGGCAACTTCAAGGCATAAAACGCAATGCAGAAAGACTCGACGCACTGGTGAGCAATATATTAGATAACAAAACCTTAGACATTGACGATAATGGCGACAGTACTGACGTATTAGCTATAGGTTCATCGATGATTAATGAATTCTCAGTGCTTGCCAAACAACATCATCAGCAACTTGAATACGTCACATCGAACCAACAGAAGATCTATGTAGATATTGAACCTGAAAAAGTGGAACAGGTGATCAGTAACTTGTTATCGAATGCGATCAAATACGCAGGTCAACATTGCAGTGTAAAATTACGTATTTGGAGTGAAGGGCAGCATTGTTTTATTCAGGTAGAAGACAACGGAGTTGGTATTCCTGAAAATGAGCTAGATGCTGTGTTTGAACGAGGATTTCGAGGGGCTGGCGCGACACCGTTATCGAATGGGCATGGTATTGGGTTAAACCTAGTAAAAGACATCGTTGAGCAGGCAAATGGCGAAATCGAGCTGACTTCACGTATTAATGAAGGGGTAAGCTTTCTCGTCAAATTGCCGCTTGCGATTGGCCGCATAGTGCTGGCGCAAACGCCTTCTCGTAATATTCAGCATATCGAGATGGGTAAAAAGCTGCTAATCATTGATGATAACGCAGAGATCCGCCATTACTTAACACAAATATTATCAAGTCATTATCAATGTCAAACGAGCAATGACGGTGAAGAAGGGTTATCACTTGCACTGGAATGGCAGCCTGACGTTATCATTTCCGACGTGATGATGCCCAAAATGAATGGTTTGGAGTTACTCAAAGCGCTAAGAGCTAATGAAAGTACCAGCCATATCCCTGTTCTCATGCTAAGTGCTTATCCATCAAAAACATTGAAATTAAATACCCTATCTTTACTGGCTGACGAATTCTTGCCTAAACCTTTTGATAAAGCCGAGCTATTTGCCTCATTAAGTAATATCTTGGCGATTAGAGCCATGTCACAGCAAAAGGCGATTCAGCTTTTGCAAGAATCAAAGGGAGAGTTACTGACGCCTAACGACCAAACATCATCTCAGCTTCCTGCGCACAATATCAAAGATGAGAAATTTATTGAGCAAGTGAATAGGTTATTGGCACAACATTATACAGATGCCGAATTTTCACTCGCGGCCCTCGCCCAAAAAATGTTCATGAGTGAGCGAAACTTACAGATAAAAACTAAAGCACTATTTGGCGTTTCTCCTGTGGATTTAATTAGAGAGGTAAGGTTGCATCAGGCAACGCTAGCACTACGGCAAGGTGCTAACAGTATTGGGGACATTACTCAACAGTGTGGCTTTAATTCACAAAGTTACTTTACTAAATGTTTTAAACAAAAATATGGTATGACACCAAATGCTTACAGAAAGATGAAACACGACTAGCATATTTTCGTTATTGTTATAAAAGCTTTCGTTATTGTGATAAGTGTAAGGATATGATTATGTTAATTTTATTCTGCTTTTGAGTGGTGGGGTTAATTGCGTTTTTGAGCGAGTTAACCCGTTTTAAAAGGAGAGTAATGTGACTTTCAAAGCAAAATCCCTAGCTATCGGTGTAACCATATTTGGCTTAATGGCCTGTCAAAGTACATCGACATCAGTAACATCAGGGCAAGACTCGCCCAACGTTAACGAAGTAAAACAGCAGCAATATAACGGGCCGAAAGCGCGTATTGCCGTTGCTCGTTTTACCGATGAGTCGAACAATCGCCACTGGTGGACCAAAGAAATTGGCAATGGTATGTCAGATCAATTAATGACCTCGCTCGTGAATACCAATCGCTTTATTGTGCTTGAACGTCAAGCATTAGATGCTGTGTTATCTGAGCAGGATTTAGTTACATCGGGGCGTGTTAGTGCGGAAAGTGGCGCTGGATATGGGGCTATTGAAGGTGCTGAAATCGTCATCGTTGCCTCTGTCACTGAGTTTGCTGATGACTCTTCTGGCGGAAGTGTCGGTGGATCCGGTTTTTTAGGGGATGTATTTAGCTCAGTAAAGGCAGGGTTTTCGAGCACTCATATGGCTATCGACATGCGATTAATTGATACCACTACATCTCGTGTATTAGCTGCAACCTCAGTTGAAAGTGGTAGCAAAGACTTCGATTTTTCAGGTGCGTTGTATAACTTTGGCGATTCATTTACCTCAGGCAGTTTAAGTGGCTGGTCGAATACGCCTAAAGAAAAGGCACTTAGAGAAGTGATTGAAAAAGCCGTGCAATTTATTGTGACCAAAATACCAGACGATTTTTATCGGTATAATGCAAACAACACATTGATGGCAGGAAAAACACCACCGAAAAAAGTCGCAACGGTTAAGAGTGCCCCGCCAAAAGATAGGCACAGCCGTAATAACGAATCTGAAGATAGCGCAATGGGTTCATCACGTGGGATGTCGTTAGATTCTGTGAGCATAGCGATGGCCCAGGCTCAGTTAAATTGCTTAGGCTATTTATCGGATCAGGAAAAAGAAGGAAAAATGACGCCGAACACGGTAGTGGCGCTCAAAAAGTTTCAAAAGGCTTCTGGGTTAACGGCAAATGGTGAGCTAAATGAAACAACGCAAGACGCTTTAGCTGATACGGGATGTTTAAATAACACCATTGGTGGCGCGATGAGTATGATTGCTAACGCATTTGTTGGCGCATCAGAAACTGCAGATGAGGACTATGACCGAGTTGACAATAATGACTTCTTACTTATGCCAATGCGTGAAAACAAAGACCTAGGTGCTCTATCTATCGCTCATCAGGAAAGTGAGAGTGGCATGACAGAAATCGAAGTCATTGCCAAACATTTTGAATCTGGTATTGCTTTAAAGAAGGCACATGCCACACTATTTAAAGTTGCTTCTGATGGTGGTTTAGCCGATGAACCGGATTATCTTCAACATGACGTGGTAGAGCCTGTGAATAGCGGTAGATACTACCTAAAAGTTGCTTCTCATCAGAAATTCTTTGCTTCTGGCGATGTTATTCTTAAGCGTGGTGTGAAGAATATCATCACGGCAACACTAAACTAGTTTTGATCGTAACTCTGCTCTCCCAAAAAGCGGATACATTGAGGATTGAATGGTTTTAATGCAATGGCTTCATGTTAAATGAAGCCATTTTTTATTCTCTCAAAATGGGTTCTGTTCTTGGTGATTGGCTGTGCAGCACTTTCATCAAAAACTGAGAGCTGAGAATTAGAGAAGAAATTTTAAGTTGATCATTTTGCTCATAAAAAAACGGCCCTAATAATAGGGCCGTTTGTATTTCTGTAGTTGAAACTAGTTCAAATTACTTCTTAGCGTTACGCTCTTTAACTTCAGCGATAACTTCGTCAGCTACGTTTTGTGGACACTGGTTGTAGTGAGAGAATTCCATTGAGAATTGACCACGACCTGATGTCATTGTACGTAGGTGTCCGATGTAACCGAACATTTCTGAAAGAGGTACGTCAGCCTTGATGCGAACGCCAGTAGCGCCAGCTTCTTGGTCTTTGATCATACCACGACGACGGTTCAAGTCACCGATTACATCACCAACGTGATCTTCTGGAGTGAACACGTCAACTTTCATGATTGGTTCAATCAATTGTGGGCCAGCCTTTGGAATTGACTGACGGAAAGCGCCTTTAGCAGCGATTTCGAATGCAACTGCTGATGAGTCAACCGCGTGGTAGCCACCATCGTAAAGTTCAACTTCAACGTCAAGTACAGGGAAGCCAGCTAGAACACCTTCGTCCATCATGCCTTTGAAGCCTTTCTCGATTGCTGGGAAAAATTCCTTAGGAACGTTACCACCAACAACAGTAGAAGTGAACTTGAAGCCTGAGTTTGGCTCGCCTGGCTTGATGCGGTAGTCGATTTTACCGAATTGACCAGAACCACCAGATTGTTTCTTATGCGTGTAAGAATCTTCAACAGCTTGCGTGATAGTTTCACGGTATGCTACTTGTGGCTTACCTACTTCTAGCTCAACGCCGTAAGTACGCTTAAGGATATCTACTTTGATATCTAAGTGAAGTTCACCCATACCTTTAAGGATGGTTTCACCTGAATCTTCGTCAGTTTCAACTTGGAACGTTGGATCTTCTGCAACCATCTTACCGATAGCAATACCCATTTTCTCAGTTGAACCTTTATCTTTTGGCGCTACTGCGATTGAGATTACTGGCTCAGGGAATACCATCGCTTCTAGTGTACAAGGCTGTTTAACATCACATAATGTGTGACCAGTTTGTACGTTCTTCATACCAACGATTGCTAGGATATCACCCGCTTGTGCTTCAGTTAGCTCAGTACGGTCTTCAGCTTGCATCTCAACCATACGACCGATACGCTCTGTTTTACCAGTGAACGAGTTAAGTACTGTGTCACCTTTCTTAAGACGACCAGAGTAGATACGTACGAAAGTAAGGGCACCGAAACGGTCATCCATAATTTTGAATGCTAATGCACGGAATGGCTCGTCAGCGTCAACTAAAGCGAATTCACCTGTAGGCTCGCCTTCTTCGTCTGTTAACGGTTGAGGTGGAACTTCAGTTGGTGATGGTAAGTAATCAACAACAGCATCAAGAAGAAGTTGCATACCTTTGTTCTTGAACGCCGAACCACAGAACGTAGGGAAGAATAACAATTCGTTTGTACCTTTACGGATACAAGCTTTGATTTGTTCAATAGTTGGTTCTTCACCTTCCATGTATGCCATTAATAAATCGTCATCAGCTTCTAAAGCAGTTTCGATTAGCATTTCACGGTATTCAGCAGCTTGGTCAACCATATCTGCTGGGATATCTTGAACTTCGTAGTTTTCAGGCTGGCCTGAATCATCCCATACGTACGCTTTTTGAGATAATACATCTACTACACCAACGAAGTTATCTTCTTCACCGATAGGTAAAGTCATAACAAGTGGGTTAGCGCCAAGTACGTTTTTAACTTGATCTTTAACACGGAAGAAGTTTGCACCTAAACGGTCTAGTTTGTTTACGAAAATCAAACGAGCAACTTTAGATTCGTTAGCGTAACGCCAGTTAGTTTCTGATTGCGGCTCAACACCACCAGAACCACAGAATACACCAATACCACCATCAAGAACTTTAAGTGAACGATATACTTCAACTGTAAAGTCAACGTGGCCCGGAGTGTCGATAACGTTAAAACGGTGCTTTTTCCATTCACAAGTTACGGCAGCAGACTGGATTGTAATACCACGCTCAGCTTCTTGTTCCATGAAGTCAGTTGTTGACTCACCATCGTGAACTTCACCGATCTTATGGATCATACCCGTAAGTTTCAAAATTCGTTCAGTTGTGGTGGTTTTACCAGCATCAACGTGAGCGAAAATACCAATATTTCTGTATTTTGATAAATCTGCCATTGCTTTGCTCTATAGAGTTAGTGATTAAAAACCGCGCGAGTATACCAGAAGTTAAGAGAAACAAACATATGTTCGATGCATTTATTTTTCATTGTGAAGAGCAAAAATTGGTCTTTCGTTAGTTTGTGTAACTAATTTTGCCTATTTATTAACTTTTTGCGACCATTTCACAACTTGGAACGTTTATATAAATAGAATAAGAAAAAGGAATGTATGTTTGGAAATTTGGGAAACTAGCCTAGTTCGGGAAATACAGTCTGGAGAAGAGGAAGCGTTTGAACGTTGCTATCGCCTTTTGTCTCCACAAGTATACTCGTCCATTTTTAAAATATGCGGCAATCACGACACTGCCAATGAACTAATGCAAGATACATTTATTGATGTGTATGAAAGTATAAGGTCATTTACTCCAAATAAGAGTTTTGTCGGTTGGGTTAAACGTATTGCGTATAACAATACTATTAGTTTTTTACGAAAAAATCAGCGACTCGTACTAAATGAAGCGCTAATCGCAGAGCAAGAAAGTGACGAATATATTCATTGTGAGCTTGAAGATACACAATTATTAGACAAGGTACTAAGTCAAGTTTCGGAATCTGAACGACTCGTATTGTGGCTGTTTATTGTTGAACAATATAACCATAGAGAAATTGGTGAGATGTTGGGCTATTCAGCTAGTTACTCTAAATCATTACTTTCAAGAGTGTTAAAAAGAATGAAAAGTTCCAGCGAGGTAAAATCTTATGCCTTATAAAAAGCAAAACGGTTGTATTACAGCGGTTACTGAAAATGAGGCGCATAACCAAGAAGTGTTTAATGCCAATGAGCAAGCGATTGTTGACGCTATGCGGTTAAGTGCCAATCATATCTCATGGCAGCAACCTCCGGCCTCTTCGTGGAAGGAACTACAAGAGAAAATTCAATACAAAAAGGGGGTTAATCATTCTAAGCCGACAACAGATTTGTGGAAGGTATTTTCTAGCATCGCTGCTAGCGTCTTTTTGCTACTAATTGGCGGCGTGATTTATCAACAAAGTTTGATACAGCATGAACTAAAAGAAATTCGTTTGAGTAATCAACTGGTAGAAGAACAACTACTAAACAACTTTACAGAGTTAGATGTTGCAGACGATATTTTTCATCAAGTTTTGCTAAATGAACAACTGATGGAAGGCGCAACAAGTGAGCAAGAGATTGTTAAGCTACTTGAAAAACGCCAACAACTCATTCAATTGATGATTGAGAAAAAAACAAGAGAGGACAAAAATGAAATTATTTCGCTTTAATTTATTATTGCTGACTGCGATTTGCTCAACAGTGTTAATAAAGGCGTTAGCTGCTGAACCGTCATGCTCCTCTATTGAAATTAAACATGATGATAAAACGCAAATAGTGCTACATCAGATGAATGGAATGCCATTGTATGGTGGAAGAAAAACGTTTAACCAGCTAATAAACGCAACTAAATTCAAAATTCAATCAGGTAGCTATTCTACTATTGGATACATAAAGTATCAGATAGAGGATGATGCAACAGATACAATCCCATTGTTTTTTACACTAGAAATCCAAGAGTCAATGGCTTATACACTTGCGCCGACTTATGTTGGGGGACATGTTGTAGACATAGATATCAAGACTGAAGAGCTAAAAAACTGTAGTGATGACTTTGATTTGGATGTAAGCGACTTTATCCAACAAGAAAAGGTTGTTACGGTTACAACGAGAAACGCACAAACTCACAAGGTTCAAAGTTTGTTGGCGAGCATTTTAAAAGCGAGTGGTGAGTCTGAATTAATCGCTACGAGCCCCGAAGGGTATAGTACAGATATAGGGATGAACTTTAGCAAAAAACAAAACCCTCCCAATGTATACGGCATAGAAGTGCTGAGTGTTACACCTTTCTCACCATCTAGTCACTTTGGTTTACGCTCAGGTGATATCTTACTTGAATTAAACGGTATTGCCTTATCTCGTGATGTTCAGACAAATCTAGAAGTGATCAATCATATCCTAGTCCAGTCTTATCCAAGTAGCGTTGCAATGAAAATTCAGCGAAGTGGTCAGCTACGTATGCTCAAAGGTGAATTTATCAAAAGCTTCGTACCTCGTTTTACAATGAAAGTTAAGCAAGGGGATAGCCCGACACCTGCTTTATTGAAATATGTTGCCATTGATGATGTACAGCGCTATCAGCTTGACAATATCGTTTCTAAACTTTCACAGCAATTAAAAGTACAGCTCCCAGATGCTGATATGGTTAATATTGTGCTGCCGCGTCAGGTTGATAATAAATTTGGAATTGATGGAGTCAAATATAGCGACAATGGTATTGATGGGATATTAGTTAATGAAATTAAACCAAATAGCCTTGCTGAGCAGCTTGGCATACTTCAGCAAGATGTTTTAGTGTCCCTTAATGGTAAGTCGCCAGGTGACTTCACAAATTCAACATTTGATCTGAATGACAATAATTTGAAAACGATAGAAGCTGAAATTGTTCGAAGTAACCAAAAAGTTTATATAAAGAAGTCTGTTAAAGTGAACTTTTTACCTGATGTTGAATTAAACATCTCACTAAATAACGAAGCTGATTTCATGGCCAAAAGGGATTACCAGAATATTGTGTTGAGAAAACTTAATAACAGGTTTGGTGAATCACATGGAATAAAAAACACTCTCAATACATATGATTTTTATTCTAGTGACTATATGGCTCGCAGGTATTCAGAAAACTTAGTTATATCGAGAGACTTTGCGCTTAGTCACTCAGAAACTAGAGGGACACGAGAACCGGCAAATGTGAAATCGTCTTCTACTAGCTCACATAATAGCACTGCAGCAACCTCAGTGGGAGCGACTCACCGAAGTGTAAGTACAGACAAATAACATAAAAAATTTGATGAGAAATTCATTCTAAATTAAAAATAGAAAATAAGTTGGTGTGAAAAAATATGTGTCATCGCATACGATGAACATGCTAAGGCACATGAATAACAATAAACTCGATGTTGTGAATCGAAGATAATGGAAGGAAAGTATAATGATAAACTTAAAAAAGATCGTTCCAAGTCTCTTAATACTTGCCGCGTCTAGTACGGCCGTTGCCGCTACTAACTGTGCTACGGTGAGAATCCTTGGTGGGGAAGTTGCTGGAACAGATATTGCGCCTGTCGTAGTTGGACACAATGGTAAGTCTTATGCGGTAAATAAAAAACGCTATCGAGCAGTAGCTAAAGGAAATCACGAGTACTTTTTGCAAGCCGGAATGCATAGCTTTACTCTAGAGATCTGGGATAGACGTCAGTACCTGAAGCTAAATCGAATTCTTAGTCGAAACAACTCTCCACTTTCTAATGTTCCAGATTTTTCTCCTTTCAACCATGAAAGCGTGGGGTTAAGCCTTGACGCAAATATGAGCTATGAAATTGCTTTATCTGAAGATTCAAATGGTGTAGTAAAATTCAAGGTTGTAGATAGTGCTAAAGCACATTGTGAAGCTTCTGAAGAAGAGATTCTACCATCATATACAAAACTAGACTTTGGCATGTTAGAGCCTGAGATACAGGCTAAATTAATTGCCCTTGGAAAAAGTGCTAATGATGCCTTAAGTAGCGCTAATCAAAAAAGTAGCATGACAGCTGTTCATATGGCAGGTTTTTTTGGCCTATCAGTGGAACCCAAAGAAGGCACTTTAGTAGTGACTCACGTTATAAGAGGATCGTCAGCAGATAAGTTAGGGTTGGTTGTTGGTGATGTTATTACTTCTTTTGGAAATGAATCTGATTATAAGCAGTACATATCATCGATTAAGATTGGTCAATCAGTTGAATTTGCGATTATGCGAGAAGGGGTTGAGAAAATGATTGCGGGTGTTTATATACCTGCTGTTGCACCTGAGTTTATGTATGCATTAGGCTCTCATGAAACTAAAGAGGGACAAGCAATTAACAAGCTGGTACCGAAAGAAGGTACTCAAGGAGCCCAAGATGTTAGGTTGCTTGATGTTGCTAATGTTATGTTGAGTAAAGGGATTGCAGATGATTTCTATGTAACTGTACCTCTGGATAACAATAACACTGCCAATTTATCAATTGCGCTAGCTTCATTATCACAGATCAATAACTCTCTATCTGAGCAGCCTGATAGTGCTTTCCATTTGACGAACAAAGGTATTTGGGATGAGCTACAAATCCAAGAAAAGAAAATGAAACTAGACGAAATAAATGCAATTAGACGCTCTGCTGGTAGTAGTAACTAACATTGCTATATTCAATTGGATTAAGGTTACTAGCGCTTAGCACTATTAACCTTAATTCGCTTGGAAACTCAAAGATCAATAACATTCAAGTATAACAGTAGCAACTGTGCTTTTACTCCTTATTAGAGGAGCCACTCCTCTTAATGCATGCATAAGCCCCTACACGATTCTACTCGCCTAGCGTTCTTGTCTTGCAACAATCGGTTGAGTCGACAAGTTAATTGACTAAGTTCCTACTTATGTAGACTTTAAATTACTACTTGCTTAAAAATTATTCTTATGTATAATACGCGCTCACGTTTAGTCTAGGCTTTACGTAATTAGCTAAATTGCTTCGAGAGAATTTAGCTCACACAGCAACCCCGATAGGGGGTTGAATGTTTAGTCGGTACACCCCCCTTTCATACAAAGAAAGGCGATGGGTCGTACTTTGTTCGTTCTTTTATAGGGGATTTGATTCATGTCAAATCAAAGAATTCGCATTCGTTTGAAAGCGTTTGATCATCGTTTGATTGATCAATCTACAGCAGAAATCGTTGACACTGCTAAGCGTACTGGTGCTCAGGTTCGTGGTCCAATTCCACTTCCTACGCGCAAAGAGCGTTTCACTGTTTTGATTTCTCCACACGTTAACAAAGATGCGCGTGATCAGTACGAGATTCGTACGCACAAGCGTTTAATTGATATCGTAGAACCTACTGATAAGACTGTTGATGCACTTATGCGTCTTGACTTAGCAGCTGGTGTCGACGTTCAAATTAGCTTGGGTTAATAGGGGGTTTTAACATGACTATAGGTCTAGTTGGACGTAAAGTTGGTATGACTCGTATCTTCTCTGAAGATGGCGTTTCTACTCCAGTTACAGTCCTAGAAGTTGAAGCCAACCGTGTTGCTCAGGTTAAAACTGTAGACAACGATGGCTATTCAGCGATTCAAGTTACTACTGGTACTAAGAAAGCTAACCGTGTAAACAAGCCAGCAGCTGGCCACTTTGCGAAAGCAGGTATTGAAGCTGGTCGTGGTTTGTGGGAATTCCGTTTAAATGACGGTGAAGGTGCTGAATTAGCAGCTGGTAGCGAAATCACAGTTGAAATTTTCAACGACACTAAATTAGTAGACGTGACAGGCACATCTAAAGGTAAAGGTTTCCAAGGCGGTATCAAGCGTTGGAATTTCCGTACTCAAGATATGACACACGGTAACTCATTGTCTCACCGTTCAAACGGTTCAATTGGTCAATGTCAAACACCAGGTCGCGTATTCAAAGGCAAAAAAATGTCTGGTCACATGGGTGCTGAGAAAGTAACTACTCAGAACCTTGAGTTAGTTCGTGTTGACGCTGAGCGTAACTTGCTTCTTATCAAAGGTGCAGTTCCGGGTCACGTAAACGCTAACGTAATCATCAAGCCAGCTGTTAAAGCCTAACGTCTGAGGAGAATTTTGATGGAATTAGCATTAAAAGACGCGTCAGGCGCTCTTGAAGTTTCAGAAGCTACTTTTGGACGTGAGTTCAACGAAGCTTTAGTACACCAAGTAGTTGTTGCTTATGCAGCAGGTGCTCGCCAAGGTACTGTTAAGCAAAAGAACCGTTCTGAAGTTAGTGGTGGTGGCAAGAAGCCATGGCGTCAAAAAGGTACTGGCCGTGCACGTGCTGGTACAACTCGTGGTCCAATCTGGAGAACTGGTGGCGTAACATTCGCAGCTCGTCCTCAAGATCACAGCCAAAAAGTTAACCGTAAAATGTACCGTGGTGCAATCCAAAGCATCCTATCTGAATTAGTTCGCCAAGAACGTTTAGTAGTGGTAAATGACTTTGCGGTTGAATCGCCAAAAACTAAAGATTTAGTAGCTAAGTTAAAAGGCTTGGAGTTAAAAGACGTATTAATCGTTACTCCAGAAGTTGATGAGAACTTGTTCTTGTCTGCTCGTAACCTATACAAAGTTGATGTACGTGATGTACAAGGCATCGACCCAGTAAGCTTAGTTGGTTTTGAAAAAGTATTGATGACTGCTGGTGCGGTTAAGCAAATTGAGGAGATGTTAGCATGATAAGCGAAGAACGTTTGTTAAAAGTGCTTTTAGCACCAAACATTTCTGAAAAAGCAACAATGTCTGCTGAAGCAAACAACACAGTTGTTTTCAAAGTAGCGACTGATGCAAAGAAAGCTGAAATCAAAGCGGCAGTAGAAAAACTTTTCGAAGTTAAAGTTGAAGGTGTTCGTACCTTAAATGTTAAGGGTAAAACAAAGCGTACAGGTGCTCGTTTTGGTCGTCGTAGCGACTGGAAAAAAGCGTACGTTACTCTTGCAGAAGGTAGTGACATCGACTTCGTTGGCGCTGAAGCATAGGAGAAGTACAGATGGCTATTGTAAAATGTAAACCAACTTCTCCGGGTCGTCGCCACGTAGTTAAAGTGGTAAACCCGGACCTATACAAAGGTAAGCCTTACGCGCCTCTATTAGAGAAAAACTCTAAGTCAGGTGGTCGTAACAATACGGGTCGCATTACAGTTCGTCACGTTGGTGGTGGTCACAAGCAACACTATCGCGTAATTGACTTTAAGCGTACTAAAGATGGTATCCCTGCAAAAGTTGAGCGTTTGGAATATGATCCAAACCGTAGTGCTAACATCGCGTTAGTATTATATGCAGATGGTGAGCGTCGTTACATCTTGGCTCCAAAGGGCCTACAAGCTGGTGATACAATCCAGTCTGGTGTTGATGCGCCTATCAAAGCAGGTAACACATTACCATTGCGTAACACACCATTAGGTAGTGTTATTCATGCAATCGAACTTAAACCAGGCAAAGGTGCTCAAATCGCTCGTGCAGCGGGTACTTATGCTCAGTTAGTTGCTAAAGACGGTGCTTATGTAACATTACGTCTTCGTTCAGGCGAAATGCGTAAAGTTGAAGCAGATTGTCGTGCAACTCTTGGTGAAATCGGTAACGCTGAACACATGCTTCGCTCATTAGGTAAAGCTGGTGCTCAACGTTGGCGTGGTGTTCGCCCAACTGTTCGTGGTGTTGCCATGAACCCAGTTGATCACCCACACGGTGGTGGTGAAGGTAAAACTTCAGGCGGTCGTCATCCGGTATCTCCTTGGGGTGTACCAACTAAGGGTTATAAGACTCGTAAGAACAAGCGTACTGACAAGTTCATCGTACGTCGTCGTACTAAATAGTACTTAATTAATTAAAGAGGAATCACCATGCCACGTTCTCTCAAGAAAGGTCCTTTTATTGACCTACACTTGTTGACGAAGGTAGAGAAAGCGGTGGAAAGCGGGAATAAAAAGCCAATTAAAACTTGGTCCCGTCGCTCAATGATCATCCCTAATATGATCGGATTGACTATCGCTGTCCATAATGGTCGTCAACACGTTCCTGTATTTGTTACTGAAGAAATGATCGGTCACAAATTAGGTGAATTTGCACCAACTCGTACTTATCGCGGCCACGCTGCTGATAAGAAAGCGAAAAAGAAGTAAGGGGAAGTTAGATGGAAGCAATCGCTAAACATAAATTTGCCCGTGGTTCTGCTCAAAAAGCACGTTTAGTTGTGGATCAAATCCGCGGCTTACATGTTGAGAAGGCACTTGAAATCTTAGAATACAGCAACAAAGGTGCTGCTGTTCTAGTGAAGAAAGTATTGAACTCAGCAATTGCTAACGCAGAGCACAACGAAGGTGCAGACATTGATGAATTATTCGTTAAAACTATCATGGTTGACGATGGTCCTACAATGAAGCGTATTAAGCCTCGTGCGAAAGGTCGCGCGGATCGTATCCTTAAGCGTACAAGTCACATTACTGTGATTGTAGCTGATAGCTAGGAGATATTAGAATGGGTCAAAAAGTCCATCCAAATGGTATTCGCTTAGGTATCACTAAACCTTTCGCGTCTACTTGGTTTGCAAGTAGCAAAGAGTTTGCAGATAACTTACACGGCGATCATTTAGTTCGTGCATACTTATCTGAAAAGCTTAAGCGTGCATCATTATCAAAAATCGTGATTGAGCGTCCTGCTAAATCTATCCGTGTAACTATTCACACCGCTCGTCCAGGTGTTGTTATCGGTAAGAAAGGTGAAGACGTAGAAAAGTTACGTTTACAAGTATCTAAAATTGCTGGTGTTCCTGCACAAATCAACATCGCTGAAGTACGTAAGCCAGAAATGGATGCGCAGCTTGTTGCTGACAGCATTGGTAGCCAATTAGAGCGTCGTGTAATGTTCCGTCGCGCTATGAAGCGCGCTGTACAAAACGCAATGCGTTTAGGTGCTAAAGGTATCAAAGTTGAAGTTAGTGGTCGTTTAGGCGGCGCTGATATAGCACGTTCTGAGTGGTATCGTGAAGGTCGTGTACCTCTACATACTTTACGTGCTGACATCGACTACGCAACTGCGCGTGGCGAAACAACTTACGGTACTATCGGTATTAAAGTGTGGATCTTCAAAGGTGAAGTTATTGGTGGCATACCTGCACAGGTAGAAGCTCCAGCTAAGCCTAAGAAAAGAAACAACCGCAAGAGCAAGTAGGGGATAAGTTATGTTACAACCAAAACGTACTAAATTCCGTAAGCAATTTAAATTGCGCAACCGTGGTCTTGCACAAACTGGTAGTTCAGTAAGCTTCGGTACTTACGGCCTTAAATCAGTTGAACGTGGTCGTATGACTGCGCGTCAAATTGAAGCGGCACGTCGTGCGATGACACGTCACGTTAAGCGTCAAGGTAAAATTTGGATCCGTGTGTTCCCAGACAAGCCAATTACTAAGAAGCCTCTTGAGGTTCGTATGGGTAAAGGTAAAGGTTCTGTGGAATATTGGGTATGTCAAATTCTACCAGGTCGTGTTCTTTATGAAATGGAAGGTGTATCAGAAGAATTGGCACGTGAAGCATTTGCATTAGCAGCTGCTAAATTGCCATTCAAAACAACCTTCGTAACTAGAACGGTGATGTAATGAAAGCTAGCGAATTAAGAGAAAAAAGCATTGAAGAGTTAAATGCTGAGTTACTTGAGTTGTTACGCGAACAGTTTAACTATCGCATGCAAGCAAGCACAGGTCAGTTAGCACAAACTCACTTGCTAAGAACGGTACGTCGCAATATTGCACGTGTGAAGACTATCATAACTGAAAAGGCTGGTAAGTAATGAGCGAAAAAATTCGTACACTACAAGGTCGTGTAATCAGTGACAAAATGGATAAGTCTATCACTGTCCTGATTGAGCGTCGTGTTAAGCACCCAATTTACGGTAAGTTCATTTCGCGTTCAACTAAGTTGAAAGCACACGATGAAACTAACCAGTGTAACATTGGTGATGTAGTAACTATTCGTGAATGTGCACCAATTTCTAAGTCAAAATCTTGGACTTTGGTAGACGTAGTTGAAAAAGCTTAATTGCTGATTTAACTTCACAACAGTTAATAAAAAACCCTGCTATTTAGCAGGGTTTTTTTTGTCATAATTATGACGACAGTGCTTAATCTCTTCATGGTGGTCATTTGCCCAAGTAACCAGCTGATATAAAGGTTTTACTATACCTTTACCCATATCAGTGAGCTGATATTCCACCCGCACAGGTACTTCGGGAAAAACAGTTCTTTTGACATATCCTTCTCGTTCTAAGTCTCGTAGCGTTTGGGTTAACATTCGCTGTGAAATTCCGACTATTCTAGTCTTAAGCGAATTAAACCTGTCAGCTTCATCTACCAATGCAAACAAAATTAGCATTGACCATTTGTCTCCAATTTGCGCTACAACATTACGAATTGGGCATTCTTCATTGTTATGGAAAATTCTTTTTTCTACTTTGGCACTGTTTTGCATAACTCACCTCTCACATTTATGCCTTTACGTGGGTTACCTATTTGTAACTAGGGCACAATAACGTGCCTAATTGTAATGTAAGTTACTTTTAAATACTATGATGGTGATTGGTAACCTATTTAGTTTTTTGGAAGATAATTATGTGGAAAAATTTTATACCTGCAATACTTATTTTGGTTTGCACGACGTCATTCGCTCAAGGCAGTGGCAAACCATCGATTGATTTTCATTCATTAAAAAAGTCAGACTGGACACAACAGGAACTAAAAAATGCAAAACTGATTGCTGACTTTGTGCAAAGCCTAATGAATGATCATAACTTCGATTACGTCATGAGAGAGTTCAACGATAGTTCCTATGTTCAGCATAACCGCAATATTCCAGATAAAATTGAGGGGTTAGTGGAATTCTTACGTGAGTTTGTTGAGGATTATCCTGAGTACTCATACGAGGTGAAGCATATTTATGTCGATGGGGATTTTGTTATATTTCACTCACACGCTACTTTAGAAAAGGCTGATAGAGGGAATGATCAAAAAGGTATGAATATCATTGATACTTGGCGCATTGAGAATGGAAGAATTGTTGAGCACTGGGACTCAATTCAAGCGCTTGATGGATTAATGCGATTTTATTTTCTAATGAATGGTGGCTCTATTCGTAACACAAACGGAGTGTTCTAACTTCCGGAATCAGCCCATTATTACACTAGGGGGCTTAGCTCTTAGATTGTTAACAGCTCATGAGTGGTTAACAATGACACGAAACTGGCGGCTACTTCGTCAACCTTAGTAACTGTCAGTTTCAGTCAACTGAAAACTTAAGCCTTAAACTGCTCCAGCATTTGTTCTTGCTTCTTAATATTCTCAACCTGATTTTGCATCGTCACGTTTACGTTGTCGGCTTCGTCAGATACTTGGTGTGAAATATCTTTAATGTTGTAAGCATTCTTATTTATTTCCTCAACTACCACACTTTGTTCATCGGCCGACGCTGATATTTGCACATTTAGGTCAACGATGGTTTGGATTGATTGGCGAATACTTTCAAGTGCGGCATCAGCCGCTTGGGATTGTTCTACTGTTGAAGATGCAATTTCTCGACTTTGATTCATTTCAGTCACCGCTGATTTAGCGCCAGATTGCAATTGGTCAATCATGGTTTTGATCTCATCAGTTGCTTCTTGTGTGCGTTGCGCAAGGGTACGAACCTCATCAGCAACAACCGCAAAGCCACGCCCTGATTCACCCGCGCGCGCTGCTTCAATCGCTGCATTGAGTGCCAATAAATTGGTTTGTTCGGCAATACCGTTGATAACCGCGAGAATATTTTCAATGCCATTTGTAGCGACTTCGAGATGAGATACGACTTGTACTGCATGGTCTATTTGATCAGACAAGGAGGTAATTGATTTATTTGTCGCCTGTACAATGTTGCTCCCTTCAACTGCGGCTTCGTCTGCTCCTCGTACGGCATCGGCTGCTTGTTTAGCTGTATTGGCAACTTCTTTAGAGGTTGCTGCCATCTCGTTGGTTGCTGTCGCAAGAGTGTCAATCTCTGTCAATTGGTTATGCATCGCTTTATTGGCAGTTTGTGCACCTTGTGATGTTGTCTGGGCGTCTAAATAGATGTCATGCCCAAGTTGCTGTATATCGCCAATGAGTTTTTGAAGCATTTCTGTAAATAGGTTGAAGTTGTGCGCTAATGCTGCAAACTCAGGATCGCTATTAGTTTTAAGTCTAACCGTTAGGTCTGCATTACCCTGGGCAACGCTAGACATCGCTTCGTTGATTTCGCTCAGTGGTTTCATCAGGTAATTAATAATGAATAACAAAGCAACAATTCCAAATATCAGAGAAATAATGGAATAAAGCAGCGAATCTGAGCTCAATTCATCAACTGCCATAAAGGCCTTGTTTTTATCGAGTGCTACACCTACATACCAGTCAAAGCCTTCAACTTGTTCAAAACTTACCAGAGTGTTGGTATCACCAAGTTTGACCTGTTGAAAAGCGGTATTGATGTTGACGTTTGGCATTACTTCAGCGAGTGGTTTGCCATTAAAATTACTATTAGGGTGAGATATAACTACGCCCCCTTTACTCACCATAAACGCATAACCCGCGTTAAACATGTTTACCTTGTTAATCATGTTTGAAAGGCCAGCAAGACTTACGTCAAAAAATATTGCGCCTGCAAATTGTCCATTTTGATGAACTGGGGTACCAACCGACACCAATATTTCTTTTGAAACTGCATCTGCGTATGGCTCAGTTACAATGGTTTTATTGGCTTGTTTGGCATCAACGTACCAAGGCCGCGCACGAGGTTCCCAATTTGCGCCCGGGTTCCAATTAGGATCACTGGCGACGTATTTTCCAGTTTCTTCATAGCCAAAACCAATGAGTATGAAGCTATTTTGAAGAGAGGGATTCGACAGTATTTTTGCGGCTTGCAACATTTCCATGTTCTGTTCAATCAGTTCGGTAGTGAGTTCGGCCAAGCCAGTCTTGCCGCTCATTTCTGCTTGCACAGAGTTACTAATGCCCTGAAGTATTTCTGCAACGCTCGTGCTAACCTGTTCTTCAAGCATGTTCTTCACTAAAAAGTATTGGTTGAATGAAAGTAAAGATAATGCCAGAAGTAAGATTACTGACGACGCAGCCACTATTTTATGATTGAACTTCACTCATGCCCCCTGTTTATTATTATTGAAGCAAGCTTATAAGGTGTTTGTTGGTCACTCTGCTTATTATTGCTTACCTGATTTCTCGTGTGTGCTAGTGCTAATAATGCTTAAGTGAATTATGCGCAGCACGCAGTTCTTGTATCGGTAAATCATAGATTTTGTTTAATGTTTAAATGTTACTATTGTGTAGCAACAATTTAATACTAGCTTTTCGTTGAGGATAAATCTATCAGAATATAATGTATATCTTCTTTCGCGGGCTGTTGTTACTTCTCACTAATGAACACACCTAAATCAACTACTGTGTCCGCTTTGTAGAGTTTATATATTGAGACAAACCGTAGTGGGTAAACGTAGAGTTATTTTGCAATGTTTGTTTTTTAATTCGGGCGCTATTAGCTATGGCTTCTGGCGTAGCATAACCGCGACTATGATCGAGGTGAACAACGATTGCACTGTATCTAATTTGCTTAGCTTTAATGCCCGAATGCCTTAATCTAAAGCCAAGCTCACAATCTTGCCCGCCATACTGCATACGCTCGTCATAGCCGTTAACTGCAAATATGTCACTTTTCCAGCCCGAAGCATTATGGCCATTCCAAGTTCTTTTAGTAGGCGTTAAATGATTTAGCCAATACGCTGAAAAGTTGTTAGCGGAAAGTTTTTGTAGTTTAAAGGTTTTCTTAAGGCCATGAGCGAGCAACCATTCTGGAGAAAAAGCGTTACCGTTTTCGATATCTTCTCTGGTAATGGCCTGACTTATTGACATAGGCAATTTGAAGTAGCCGCCTGAAAGATAATATCCTTTGTCGGCCTTATGCCGATGGACCGAGACGAAATCTTTTCTGGGGATGCAATCACCGTCGGTAAAAATGACATATTCGCCTTTGGCCTCTAACAATGCCTTATTCATGATTCGACATTTTTGAAAGCCTTCATCTTCTTGCCAAACGTGGGTAATTGAAATGTGTGTGTGTTGTCGAAATCTCTTAATAAGTTCAGCGGTGTCTTCGTTAGAACCATCATCAGCGATGACTATTTCGAAGTGTTTATCTGATTGAAAATGAAAGCCCCAAAGTACTTTTTCCAACCAGGCTGTAGAATTATACGTTGTGAATATTACCGAGATGAGTTGGTTACTCGTTAGCATATCAAGAAGAAACTGACTTATTTATGCAATCTATTGTTATTCCTCTCGATGACATTCATGTGAATGTAATTAGACAGTTTTATGTCAATAACTCATCCGCCTTAAGTGAAAAATCAGACTAAGGTCAGCGAATCTTAAGGTACACCCGTTTTAATCATAATATGCTGGTCTCAAAGCCTGTTTATACGCAAAGGCTTGGCACTCGGCACCGAAAGATGCAGTTGGAAAAAAGTTAAGTCCTCTTTTAACCATCTGCATGCTTATTTGATTGATAGTAGAGGTAAATATGAACACGCAACTAAAATACTTAGCCTATGCGGTTGCTGTCACCCTCAGTTCTTCAGCAATTGTGGCTTATGCTGATGAGGATGGCGAGGAAAGTGAACCGTTGAGTGAGGCACAATTGTACTTTGAACTAAATGATACAGACGGAGACTTGGGAATTCATGGAAAAGCAGACGGCGATGCGTGGCGTAAACTTCGTATTGAAGGGCCGAATGATGAGGTTCTGCTAGACATAAAAGTGAAAGGCATGATGCGAAGCCAAGGGCTAACTGAGTTGTTTTTTGAATCGGCTGAGCCTAAGTTTGATGAGTTATCTCCCGATGAGTTCTTCTTAAGGTTTCCGGAAGGAGAATATGAAATTGAGGCCAAGACACTTGATGGCGAAGAGCTTGAAGGAGAAGTAGCGCTTTCTCACGTAATTCCCGCAGCACCAGATGGCATTGAACTTACTTATTCGATGGAATGCCTAGATGAACTAGAGCCTGATGACGAGGGAGAATGTGAAGTGACCAGTGAATTACCGTCAGCTGAATTTGAAATGGATGACGAAGGCGATTTTGAACTAGTTTGTGTAGAGCTTGAGGGAGTACTTGAGCCTGAAGTAACTATTTCATGGGAGGCTGTAACTATGTCTCATTTTGCTAAAGGCACCACAGCTCCTCATGGTCTGCACTTAGGAAAAGACGGTGATATTAGCGTAGTGCATTACGAAGTCGTGATTGAAACAGAAACCGAGGATGAACTTGAAGTAGTTTCCAAAACGTTATTGCCGCCAGATGCAACATCATTTGAATTTCCTGATGAAATCATGGCGTTGAGTGAAGAGTTCAAATTTGAAATTCTCGTACGGGACGAAAATGGCAATCAATCAGCTACAGAGGGGTGTTTTGAATTTGCTGAATGAGGATGAAAATGTACACCGACAAAAAGTGAACTGTCACTAAAACCCTTTGTATTATGTGTGTAAGTGCCCGCCAATATAAGGGGTTGTGATGCACGATAATGTCGGTGTATTTTTTACTAATTATCTAAATCAACTTCCGCGTAGATAAATTGCTTTCGCAGACTAATAGCTGCTTCGTAAACCTTTCCTCGATACTTAAAATCGACTTCATAAACTTTTTTACCTTGATAAATGTCGTAGTCAATTTCAATTATTTTTATACGGTTGAACCCTTGTTTGCGCAAGATCTGTTTAACACGTTGCTCACTGATATCTACAACTTCTGGCAACTGACCTTGTATATCTTGATTGGCCGTGGTTCTAAACAAGAGCCCACAACAGGAAATACAAATTATCACAAGTAAGGATATCGGTAATCTCATGTTAACTTTTTCAATAGCTAGCCTACGTATAGTTTAAATCATAACCGCCTTGCCTTAAGAACTCCTTAATTACGCAAAATTCTTGGCATCTTCAGAAAACCTTCAGATCTTCACTATACTCTGAATTTATTGTTAGCGATGTTTGAATTGTTTGCCATTTTAATAAAATACCAATGTGCAAGGGCGTTTATGAAATTATTGGTAATAGAAGATTCCGAAAGGCTTCGCAATAGCTTGGTACTGGGACTAACTCGTTCGGGCTACTCAGTGACGGGGGCTGGTGACGGAAAAGAAGGATTAAATCTTGCGCTGTTCAATAAATATGATTTGATTATTCTGGATTTGATGCTGCCGTCTATGGATGGAATGGCCATTTTACGCACATTAAGAAGTAAGAAATGCAATACCGCCGTATTAATCTTGTCCGCAAGAGACGAGCTAGCCGACAAATTGAAAGGACTGGAAATTGGCGCTGATGATTACTTGTGTAAACCTTTCGCCTTTGAAGAGCTTCAAGCGAGAGTCAAATCTCTACTTAGACGTGCACATCATATTGAGTTAGCGAATATCGAACTTGGCGCGCTCACGATAGATATTGGTATGCGACAAGCAATAGTTGCCGATGAAGTGATCAATCTAACCCCACACGAGTATACGATCTTAGAGCATCTGGCGGCTAACCGCGGTCGTGTTATTACGTACGAAAATTTAGAAAATTACCTTTACGACAACTATGCAACAGTGACCCGTAATGCAATTGAGGCGCATGTTTCAGCTATGCGTAAAAAGCTTAAGAAAGCAATGGGGGATAGCTTAATTAAAACACGGCGTGGGTTTGGCTACATGATAGACAAAACGTCTTAGCCTACAAATTGAATAGGCTCCGACTACACAAATATTGTGTGATGAAGAGGATGAAATTTGCAACACAACTACCGTATTTGCTACATCATTTTTGTATTAGTTTGCTTTAACGCGACGGCGTTAGGCAACGGCATAAATGTAGATGGTAAATTAGACGAGCCTTTATGGAAAAGTGCCAGGATATTTTCAGAGTTTAAGGAAACAGAGCCTTTTACATTAAAATCGAGTGAAAATCATACTAGTGCGCTAGTGAGCGTCAACGAACAGGGCATCTATATAGGGTTTCGTAATCATCAGAATGTTATTGATGAGCATGGTCAGATTTCATTGCGTGATCAAGAAATAGCAGAAGATTACAACGAAGTTATCATAGATTTTGATGGTACTGGGAATAGAGGGTTTGGTTTTAAAGTCAGTCGATTGAATAGTGTACAAGATGCTATTTGGCTAGATGATCGTCGTCAATCGACGGATTGGGATGGTGAATGGTATCACGCTGTATTTACGTCGTCGGACGGTTGGAATGCCGAAATATTTATTCCGTGGACAAGTGTATCTATGGATAAATCTGATCAAGATTATAGATATATTGGTATTTACTTTTCGCGCTGGATTCAAGAGCGACAAATTAAAGTAGCATCACCAGCAATTGCTACTAGTGACATCCAGTTTTTGAAACGGTTCGTAGAGATTGAAATTAACAATTATGCATATCAATCGTTAGATGTATTTCCTTATTTATCAGTTAACCGTGACCTTGTCGCTGATCAAAGTCTATTCAACCTCGGGTTAGATGTATTTTGGCGTCCTGCGTCAAATCAGCAGTTAAGTCTAACGCTTAATCCTGATTTTGGGCAGGTTGAGTCTGATGAGCTTGTTGTGAATTTTTCAGCAATTGAATCATTCTTCGAAGAGAAACGGCCATTCTTTGTTGAAAATCACGCAATGTTTGATCTGAGAGGGCCGGAAAACCTGATCTTAGTTAATACTCGACGCATTGGTGATGCACCGCGCTCAGAGTCGCGTGTTTCAACAGATATTGATTTTGCTGGTCGATATACCTATTTTGCAGGCGAATTTGAGCTAGGAGCCCTTTTTGCGTCCGAGGCTAACATTAGCAATGAATCTGGTCGCGACTTTTTTTCGGGTCGAATGGGGTACATTCAGGACGACTATAGTGTTGGCATGTTAGTGAATCGAACCTTAGATGACAATATTGACCGGCAAGCGGATGTATACGCGTTAGATTTTAGCGGAGTGTTAGGCGCACATGTACAGTTTTTCGGGCTTGCATTACGTAGTGATATTTCGATGCCTGAAATTGAAGACGAATCACATGCTTATGGTTGGACGATAACTACGGAATACCAGCATTCAGAGAACTGGCTACATCAATTTCAAATCCTCGATTATGACAAAGAAATGCAAATCAATGATTTCGGCTTCGTTGAACGAGTTGATTTAAAAAAACTGACATATCACTCGCTTTATGAATGGCCTTTCGGCGTGCCTAGCATAGGCATAAAGGATATGGCGTATGAGCTGACTAGCCAGTGGCAACAAAACCAGGCGGGTATTTCATTACCTTGGAGTATATACAACACATTCATTATTAATACCCTAGCGAATGAAGAGTGGGAGTTAGAACTAAACTACCAGCAGGAAGGGTTTGATGATTTATTAACTGAAGGCCATCACAAAGTAGAATTACCCGCCATGTCCGAATTTAAACTTAGCTACAAAAGTGATCAGCGATTGCCATTAATTTGGGATATGTCTTTTGCAACGGGTCAATCTGGCTTTTCAGGCAATCGAACTGCCTATGAATTTGAACCGAGCTATCAGTTAAGTGAGGCTACTGCCATTGCAATTGAAGTGACATATGTTGAGCATGACAGTTGGCTCATATCGTTATTTGAAGAAGACGACGAAGATGAGGAGGAAGATGGTGAAGAATCAAAATTCACGCATAGCGTAAACCGAAGCTTTCGGTTGGATGAACATATTGAAAATTTAGTCGGTGAATTTAAACAAAGAGAATTATCTGTCGCACTAAATTTCTCGACGAGAATTGCGCAGCGCCATGAAATCAAAATCCAAGTTGAGAGTGTTGCGGTAAGTGCAAAGGCTAAATATCAATATGTTGCACTGGAAGATGGTGTTTTGTCGATCCAAGATGACAAGCCTGAAAGCTTTTCAGAAAGTGAGTTCTTGGCGCAAATTCGTTACCGATATGAGATTAGCCCATTGTCGAATATTTATGTCGTGTACGGCAGAGGTGGAGAGTTTTCAACAGATGAACAAAACAATTTTTCGTGGTTGATGAAACGAGCGATACGCCGGCCAATAGAGGAAAATCTATTTGTTAAAGTCAGATTTCATTTTTAGTGGGTATTTTGTCGAATGTTGACAGGAAAGCTTAATATGCGCTGTAGATGTCAAATGCCTTGTATCATTTCATTTATTCTTTGCGGCATTCTGCTGTTTTCATGTCGCATTGTATTGGCAGCCAATGAGTCGTTTTCCAGCCTGACAACACAAGATGGTCTATCTGACAACAATATAAATGCGATAGTGCAGGATCACTACGGCTTCTTGTGGATAGCAACAGAAGCTGGCTTAAATAAGTACGATGGAAAATCAATTACCACATATAGCTATGCCAAAAACAATATTGGCTTGGCAGACAACGAAATCGTTGCACTGCTTGTTGATAGTCGTAATCGACTCTGGATTGGTACAGAAAAAGGCGGCATGGTTCGTTACGATATCGATACTCAGCGTTTTCAGGTTTACCGGCAACGAGTTGAAAATGGCCGACTAGTGCTAGATGGAAAACACTTATCGAATGATACTGTCCATGCGCTGGCAACGGACAATTTCGGTAATTTGTATATTGGAACAGAGGGTGGAGGTCTTAACGTGCTTGAGCTTGCTACTGGCAAACTAAGCTACTACTTCGTTGACTCAACTAATGAACAATCTCTATGCCACAATGAAGTCAAAGTAATCTTTCGTGACAAAGATGGTGATATGTGGTTTGGCACAGTGAATGGCTTAAATCGATTTACACCACCAACGGGTAAATTTGTCTGTTATCGACATCTCCCTGAAAGCAATAATTCGCTAACAAATAATGAAGTAGTTGCCATAGCTCAATCTTCCTCGGGGAATTTGTGGGTAGGAACAGAAGGAGGAGGGTTAAATAAATTTGATAAGCATTCAGGTGAGTTTCATGGTTTTCAGCACCATACCAAAGAGCCAAATAGTTTGAGTCACAATGAGGTGCAATCAGTATATGTGACCAAAGACGATGAGGTGTGGGTGGCGACCATAAATGGTTTAAATAAACTTGATCGAGATAGCCAACAATTTACGCACTATTATTTTGCAAAGAATCGCACTAGTAGTTTAAGTTCTAATGTTATTTCCACATTATTTGAAGATCGTTCTGGCGTATTCTGGGTAGGAACTGAAGGCGGCGGACTAAATAAAATGCACCCTGAACCTTTTCCGCGATTGGAGCAATTATACAAAGACGCTATCTGGAATGGTCAAAGTATAAGTGCTGTCTACGTAGATAATCGTGGCAACACATGGGTCGGCACAGAAAATCTAGGACTGATTCAATTCAACAGCGCCAACATGCAGTATACGCAGACTGCGTGTTTCTTAATTCATTGTAAAGGAATAACCGAAGTTACTGCTTTGCAAGGAAGTGAAAACACATTATGGATTGCCACAGACGGCGAAGGGTTAGTCAAATACAACCTATCAAGTAATCAATTCGAATCTGTATCACTGCCAATTGCTGGTGAGCATTCAATTAGTGCGCTACTTGTCGACAAAGACTACTTGTTGATTGGCACAGAAGAAAACCGAGTGTTTAGGCACCACATCGGTAGTGGTCAAAACGACATTTTCTCATTGCAGCCGTTGGAAAGTATAGGGGCAGATTACGGAAATGAGGTAACCACTCTATTTGTAGATTCTCAGAGTCGATTATGGATAGGTACAGAGGAGTTTGGCTTGTTTCAGGTGGATAACTCAGGGAAAACAATTAATTGGTATCAACACCAAGTGGGAAATAATTCGCAAATAACGAACAATTCGATAAACGCAATTATCGAAGATAAAAAGGAAAGAATCTGGGTAGCAACAGACTACGGTTTGAATGTGTTTTCTAAGAATGGCGTATTTATGTCTTCGTACTTCATTGAAGATGGGTTAAACGGCAATATGGTTAACAGCGTACTACAAGATGACTATGGTGATCTCTGGTTTGCAACTAATAGGGGATTGATGCGTTATCAGATAGTAACAGATAAATTTTCACAATATGACGTATCGGACGGACTTGTTAACAAACAATTTATCCAAGGGGCGGCATATCATACTAACGATGGCGTCTTAGTTTTTGGTGGAAATGAAGGGGTGGATTACTTTGAGCCTGATAAAGTGCTCAAAAACCAAATCCCACCTACGGTGGTGCTGACGCAGTTAGCTATCTTCGATCAAGAAGCCAGCCTAATTGATGACGGCTATTTAACCGAGCCAATTTACCTTGCTCAAGAGATAGCGCTTGGCCACAAAGATACTGTCATGTCGTTATCATTTGCTGCGTTAGATTTTCATTTTCCTGAGAAAAATAGCTATGCTTATTTTCTCGAAGGGTTTGACAATGATTGGCGTTATGTTGGTCAACATCATGTAGCGACGTATACCAATTTACCTGCAGGTCAATATCGCTTTCATGTCAAAGGCACAAATAACGATGGTGTTTGGTCTCGAACACCCGCATCAATTTCCATTAAAGTAGCCGCTGCTCCATGGAATACTTGGTGGGCCTATGCTATCTATTTTTGCCTAACGGTGCTAAGCATATATGGGTTAATTGCTTTTAGACTAGCAAGACAAAAAGAAGCCTTTGAGCTGACCAAAGCACGAGAAGAGCAACAACGCATAAAAGACAACTATGAAATGGAACAGCGATTCACATCTAATGTTGCTCATGAGTTGAGAACTCCACTCTCAGAACTCATAAGCATGTCAGAAGTTGCTTTAATGTGGCCTGATGATCAACGCGCGACGCAGAATTTTTACCGGAATACCTTAAATGCAGCTCAACAAATGCAGGATATTGTTAGTAACCTACTCGCTTTGGCGCGCTGTGAACGTGGACTTGTATCTTTAAAATATGAATCGCTTTGCTTATTTGACGAGATAAACGATTGTTGGTTGCGTTTCGAACAAGATGCCAAGTTAAAGGGAATAAGCCTACAACTTTCTGTCGACGAGAAAATTAAAATACGTAGTAGTCAAACAGAGTTGGCGTTGATTCTAAACAATGTAATTTCAAATGCCGTGGAATACTCAGAAAATAGTAAGCCGATATCAATATGCGCCCAATTGCAAGATGATGGTTCAATGAGTCTTACGTGTATTAATTACATGGAAGTACTATTGTCAGCCTCTGACTTAAAAAATATGTTTCAACGTATGTGGCGCAAAGATGCATCTAGGTCTTCTGAAAAACACACAGGTTTAGGGATGGCATTAATCAAAGCCTATGCTGACACACTGAATTATGGTGTTGGCGTACAGGTGGTGGAGAAGGAAAAATTTGTTATTACTATCAAGCATATTCCACTGGCTAATTCTCACTAAGTTTTAAGTCCTACTTGATTTTAATTTATTGAACACCACTTATGAGTCAATGCGGCGATTAGTTTTTATTCTTCTTTGTGCTTGTTTCTTGGTCTGATTCAGCAGTGTTCAGACTAATAATTAATAATTGTACAAATAAAGTACCACTTTTACTTTAGTGGTGTTATAATCTCGCGCCCGCTCATTTTGGGATGGGTTTTAAAGGCAGTGACGGGTCAAATTTCTGGCCTTGAATTTATTAACAGCGGAGCACATAAAAATGATCCAAATGCAAACACAGCTAGACGTTGCTGATAACAGTGGCGCTCGACGCGTGCAATGTATTAAGGTCCTTGGTGGCTCGCACCGTCGCTATGCACGCATAGGTGACATCATCAAAGTTGCTGTGAAGGAAGCTATTCCTCGCGGTAAAGTTAAAAAAGGTGATGTACTGAACGCGGTAGTGGTGCGCACTAAAAAGGGCGTTCGTCGCCAGGATGGTTCTGCCATTCGCTTTGACGGCAACGCGGCAGTAATGTTAAACACTAACTTACAGCCAATTGGTACTCGTATTTTCGGGCCAGTGACACGTGAACTACGTACTGAAAAGTTCATGAAAATCGTGTCATTAGCACCAGAAGTACTATAAGGAGTCACGATAATGGCATCTAAGATTCGTCGTGATGATGAAGTAATCGTACTTGCAGGCAAAGACAAGGGCAAGACTGGTAAAGTCACAAAAGTTCTAGTTGAAGAAGGCAAAGTATTTGTAGAAGGTGTAAACCTTGTTAAGAAGCATCAGAAGCCTGTACCTCAGTTACAGCAAGCTGGTGGAATCATTGACAAAGAAGCACCAATTCACGTATCAAACGTAGCGATCCTTAACCCAACTACGGGTAAAGCAGATCGTGTTGGTTTTAGAGTTGAAGACGGCAAAAAAGTTCGTTTCTTCAAGTCTAATAACGAATTAGTTTAATAATTGGAGTAAACGATGGCGAAACTGCATGATTTTTACAAAGATACAGTTGTTGCAGAGCTTCAAAAGAAGTTCGAATACAAAAGTGTCATGCAAGTCCCTCGGATTGAAAAGATCACCCTAAATATGGGTGTTGGTGAAGCTATTGCTGATAAAAAAGTATTAGAAAACGCCACGAATGATCTTACTGCAATCTCTGGTCAAAAGCCTTTAATCACGAAAGCACGCAAATCAGTTGCGGGCTTCAAAATTCGTGAAGGCTACCCTATTGGTGCAAAAGTAACTCTACGCGGCGAGCGTATGTGGGAATTTTTAGAGCGTTTAATCTCTATCTCTGTTCCACGTATTCGCGATTTCCGTGGCTTGAACCCTAAGTCGTTCGATGGTCGTGGTAATTACAGCATGGGCGTGAAAGAGCAAATCATCTTCCCAGAAATCGATTATGATAAAATCGATAAGATCCGTGGTATGGATATTACTATCACTACAACGGCTCAGTCTAATGAAGAAGGTCATGCTTTGCTTACTGCCTTTAACTTTCCGTTCAAGAAATAAGGTGTAGAGTTATGGCTAAAGCATCAATGAAAGCTCGTGAAGCTAAACGCACTAAACTAGTAGCACAATATGCTGAAAAGCGTCGTGCACTTAAAGAAATCATCTCAAGCGTAAATTCTTCTGAAGAAGAGCGTTGGGATGCAGTATTAAAACTTCAAACTTTACCTCGTGATTCGAGTTCTTCACGTCAACGTAACCGTTGTAACGTGACTGGTCGTCCACATGGTTACTTACGTAAGTTCGGCCTAAGCCGTATCAAATTGCGTGAGACTATGATGCGCGGTGAAGTTCCAGGTCTTAAGAAAGCTAGTTGGTAATTCACGGGAGTAAATGGTTATGATGACTGATCCTATCGCGGACATGTTTACACGCATCCGCAACGGTCAATCTGCAGCGAAAACTGCAGTAACAATGCCATCTTCTAAGCTAAAAGTAGCAATTGCTAACTTGCTTAAAGAAGAAGGTTATATTTCAGATTTCGCAGTTTCAGGTGACGTAAAACCTGAGCTATCTGTAGAATTGAAGTATTTTGAAGGTAAAGAAGTAATCGAAACAATCAAACGTGTTTCACGTCCAGGTCTACGTGTATACAAAGGTAGCAACGAGCTTCCTAAAGTATTAGCGGGCATGGGTATTGCTATCGTTTCTACTTCTAAAGGTTTGATGACTGATCGCGCCGCTCGCTCTGCGGGTCTTGGTGGCGAAATCATCGGTTTCGTAGCGTAAGGAGCAAATTATGTCTCGTGTTGCAAAAGCACCTGTCGAAGTTCCTGCTGGCGTTACCGTAACGTTATCAGGTCAAGACATTACTGTTAAAGGTCCAGTAGGCGAACTTTCTCACACTGTAAACAGCTTAGTTAACGTTTCTCAAGAAGAAAACGCTATCACTACGACTGTTGCTACAGAGAGCAAAGAAGCTTGGGCACAAGCCGGTACTGCACGTGCGTTAATCAATAATATGGTTACGGGTGTAAGTAAAGGCTATGAAAAGAAATTGATTCTTAACGGTGTTGGTTACCGTGCAAAAGCTGCTGGTCAAAGCTTAAACTTATCTTTAGGTTTTTCTCACCCAGTAGACCACGCTATTCCAGCTGGCATTACTGTTGAAACTCCAAGCCAAACTGAAGTTGTACTGAAAGGTGCTGACAAGCAGTTGGTTGGTCAAGTGGCTGCAAACATTCGTGCATACCGTAAGCCTGAGCCTTATAAAGGTAAAGGTATTCGTTATTCTGACGAACATGTACGCCGTAAAGAAGCTAAGAAGAAGTAGGGTAATACGATGGATAAGAAAACATCTCGTTTACGCCGTGCAAAGCGTGCACGTGCTAAAATCAGCGAGTTGGGTGCGAATCGTTTAGTCGTACACCGTACTCCTCGCCATATTTACGCTCAATTGATCGCTCCTACAGGTTCTGAAGTAATCGCTGCGGCGTCTACTTTAGACAAAGAAGTAAAAGCTCAAGTTGAGAAAACAGGTAACATAGCTGCAGCAGAAGCTGTAGGTAAAGCAATCGCAGAACGCGCTAAAGCAAAAGGCATTGAGTCAGTTGCATTTGACCGTTCAGGTTTCCGTTACCATGGTCGCGTAAAAGCGTTAGCAGAAGCAGCTCGTGAAGCTGGTCTTCAGTTCTAGGAGTTGATGATGGCTAATGTAGAAAACACACAACAAACTGATATGGCTGAAAAGCTAATCGCTGTTAACCGTGTATCAAAAGTGGTTAAAGGTGGTCGCATATTCAGTTTCACAGCACTAACTGTAGTTGGTGATGGTAATGGCCGCGTTGGTTTTGGTTACGGTAAGGCACGTGAAGTTCCTGCTGCTATCCAAAAAGCAATGGAAAAGGCACGCCGTAACTTAGTAACTGTTGACTTGAAGGGTACTACTCTTCAACACCCAATCAAGGGTCGTCATTCAGGTTCTAAAGTTTACATGCAACCTGCTTCTGAAGGTACAGGTATCATCGCCGGTGGTGCGATGCGTGCAGTACTAGAAGTTGCTGGTGTACAGAACGTATTGTCAAAAGCATACGGTTCTACTAACCCAATCAACGTTGTACGTGCAACTGTATCAGCACTAGCGAACATGAAGTCGCCAGAAGCTGTTGCAGCGAAACGTGGTAAAAGCGTTGCTGACATCTTGGGGTAATTGAGCATGGCTAAAACAGTTAAAGTAACTCAAACTAAAAGCTCTATCGGTCGTTTACCGAAGCACAGAGCTACATTGAAAGGTCTTGGTTTACGTCGTATTCGTCACACAGTTGAGTTAGAAGATACTCCTTCTGTACGCGGTATGATTAATCAGGTATCTTACATGGTTAAGGTGGAGGATTAATAATGCATTTAAATACTTTATCTCCTGCACCAGGCGCTAAGAAAGCCAAGAAACGCGTAGGTCGTGGTATTGGTTCTGGCTTAGGTAAAACTGGTGGTCGTGGTCACAAAGGTCAGAAGTCTCGTTCTGGTGGTGGTGTACGTCCAGGTTTTGAAGGCGGTCAAATGCCATTGAAACAACGTTTACCTAAATTTGGTTTCACGTCACGTAAATCTTTAGTTCACGCTGAAGTACGTTTACATGAACTAAATAGCATCAAAGGTGATGTTGTCGATATTCACGCGCTTAAAGACGCTAACCTAGTTACACGTAACATTGAGACAGCTAAAATCATGTTGTCTGGCGAAATTACTCGTCCAATCACTGTTCGTGGCTTAGGTGTTACTAAAGGTGCACGTGCAGCAATTGAAGCTGCTGGTGGCAAGATCGAGGAATAATACAGGTTATGGCTACACCAGGAATGGATAACAAGGCTCAAGGCGGTTTGTCTGAGTTAAAACAAAGATTGTGGTTCGTATTCGGCGCACTTATTGTGTTTCGTTTAGGTTCATTTGTGCCAATCCCTGGTATTGACGCCGCTGTATTAGCTCAGTTGTTTGAACAACAAAAGGGCACCATCGTAGAAATGTTTAACATGTTCTCTGGTGGTGCACTTGAGCGTGCCTCTGTATTGGCGTTAGGTATTATGCCGTACATTTCAGCTTCAATTATTATGCAATTGCTAACAGTTGTTCATCCAACTATGGCAGAGCTTAAGAAAGAAGGCGAAGCTGGACGTCGTAAGATCTCTCAATACACTCGCTACGGTACTTTAGTGCTAGCAACAGTACAATCTATCGCGATTTCCAAAAGCCTTCCAGGTATGATGCCTGGTTTGGTTATGAATGCCGGATTCGGCTTCTACTTTACTGCGGTTGTGAGTTTGGTCACTGGAACTATGTTCTTAATGTGGTTAGGTGAGCAAATTACCGAACGCGGTATTGGTAATGGTATCTCAATCTTGATATTTGCTGGTATTGTTGCTGGTATGCCATCTGCTGTTGGTACAACGGCAGAAATGGCGCGTCAAGGTGAATTGCACTTATTAGTATTATTGCTAATTGCAGTAATTGTATTTGCTGTGACTTTCTTTGTGGTATTTGTTGAACGTGGTCAACGTCGTATCGTTGTTAACTACGCGAAACGTCAGCAAGGACGTAAGGTCTTCGCTGCACAAAGCACGCATTTACCATTAAAAGTTAATATGGCTGGTGTTATCCCACCAATCTTTGCATCAAGTATTCTATTGTTCCCTGGCTCAATTGCGAGCTGGTTCGGACAAGGTGACGGTATGGTTGCTGACGTATTGCAAGAATTATCAATTGCAATTTCGCCAGGTCAGCCGTTATACGTTATGCTATTAGCTGCGGCGATAATATTTTTCTGTTTCTTTTACACGGCGTTAGTTTTTAACCCGCGTGAAACTGCAGATAACCTGAAAAAATCTGGAGCGTTTATCCCTGGCATTCGTCCGGGAGAGCAAACGTCTAAATATATCGATAAAGTAATGACGCGTTTGACTTTAGCAGGTGCGTTGTATATTACTTTTATTTGTTTGGTTCCAGAGTTCATGATGATCGCATGGGATGTGCAGTTCTACTTCGGTGGAACATCGCTACTGATCATTGTTGTTGTAATCATGGATTTTATGGCACAAGTACAAACGCATTTGATGTCTCATCAATATGACAATGTACTTAAGAAAGCAAACCTTAAAGGCTACGGCCGATAAGTTGCTTACGTTAGTAAACGGAGTAGTAAGATGAAAGTTCGTGCATCCGTAAAAAAGATTTGCCGTAACTGTAAAGTTGTTAAGCGCGCAGGTGTTGTTCGAGTAATTTGTAAGAGCGACCCTAAGCACAAGCAACGCCAAGGTTAATCTTGGAAAGTGTCATTATGAATAAATAATGACACTTTAATTTGCAAAAAAGAGGCGGGTTGAGTATCCTAACGGGCTTTTCAACCTGTGGTTTTTTAATTTTAATATAGGAGATGTGTTAGTGGCCCGTATCGCTGGCATTAACATCCCTGATCGTAAGCATGCAGTAATTGCCCTTACTGCGATTTACGGTATCGGTGCAACTCGTGCAAAAGCTATTTGTGCGGCAACTGGTATCGCAGAATCTACGAAGATCAGTGAATTAGACGAAGCTCAAATCGATTTGCTTCGTGCAGAAGTGGATAAGTACACTGTTGAAGGTGACTTACGCCGTGAAGTTTCAATGAACATCAAGCGTCTGATGGACCTTGGCTGTTTCCGTGGTATTCGCCATCGTCGCAGTCTTCCTCTACGTGGTCAACGCACTAAAACAAATGCGCGTACCCGTAAAGGTCCTCGTAAGCCGATTAAGAAGTAACGAGGTAATTAGACATGGCTAAAACTCCGGTTCGTTCACGTAAACGCGTGAAAAAGCAAGTTGCAGATGGTATGGCTCATATCCATGCATCTTTCAACAATACAATCGTAACTCTTACAGACCGTCAAGGTAATGCATTATCTTGGGCAACTGCTGGTGGTTCAGGTTTCCGTGGTTCACGTAAATCTACACCTTTTGCTGCTCAGGTTGCTGCTGACCGCGCTGGTAAAGCTGCTCAAGAGTTTGGTTTGAAGAATATTGAAGTGTTCGTTAAAGGTCCAGGTCCAGGTCGTGAATCTGCTATCCGTGCCTTAAATGCTGCTGGTTTTAAAATCACCAACATTACTGACGTAACACCGATTCCTCATAATGGTTGTCGTCCGCCTAAAAAGCGTCGCGTTTAATTGGCACTTTTAGGATTGTTGGAGAAGAAACATGGCAAGATATTTAGGTCCTAAGTTAAAGCTTAGCCGCCGCGAAGGAACAGACTTGTTCCTTAAAAGTGGTGTAAGAGCAATTGACACTAAATGTAAGATCGAAACTATCCCAGGTCAGCACGGCGCACGTCGTGGTCGTTTATCTGACTATGGTGTTCAGCTTCGTGAGAAACAAAAAGTACGTCGTATTTACGGTGTATTAGAAAAGCAATTCCGTAACTACTACAAAGAAGCGGCTCGTATCAAAGGCAACACAGGTGAAAACTTGTTACAGCTTTTAGAAAAGCGTCTTGATAACGTAGTTTACCGTATGGGTTTTGCTAGCACTCGTGCAGAAGCTCGTCAGCTAGTAAGCCACAAAGCTATCGTAGTGAACGGAAAAGTTGTAAACATTCCATCTTTCACTGTTAAAGCTGAAGATGTGGTTGCTGTTCGTGAAAAGTCTAAATCGCAAGCACGTATTGTTGCTGCTTTAGAGTTAGCTGAACAACGCGAAAAACCAGTCTGGGTTGAAGTAGATAATAAGAAAATGGAAGGCGTATTTAAGCGTATTCCAGATCGTACAGATTTATCTGCCGAAATTAATGAACAGTTGATTGTTGAACTTTACTCTAAGTAGTAAAGTTGCATTTTAAGAGAGGACATAATGCAGGGTTCCGTAACCGAATTCCTAAGACCACGATTGGTTGATATTGATACTGTTAGCCCAACACGTTCTAAAGTTACTTTAGAACCATTGGAGCGTGGTTTTGGTCACACTTTAGGTAATGCCTTACGCCGTATTTTATTATCTTCTATGCCGGGTTGTGCCGTAACAGAAGTTGAGATTGATGGTGTATTACATGAGTACAGTAGTAAAGAAGGTGTTCAAGAGGACATTATCGAAATACTGTTAAACCTTAAAGGACTTGCTATTGGTTTAGAAGGCAAAAATGAAGCAGTTCTTACCTTAACTAAGTCAGGTGAAGGCCCTGTTACGGCAGCTGATATTCAACATGATGGTGACGTTACTGTTGCTAATCCAGATCATGTTATCTGTCACTTAACTGGTGACGGTTCTATCAGCATGCGCATTAAAGTTGAAATGGGTCGCGGTTACGTACCTGCTTCAGCTCGTCGCGAAGCCGAAGAAGAAGATCGTGCAATTGGTCGTCTATTAGTAGATGCGTCTTTTAGTCCGGTAGTAAGAATTGCTTATGATGTTGATTCTGCTCGTGTAGAACAACGTACAGACTTAGACAAATTAGTACTAGATATGGAAACTAACGGTACGTTAGATCCAGAAGAAGCAATCCGTCGCGCTTCAACGATTTTAGCTGAACAGCTAGATGCGTTTGTAGAATTACGTGATGTGACTGAAATTGAGCCGAAAGAAGAGAAGCCTCTATTCGACCCAATTTTACTTCGTCCAGTTGATGATCTTGAACTAACTGTTCGTTCAGCGAACTGCTTAAAAGCAGAAGCGATTCAATACATTGGTGATTTAGTACAGCGTGCTGAAGTAGAACTTCTTAAAACACCTAATTTAGGTAAGAAGTCACTTACTGAAATTAAAGACGTGTTAGCGTCTCGTGGTTTGTCTTTAGGTATGCGCCTAGAGAACTGGCCACCAGAAAGCATTGCTGATAACGACTAAGTCGGTCATCATTTTTTAATAGTTGAGATAAGGATTAACTTATGCGTCATCGTAAAAGCGGTCGCCAGTTAAACCGTAATAGCAGTCATCGCCAGGCGATGTTCCGCAATATGGCAAGCTCTTTAGTAAAGCACGGTGTTATTAAAACTACTGTTGCTAAAGCTAAAGAACTACGTCGCGTTGTTGAGCCACTAATCACTTTGGCCAAAACCGACAGTGTAGCAAACCGTCGTTTAGCGTTTGCTCGTACACGTGATCAAGAAGTAGTTGGTATTTTATTTAACGAACTTGGTGAGCGTTACCAAGAACGTCCAGGTGGGTATACTCGCATTTTAAAATGCGGTTACCGTACTGGTGATAAAGCACCAATGGCATATGTTGAGCTTGTAGATCGCCCTGCAGTCGAAGAAACTGCTGAAGTGGTTGAAGAAGCAAGCGCAGAAGCATAAGCTAAAACGCTTTAAATAAAAAACGGAGCTTAGGCTCCGTTTTTTTATGCCTGAAAAGCGTAGAGAGTTATCGATTGTAAGTAACCTTTTCGAACTCGGTTGAGCTTATTCCCTGCACTCTACAGTGTTAATAATTTAGATATTCTAGCCATACTCACTAGTGCAATGAGGACTGCTGCTAAAGGGTCACTCTTGACCTCACATTGAATTCACCGTATAAAAACTAGGTCTTTACACATGAGAACACTTTAATGTCTTCACGAAACCCTATCATTGCGGTAACAGGCTCTTCTGGTGCTGGAACTTCAACGACTACTGAATCGTTTGAACATATGTTTCGAACGTTGAATATTAAGGCGGCAAACGTTGAAGGTGATAGTTTTCATCGATATTCACGTCAAGAAATGGAGCTTGAAAAGCGCAAAGCGAAAGAAGGTGGTCGTAACATTAGTTACTTTGGTGACCGAGCAAATGATTTTGATGCCCTAGAAAAGTTGTTTCGTGACTATTCAGAAACAGGTCGAGGCAAAATGCGCCGTTATTTGCATACTTTCGATGAAGCTGTACCTTACAATCAAATGCCCGGTACATTCACGCCTTGGGAAGACTTAGGTGAAGGAACCGACCTATTGTTTTACGAAGGGTTACACGGTGGTGTCAAAACTGAAAATAATGACGTAGCACAATATGTAGATTTGTTAATTGGAATGGTGCCAATAGTAAACCTTGAGTGGATACAAAAGATTATCCGAGACACAAACAAGCGAGGACATAGTCGTGAAGCGGTAACAGCAAGTATTGTACGAAGCATGGAAGATTACATTTCATTTATTACACCGCAATTCTCTCGTACCCATATAAACTTTCAACGGGTTCCCACCGTAGATACTTCTAATCCTTTTAGCGCTAAAGCCATACCAACATTAGACGAAAGTTTTGTGGTTATCCGCTGTCGAGACAATGTGCATGTCGATTTTCCCTATTATTTGAGCATGATAGATGGTGCCTTTATGTCTAGGGTTAATACCTTGGTGGTACCAGGAGGAAAGATGGGACTGGCAATGGAGCTCATACTGACACCTATGATTAAAGAGCTTATGTACAAGAAGCAAGAAGCAAATAAGCAGTTAGATTGGATGAGCGATTTATAAGTGAATTCTGTTTACGGTCTATTATTGCTTATTGTTTCGACTCTTTATTCATGCATAGCATTATCGAAAGAAGTATTAGTCACTAATATCGAAAAGTTAAGTGATGGAGGTTGGACCGTAGAATATGTAAGCCAGTCACCAATTCGTAGCATTTCTTTTGTATCAGCTCCTGATAATTCACGACAAGATCGTTGGTCGCTTCTAACTGACGGATTTGTTCTAAGGCACCTGAATAAAAATGATATAGTAACGCGTTTGGATGGACAAAAATTCAAACGGGTCAAATTCACGCTTACTCCAACCTACGTTCATTTACCAAAATCGTACGCGCCTTTTTCTCCATTCTCTGACGGAGGTATGCTGTTTCACAGTGGACGATTCTTCGCATGTGTCGATTTATGCTCGCCTGTGGAGAACGTTTGGTATATATCGTTAACTGTGCCCGAAAAAGACAGCATAATTATTGATGGAGAAATTAAGAAGCAGCGCGCAATTTGGTGGGATCACAACGGTGGTCGAAAAGTATATGTAGGGAGAGCATCAGGCATCGAAGAAGAAGGCTTTATTAGTATCATAGATGATGCTATATCGCAGTCTCAGGGAGCGATTATCGAGCGTTTTTTACCAAACATGATGAAATGGTTAGAAAAGCATTATGGGCGGCTCGAACGAAAGCCTATGCTATTTGCTTCGTATAGCCACGCAATTGACGGTTCGTACGGACAACAAGGGGGAACATTGCCTGATCAAGTCTTCATGCATTGGTACGGCAAGTTGCCAAACTTTGAACAAGATTCAGAGCAGCTGATTTGGTTTTTTGCCCATGAGGCCGTTCACATGTACCAGCGCATGAATGGCCGAGCAATATCTCCTGTAGATAATTGGATACATGAAGGTCATGCAGAATACATAGCTAAGCTCATGGTAAAACAGCTACATCCACAGTATCTGCCATATGTAGACAAGCTGAGTGCTAAGGCGAGCCAAGACTGTCTCGAAAAAGTAGAGCAAACTACCTTGAGTGCGCTAATTGAGAATAATCAGCACGATGTTCTTTATCAATGTGGACTTTATATTTTCGATACAATTGAGCAGGCAAATAGGTCAGCAAGTAATGTTCACCAGTTATGGAACCAGTTCATGCGCCAGATAAAGCCAGGACAAGAGGTGTCGGGCGCCTCTTTTATTGAGCTGGCAGGAAAAGAATACGCATTACCTGAACCGAAATTGAAGCAACTGATGTTATTAGTGCAATAACATCAGTTGAAGCGTGGAAGCTGAATTAGAGCGCTCTTGATTTCGAAATCGTGTGTGATATTAACTGATTTGTTCAGCATTTGTGCGACTGAACAATACTTATCTGCCGACAGGTTTATTGCTCTCTCGACGTGCTTTTCACTTACTTCATTTCCTACAACGACGAAATGCAAGTGAATATCTGAAAATACTTTAGGAACTGTTTCAACACGCGTTGAAGATATTTCAACGATACAATCTCGAACATCTTGTTTGGCTTTTTGTAAAATGCTTACGACATCTACACTAGAGCATCCGCCTAAGGAAATTAATACATTTTCTAATGGACTTGGTGCATTTTCACCTGCATTTGCGTCTAACACAATGGTATGGCCGCTTTCTGATATACCAATAAATTTTTCTTCACCAATCCATTTTACTTGTGCTTTCATACTTTACCTTTAGTTGTTAATAAATTATTTGTCTGGCTGGATTAATTTTGGATTAATGTTGCGTGGATCTCAGTATCAAACAGATTCTTTATTAAGGTCGCAAATTCTTTGATAAATTTACGCTGCTCGTTACTGGCGGTGTTATTAATTACACCTGATAGAATCTCCTCTAAGTCATACACAATTGCATCAACTTCTCTAATGATGGTATTTCGTTGATTGAACGTAAGAGAATCATTTTGGCTGCACACCATAATAATTTGTTCGCTGAGTTCTTGTTCAATCAGTTCCATAATTGTTTCAGAAGATTGTGTCTGAGCAGAAACATGTTCAAAAATGTGCAGGTGTTCAGTGAGGTACTCTATGATATGAACATAGCCTTCTGTATCGGTTACCATAAGTTAACTATCTCATGTAGTTGAAGTTATACCACGCAAATCAATCATTGCTTTTATGAAGTCTACTATAGCTTTTTTGTTTTGCTTATTCTATGACGAATATTAATTATTCGGTATTGACCCGTATCTACGTCGCACCTCGTAAATGTTACAAATCCACACTTTGTAAATATTTCAAAATGTTTCCAATTGTTTGAGGTGGTCGCTTCTTGCTAGAGTGTTTTTTGATCATTTACAAAGTTGTTACATAACAAAGATGCACTGTAAATATTTCTGTGCACTTGTTAACGAAGTTCTGGCTAATGTATACAATTTCTAACTCTTTGATATTTAGGTGTATTATTGTTTTGCGAAATATTTCGTATATTGTGAATGAATGCAGAATCTATCATTTTTTGAATTTTAATCAGAAGGTTGAATATTTTTTAGATAGTAGGCAGAATCAAACATACCTGTTACTAAATGTAACAAGGTGTATAAATAATATTATAAAAAATAACAATAATGCCTATTAGTTCAGAGAGAAATAAATATGAAGAATATCTATTCGGGCGCGTTTAAACGTTCTGTGGCTGCGGCAGCAGTAGCCCTTTCACTAGGCACTGCGATGCCAGCAATAGCTGGTAATAACGATGGTAGCTTAGCAGGTAAAGTACTAGACGCTACAAACCAGCAAATCATCACAGGCGCTTCTGTAAAAATTAAAAATAACAAAACCGGTTACACTAAAACACTAACTACAGATGAATCTGGAAGTTTCCGCTTAGGGGGTCTTCCTGTAGGTGTTTATAGTGTAATTGCAAATGTTGATGGGTATGGCGAAGTTAGCTTGGGCACAGTTAATGTGACAATCGGTTCTTCAACTGTAAACATCAATATGGTACCTGACAACAATACTGAGGTTATCGAAGTTCGTGGTGCTGCAATTGCATCAGTTGACGTAACATCGTCTGAGTCAGCTCTAAATATCAGTGCGGTAGAGCTAGATCGCATTCCAGTGCCTCGCAGTGTAACTTCAGTTGCACTACTAGCGCCTGGAACTACACGTGGTGATAGCCGTTTTGGTGATTCTGCATCATTTGGTGGTTCATCTGTTGCTGAAAATACAATGTACATCAACGGTTTGAACGTAACAAACTTCCGTAACGGTTTAGGGTTCTCAAACGTTCCATACGAATTCTATGACCAATTCCAAGTAAAAACTGGTGGTTATTCAGCGGAATTTGGCCGTTCTACAGGTGGTGTTATTAATGCTGTAACTAGGTCAGGTTCAAACGAAACAGAATTTGGTGCAAGTGTTTACTGGCAACCTGAAGGTTTGCGTGAAACAAGCCCTTCTGTGCGTGATCATAACGGTAACTGGTTTACATACCGAGACAGAGATGAACGCAGCAGCATGCAAGCTAACATCTGGGCGTCAGGTGCGTTGATCGAAGATACATTATTCTACTATGCGATTTATAATCCGAAAGATATTGAGTCAGAATTCGATCGTACGAAATCTGATGGCGACCTAACAGTAGATTCGCAAGATGACGCATTCTGGGGTGCGAAAATTGATTGGAATATTAGTGAAGATCACCGTCTTGAATTCCTAATGTTCTCTGACTCAAACGACACTATCACAGATACTTATACGGGTGATGGCGACGGTGAGTACACATATGCGTCACAAGCATTCGAAAGTGAAGGTGGTGACAACTGGTCGATTAAATATACGGGTTATTTGACTGACGACCTTTCAATGCAAGTACTTTATGGTGAAAACAAGTACGATATTAAAGGTGGTTCATCTACAAGTGAAGAGTGTGAGTTAGTAGGTGATTATCGTTTATTCTACGGCCAAGCAACTGATATTCCAATTAATGGCTTATGGGTTGGTTGTTCAACTACAAATGACTATTTCATCGAAGAAGGTGAAGATACACGTGAAGCGTTCCGTATCGACTTTGAATGGCAAGTGCATGATGATCACGTACTTCGCTTTGGTATGGATACAGAAACAAACACCTCATTCAGTAATCAAAGATACTCAGGCCCTAATGGTGCATACTGGTTAGTATTCCCAGCACCAGCAGGTACACCAGTAAACGGTGTCGTTATGACTGAAGACACTGACTATATCCGTAATCGTGTTCGTACTGTTGGTGGTAACTTTGAAACTGAAGCGGGTGCTATCTACATTGAAGATACGTGGACAGTTACTGACAACATTACAGCAACTATCGGTTTACGTAACGAAACGTTCGATAACAAGAATGGCGAAGGTGATACGTTTGCTAAGATTGACGACATGATTGCACCACGATTAGGCATTTCATGGGATATCAATGGTGACGGTGAGTCTAAGGTATTCTTCAATGCTGGTCGTTATTTCTTACCTGTAGCTAACAACACTAACGTACGTTTAGCAGGTAACGAGAGCGACATTCGTCAATACTACGTATTAGAAGGCTGGCAGGAACGTGATTTCAATGGCCGTACTATCTATGACTATATCTTAGGTGATAAGATTGGTGGTGATGACGTTATTTCTGACGGCTCTGTACCAGATACACGTGCTATTGTTGACCGTGATTTAGAGCCAATGTATCAAGACGAGTTCATCATTGGATATCAAGCAATGATTAATGAGAGCTGGTCATGGGGCTTAAAAGCAACTACACGTGAAATGAATGGTGCGATTGACGATATGATCATTGACCATGCATACGATTGTGGTGCTGATTATCATCCACACCAATATGTACTAGGTAACCCTGGTAAAGATATGGAAGTATTTGGTGATTCTGATTGTGATGGTACACCAGACGCTTGGATGACTTTCTCTAAAGAAGACTTAGTCTACGATGAAGCAGTTCGTAAGTACCACGCAATTGATTTGAACTTTAACCGTGCATGGGACGGTGTATGGAGCCTAGATGCAACGTATACTTGGTCACATAGCTATGGTAATGCGGAAGGTCTAGTTAAGTCTGATAATGGTCAAACTGATGCTGGTTTAACTACTGACTGGGATTTCCCTGAGTTAATGGACGGTGCTTACGGTAACTTACCTAACGATCGTCGCCACATGTTCAAGATTTACGGTACTTATGCAATTACTGAAAATCTAACTGCTGGTTTCAACTTTAACCTTGAGTCTGGTCGTCCTCAAAATGGCTTCGGTCATTCACACCCTAACGTAGGTGAGCTAGACTACGGTAAAGGTTACTATGTTGCGACAGATAGCGGTGAGAAAGACGCTAACGGTGCTATCATCTATGATTACGCTAAGATTCCACGTGGTGGCATGGGTCGTTTACCTTGGCAGTCACGTTTAGACTTGAACTTACGTTACGAAACAGACATGTTTGGTGGCGAAGCAATGTTCAAGCTTGATGTGTTCAACATTTTAAACGCAGATTCATACACGCGTGTTGACGAAGACTTAACAGAAGAGTTTGCGGTAACAAATACTCGTTCATACGGTCGCCCGTTAGCATACCAAACCCCACGTTATGTACAGTTGAGTGCTCGTTTCACATTCTAAGTGAATTGAAATCTTAATAGACAAAGCCCTGATTTATTCAGGGCTTTTTATTATATGCATCCAAAAACAAAGAAATAATCAACCTATTTTAGTTTTATGCACATAATAGCCAGCTACCTATCTTTTTATCAGAATGTTAAAAGCACACCCCTTATCTAACAGCTATAACCATTCCTAATATTTATATTAATTTCCATTATATCAATCGCTTGTGATGATGGCGTAACTTTGATAAATAGAGGAGTCCTTGAACTGTTTACATAGTGTAAAGAGTAAAGCCATAATATATTATGAGTGAGTCAAAGGGTGTAGGAATGTAAAACTTTGATCGCTTGAAATACGTTTCCAACTACCAACTCTATATATTTAACTTTTTGATTTTTTATAATTTGTCGAAAAATTTGGCTCCTCAAATGCCATGTAAACATACATCTTTACTTACATTTGGCAGCAATTACTAAACAACTTAAACCAGCCTGACTGCTACGATTAAACTGAAGTCAATTAACGTAGTTTCATAAAAAGTGAGGTACTAAGTATGAAAATTAAATTGTTAACCGTTGCGTTTTTATCTGGCTTGTTAGTGTCATCTGCTAATGCTACTGAACAATTCAAAGCAGCAGATCAGTCGGTAACATCAGACATATGTGTGACAGCATTGAGCGGTAATCGTGCCGAACTTTATAGTAAAATCAGAGGCCTAGGTTATAGCCGTGCGTTTGTCACAAAACATATTACTTGTAACGACACACCTTTATTAAGTTTTGTTGAACAACATGGGAAAAATTCTGAGGCAATTCTTGACATGATGCAACCTCGTGAATTTGAAACATCTATTAGTGATATCGCAATGTATCACAAGACACGATAATGGGTATGGTGGGTTAAAAAGGCGGTTAGAATAGCAATCACTCTAACCGCACTTCATCTTGCTAAGCCGCAGCGTTTGTGCTTTCAAAGATCTTATCAGCAGAAGCTGCAACAAAACCTGTATAAAGTTCACCATTGGCTAGTGGATAGCGTTTAGCGAATTCATAGAAACATGAAGGGATTTCTAGCGCTTTGTCGCTAAATTGAACCGTAACTTTGTCAGCAATCGTTGAAGATTGTGCAAGCTTCACCGATTCACCGCCTTTAATTTCGCCGCCTGAAGAATTCAATGTGAATCCGCTGTCTTTTAGTGAAGCGTTCACTGATTCTACGTCGTTAAAGTTTGTTAAATGGTTTACGCTCACTGTGAAGTGATTTGCACGATAACCCCATGCGGCTAACCACGCTGCGTATTCACTTTCAGCTAGTAAAGATTTGTACTCTTCTGAGGTAATGTTCCATGACTTACCTGAATATAAGAATTCTTGCTTAGCCACAAGCTCAGAGTCAATTGAATCAACAATCTTGTTGATAATTGCCTGCGCTTGCGTAGAGAACTCTTCAGTTAGCAACTGGCTGATGAATACTTTTGGCATTGTGCTGTCTGCGTGCTCATAGTGCTTCGCATATAGCTTTTTAGCTTCAAAATGATATTCACCGCACTCTTTATAGCCTAACGCGATCAAGTGTGCTGCTAGCTTCTCAATATTCACTTTGTCGTGATTGAACGTGCGATAAGCGACATGGTCATTGATCAGGTCATTACCTGAACCTAATAACTGATGGATCTTTTCCGCAGAAGGTGTAACTTCTAGGTAGTTTTTCCAAATATTATTAAATAAATCGATTACTTGTGCTGTCATCGTTTACTCCTAATGCATAATAAAAACATGAAATACTAAAGTTAAACAATGGCTAGAATTGTAGGCGGTGTTTGTTAAATTTTACGCAGGTCGAATTGCTAACCACTGTGAACGGGTTAGGTTAGATTTGGTCAATACTCTTGAAAAAGCTGGGTCGTAACCCAGCTGTTTCTAAATTATAACTAAGCGTCATTACTTAATTGTCAATCCTGGGCTTAACGCAGCAGGTAGCGCTACTTTTTCAGCTTCAACTGATGCAACTGGGTATGCACAGTAATCTGCCGCGTAATAAGCACTAGCACGGTGGTTACCGCTTTCACCAATACCACCAAATGGTGCTGCGCTGCTTGCGCCAGTAATTGGCTTGTTCCAGTTGACGATGCCAGCACGGATGCGCTTGAAGAAGTGTTGGTAATCCGCTTCTGAATCACTCAACAAGCCTGCAGACAAACCAAATGAAGTGTTGTTTGCTTCATTGATTGCAGCATCGAAGTCGTTATAGCGGTAAACCTTTAATAACGGACCAAAGTGCTCTTCATCAGGCATTTCGCTGATCGCAGTAACATCAATGATGCCTGGCGATACAAAGCCCGTACCGGCTTCTAAATGCTTAAGCTCTAGAAGAGATTTGCCACCTAAAGAGACCAGTTGCTCTTGTGCAGCCACTAAGCCCAATGCAGCTCGTTCAGAGATCATTGAGCCTATAAACGGTTGCTCTTCATCGTCATAGAAACCAATCTTAATAGCTTTAGTTGACTCAACTAGCTTTGCAATCAATGCATCACCTTGCTCGCCTTCCGCAATAAATAGACGACGTGCACATGTACAACGCTGACCTGTCGTAATAAATGCTGATTGAAGGATATCGTGAACTACGGCATCAGTATCGGCTACGTCTTTAACAATCAACGGGTTGTTTCCACCCATCTCCAACGCTAAGATTTTGCCAGGTTGTCCACCAAATTGCTCATGCAGTAATTTACCCGTAGTTGAACTACCTGTGAAAAACAGGCCGTCAATTTGAGGATGGCTTGCTAATGCTTTACCCGTTTCAATTTCACCTTGAACTAAGTTGATAACACCAGCAGGAAGCCCTGCTAATTGCCATAGTTTAAGTATTTCTTCTGCTACTAATGGCGTTAGCTCACTTGGCTTAAATACCACGGTATTACCTGCGATTAACGCTGGAACAATATGGCCGTTTGGTAAGTGACCAGGGAAATTATAAGGGCCAAATACTGCTACAACACCATGAGGTTTGTGGCGAATAAATGCTTTTGCGCCTGGCATAGGATTTTCAACAGTACCGGTACGCTCTTCGTAGGCTTTGACAGAAATAGCAATCTTACCTATCATCGCGCCCACTTCCGTGCGCGTTTCCCAAAGTGGCTTACCTGTTTCAAGGGCAATGGTTTTTGCCAGCGATTCTTTGTTCTCAGTTAAAACGTCTGCAAATTTAGTTGCAAGGGCGATACGCTCTTCCAGTGACGTTTGAGACCAAGTTTCAAATGCTGTACGAGCACTTTCAATTGCTTTGCTAACTTGTTCAGCAGAGGCGCTCTTGCCTTGCCAAATTACTTCATTTTTGGCTGGATTTAACGAAGCAACATCGTGACCTTCGCCAGCGAGCCATTCGTTATTAATTAGTTGATTTGGGTGCGTCATTTTCTTTTTCCTCATGCCCAATGGTGTCATTGGACGTTAATCTTAGTTACTGACTAGTCGAATCCAGTCGCCTTCTTTTACTTTTAAGGCGTCAGCATGTGCTTGACTAATCACCGCTTGTTGTGCGGTTTCTCTAAGAGATAATGGTGCTTGAATCGCTCTAAAGTCAGCTATTTCTGTGTTACAGATGATGTAATTGTCTGTTTTATCAACGTCACCAATTATCACCTGACACTTTTTACTTTCTTTAACTGTACGAATTGAAGACGTTTGAGACTCAACAGTCGGGCCAGCATCAAAAATGTCAACGTAGCCACGACGGCAGAAGCCTTCAGCTTCTAATAATCGCAGTGCTGGGATTGTTTTATCGTGCACCTTGTTAATGACTTTTTGCGCTTCTTTGCTTAGCAAGTTCACGTAGATAGGGTATTTAGGCATTAATTCTGCGATAAATACTTTCTTTCCTATACCAGTTAAGTAATCCGCCGTTGGAAAGTCAATTGAGAAGAAGTGTTCTTCTAGCCATTGCCAGAATGGCGAGTTGCCATCTTCATCAGATACACCGCGCATTTCTGCAATAACAGTATCAGCAAAACGTTCTAAATGTTCTGCGATGAACAAGAAACGAACGCGAGATAAAAATCGGCCATTGTTGTTCTTACGATGGCTCTCACTTAAAAACAGTGTACAAATCTCAGTGGTCCCTGTGTAATCGTTACAAAGGGCTAAGGTTTCTACAGTGTTATAGATATTTAACTCACGTGAGTTATGAACCACTTTACCTAAATGATAATGATAAAATGCATCATCTAAACCAACTGCAGCTTCGATACCAGTTGTACCAACAACTTGGCCAGTTTCAGTATCTTCCATCACAAATAGGTAACCTTCATCACCTGGTTGTGTGACATTCTTTTTGCCAAAAGACGATTCCGCACGTTCAATACGTTGTCTTAATAACTTTTCATTGACAGGAAGTGATGTAAAACCGTGTCCTGATTCGATAGCAATACGATGTAATGCATCGTAATCACTGTCTAGAATAGGGCGTATTATAACCATAGAAAAATCTCAATGAGTAATTAGAAGGGCAAGTACCACGCACTTGCCCGCTCAAATTATTAAGCGTTAACGATAGACGCTACTGCTTTCTCGAAACGTGCTAAACCTTCAGTGATGTCTTCGTTAGGAATAACTAAAGACGGAGCGAAGCGCACGATGCTAGCGCCTGCAACTAAGGTCATCACACCTTCTTTGATCGCAGCGTTTAAGAAATCTTTAGCGCGACCTTGATATTCGTCTGTTAATACAGCACCGATAAGAAGACCTTTACCACGAATTTCTTTGAACACGTTGTACTTAGCATTGATTGCATTTAAGCCTTCAACATAAATAGCTGCTTTTTGTTTAACGCCATTTAATACTTCTTCAGTATTTACCGTGTCAAAAGCTGCTTCGGCTACAGCACAAGCTAATGGGTTACCGCCGTAAGTACTGCCGTGTGTACCAATTTTAAGGTGCTTAGCAATTTCAGTTGTTGTGATCATTGCGCCGATAGGGAAACCACCACCTAATGCTTTAGCTGTAGTTAAGATATCAGGAGTAACACCTAGTCCTTGATACGCATAAAGCTCACCTAAACGGCCAACACCAGTTTGTACTTCATCGAAAATCAATAATGCGTTGTGCTTGTCACAAAGTTCACGAACACCTTTTACGAATTCATCAGTAGGAGAAACGATACCACCTTCACCTTGAAGTGGTTCCATTACGATGGCACAAGTCTTGTCAGAAATAAGTGCTTTAACGCTATCTAAGTTGTTGTATTCAGCGTGAACGATGTCACCTGGCTTTGGACCAAAACCATCTGAATATGCCGCTTGGCCACCTACAGTAACTGTGAAGAATGTACGACCGTGGAAGCCTTGTTTAAACGCGATGATTTGTGTTTTGTCTGCACCGTGAACATCAAGTGCCCAGCGACGTGCTAATTTCAATGCTGCTTCATTTGACTCAGCACCAGAGTTAGCAAAGTAAACTTTTTCTGCAAAAGTATTGTCAACAAGCTTCTTAGCTAAACGAAGTGCTGGTTCGTTTGTCATAACGTTTGATAAGTGCCAGATCTTGTCTGCTTGCTCTTTCAGCGCACCAACTAATGCTGGGTGACAATGACCTAAACAGTTAACCGCGATACCACCTGCGAAATCGATATATTCGCGATCTTGTTGATCCCAAACGCGAGAACCTTCACCACGAACTGGAATAACGGCTGATGGCGAATAGTTAGGTACCATCACGTCGTCGAATAATTCACGATTTACAGGAAAATGATTGGTCATTGTATACTCCTCTTTCTGGGGACGTCCCCATGATTAATTTGGAACATCTACGGTCATCTTGATTGTAGCAGCCCACACGGCAGTTCATACAAAAGCGATCAAGATACCTTATTGTAGTTCAATTTTAGGGGAGCATTATGACAGAAAAAAATAACTTTGTCTCGCTTTGATTGCGCTGAAGGCCTTTAACGATAAGGGATTGGCGGTTTTATTCAATTAACTTGCATAACTATAAATACGTGTGAATTGCCCAAAAAATGCAAAGCCAGACAGGATAAAAGTCCACCACTTGTTGGAATACAGTGGCGAATGATTCATAAATAATCAAAAAAAAATTACTTAAAATTTAGCTTAAGGTGGTCAATATCGGTTTTCTTAAGCAATGAAATGTCTTCTTGTGTCAGTTTTGCAGCAGCTAAAAAGCTTTTGGCCTCATCGCCACTGATCAGATCGTCTTTTACCAAGCTGCGAAACGATACATAGGCTTTTGCTTTTATCAAAATTTTGGCAAGAGGAGTCATTCGCTTTAGTTCATGACTATAGGCAAGATCAAAAGCTGTCTCAGTAATAGGTAGGCGGTCGAATCGCATTAATTCTATTACGTCAGCGGCCACTTTAGCGCTATGAGATACCAGTTGCTCGTGCAGTAATTCGGGGGCCATATCAAAATCGACCAGTACATCATGTAAGCGCTTGTCACGATTTTCATAGGCGGCTTTTAATTCAGCTTTATGCATCTCGTTATAGGTGGTGATGAAACAGCGGGTAACAGCTAGTGCCCCAATATTGCTCAACATACCTGCAGCAAATGCGACAAAGCTGTCGATCCCTTGTTGCTCTGCTAATGCACGTGTTGCTAACGCAACTGACAAACCATCATTCCATAGCTTTCTTTTCATCAAAGGGTACGGTGACGTGCTAATGGGCAGCCAATGTTTTAACATAAACGTAGGCATCACCAGTTTAAGATTGTCTAAGCCAACATAACTCAATGCTAAATTGGGATCGGTCACCTGAATATCTGAGCGCTTGCGATATTGTGGCTTGTTAACTAAGGTGATTAATTCATCTGCCAGCCAAGTAAGTGAGTTCACCAATGGGCTAATGCGATTGATTGATGCAGCCCTAACGGCGAGAATTTCCATTATGGCTGGCGCGGCATCTTCAATGCTTAAGACGCTGGAATATAGGCTCTGCTTGTTATCAAATTCGTTATTAACTTTGGCGCTTACCTTGGCATAAAATTTTGCCATGATTTGTGCTTTAAAATGAATTTTTCCATGCTCTTCAATAACTTTTTCTTTCTTAGCTTTTCTTTCAACTTCTAAGAGCTCTCTGCGCGTATTCTCTTGTTCGCTCTCTTGTCTTTCGTTGGTTGGAATTTTGCCATAGAGCTGCTCAGCAAAATCTTTGCTGATAGAAAGCGCGATTGCTCGCTGATATATCGTCGAGACTAGCTCGTTATTTTCAAAAAATTGCATGGAATGTATAAAAGCTAAAACTGACTTTGCTAGTCACTCTATCGGCTTATCTTAAGTATTCTTTATATTATTATAAGTATTTTCAACATATTGCATTATAAAGTTGTGCAATAAGTCATGTCCATTTTCAGTTAATACTGATTCAGGGTGAAATTGAACACTGGCAATCGGCAGCGATTTGTGCGCCAAAGCCATAATTTCATCTTTTTCACCGAGAGCACCTGTTGACCAAGCTGTCACTTCTAATTCATCTGGCAGCGTATTCGCATCTACTACTAACGAATGATAACGCGTCACACTTAATGGGTTAGGCAATGCTGAAAATAATCCCGACTGCTGGTGCAAAATACGAGAATTCTTACCATGCATAACTTGCTTAGCCCGAACAACCTTAGCACCAAAGTGTTGTGCAATACACTGATGGCCTAAGCAGACACCTAAAATGGGAATTCTTCCCGCAAACGCTTTGATTGCGTCTAGCGATATACCTGCGCTGTCAGGATCGCAAGGACCCGGAGATATCACGATGCAACTTGGTGCCAATTCAGCTATTTGGTCTATCGTGATTTGATCATTTCGGTAGACGCTTGTGTCTTGCCCTAACGTTTGAAAATAGTGAACTAAATTAAACGTGAACGAATCGTAATTATCGATCATCAATAACAAGGGGCAACCTTTAAACATCAAACAAACCGCGCGTATTCTAATCGTAATTGACGTGCAAATCACCTATTTTCCAATTGAGGGGGATTTGTTTTATGTATTCGACTGCGGTAGAACTCTTGTCAATAGCTCACTAAATGATGTTAAGCCGCTGATAAAGCATATGAAGTTGTTGTTGTGCAAATGATAATGATACCGGGCAAAGTGTTACAGTATTGCCCGCTGTTAGCTGTGCAAGTCTAAATAGGTCGGTTTGCATGACGTGGCCGATAATGGGATAACCCCCGATAGTTTGACGTTCTTTCATTAAAATAATCGGTAGTCCGTCACTGCTAATTTGAATCGTGCCAAATGCACAAGGGCGCGAAAGTTGCTGATAATGATTGCTGCTGAGCGGCAGCGATACACCGTTTAGTCGGTAACCCATTTTGTTACTATTGCGAGTAATTCCGTATGATTGTGACAACATCAGGTCTTGCTCGCATTCGTCTAAACGACGCCACAAGTCACTCGGAATAAAACGTAACGTGAGCTTGTCGAATGTATAGAAATTGTTGGGAACTGGTTGATAGATTGCACCTGTTTCGAGTCGCTTCTCATCAACGTGTTGTGCTAAAGCAAGAGAGGCTCCGGCTTTAAGCGGATGAATATTTGCTGTTACGTTCATGGCATCGGGCACTGGGGAAACGCTTTCTAAGAACTCATCAGTGGCTATTCGATGTGCTAGAGCAATATAAACATATACTCCGTTCGTTGGGCGTGAAATTGAAAGCTTCTCACCTGCCGCCAGTGATAGCTTTTGCCATTGTTGCTTGGTTTTACCACCAATAGAAACTTGGCAAACAGCGCCCGTGATACATACTTCAATATTGATGGAACTCGTTAAAGTGATTTCGGCAAGTGCTAACTCTATTACCGGATTTGAAACAGTGTTGCCTAGTTGCTGATTAGCGTATGCAGCCGCATGTAAATCTGCCACACCACTGGCACTAAAACCTAAATGTTGGGCATGTTCACGCCCTAAGTCTTGTAGCGTAGCGTGTCCTACCAGATGTTCAATGTTGATTAAAGATTGTCGCGTTACATCAGTTGTCATATCAACGCGACTCCTGTTGAACTTGACCACCGAGTCGTTGAAATTCTTCTTCGTCGATAGCCCTGAACTTCACTGTATCGCCAACCGAAATAGTTGGTGAAAAGCCTTCAGACAACGAGTACATAGGCAGCGGTGTTTGCCCTATGATATGCCAACCTCCAGGACTTTCGTTTGGGTAAACGGCGGTTTGGCTACCTGCAATTGCAACTGCACCTTTGGGTACTCGTATTCTAGGTGTTTGCATTCTTGGCAGTATCAGACATTCGTCGAGAGACGCTAAATAACAAAAGCCAGGGGTAAACCCAAGTGCATAAGCGCGATACTCACTTTGACTATGGATATTAACAACGTCATTGCATGATAATTTTGTGGCGCTTGCTACTGTCGCCAAATCCCAACCTGCAACCTCATTGTACAACACGGGAATTTCAACAACGGATGTCTTGTCATTACTGTTTGCGGTGAGAATGAGGGAGGAAGACGTTGGTGTTTCACTAATGATCTCAGACAATACAAAAAACAAATGTTCTGCGCTTAACGACGTAAAGTGGTAGTAGATGATTAAACTGTTATAGCTAGCAACGCTATCGATAAGTTTTTGACCTAGTCTGCTATTGATTTCCTGTTGAATAGCCAAGATGTGGTGATGCTGGGCTTCGTCGATGTTTTCAGGCCACAGCAACAAAACGGCATTTTCAGTGATAAACTCAATCGAGATATCGCTAATGGTCACCCTAAGTTGCTGTGTAGTATTCATTGTTTACGCAGCGCTGCTATCTATGTATGCACGTAATTCCTTTACCATGCTTAATGCTTCCGCGGTATCGCCATGGACACATAGACTATCAATACTAAGTGGAAGCGTTGAACCGTCTGTTGAGATAATCACGCCATCTTCCATGATATGCTTGCAACGTTGAACAACAAATTGAGTATCGTGCACAACAGCATTGGCTTGACTTCTCGGTACCAACTTACCGTTTGATTGATAGTTTCTGTCGGCAAAGCCTTCAAACAGGAGTGCAACATCTAAACGCTTACCAATATCGATGAATTCATCGAGATATTGCGACGGCAGCGCTTGGATCATCAAGGGTAATGACAGCGACCTTGCCGCCATAGCAACACTTTCAAAGATGTCTGTATTTGCCATCATGTCATTGTACAGCGCTCCATGTGGCTTAATATAGGCAACTTGCCCTTGATGATGACGACATAGAGCTTGCAGCGCACCTACCTGATAAATAATCATTGTGATTAGTGAGGAGCGATCATAGGCGATTGAGCGTCGGCCAAAGCCTTCTTTATCTGGGTAGCCTGGGTGGGCACCAATCGTTACATCATGTGCTATTGCTTGGGCTATTGTTTCACTCATTGTGTTTGGATCGCCTGCATGAAATCCGCAAGCAATATTGGCGCAGTCAATATACGGCATGATTTCGGCATCGTTGCCCATTTTCCAAGAACCGTAGCTTTCACCCAAATCACAGTTGAGTGTTAATCGATTGAATGCGCCATTAAGTAGTATCGATACCATTTGTTAACCCTTAGCCTCCGGAAATGACCAGATCTGATTTTGGGATGCAACTACATGAAAGTATATACCCTTGTTCTTGTTCTAGGTCTGTTAATCCATCTTTAGCGAGTTGTTCAACATCACCACTCTCTAATTTTACCTTACAAGTGCCACACATGCCTGCGCGACAAGAATAAGGAATTGCCAATCCTGCTGTTTCCGCTTGGTCTAACAGTGGCTCTTGGGTATTTCCTTTGTGAAAAGTGTCCCATGAGTCAAAGAGAATCCCCACTTGCTTGACTTCTTCGGCAGGCGCTTGTTTGCTTTGCGGGGTTAATCGTTTACCAAAGCTCTCGAAGTGGAATTGAGACTCCGGCAAGCCGAGTGTCATTAAAAGCGACTTCGCGTGTTCTCTGAAGGCTTCTGGGCCACAAACCAGCACTTCTCTCGACAATAATTGTGGAATGTTACTGAGCATTTTTTCGGTTAGTCTGCCTTGATAATCAGTCCACTCCGGTGGAGCCGATCGTGTCAGCGTGAACTCAAGGCGACAATTACCATGTTGTTTTGCTAACGCTTTTACTTCATCTATGGCGATAAGATCGTGCTCACTATGTGCGCTGTGGAAAAATGCTACATCGTTTTCAACACCTTGGTCGACTAATGCGCGAAGCATTGACAGCATTGGCGTAATGCCACTGCCGGCCGAAAGCATAAGTATTTTCTCTGGATTAATCGCCTGCAAATGAAACTGACCACTCGGCTGTTTGGCCTGTAGTTTATCGCCAACTTTCAAGTGGTCATGTAAGAAGTTAGACACAAGGCCCGGCACTTGGTTGTCGCTGACGCGTTTAACCGTAATACTGAGCAAATTTGGTCGAGTTGGGCTTGATGACAACGTGTAGCAGCGATTAACTTCTTTACCGTCAACTTGGAATGTTAACGGCAAATGTTGACCTGCGGTGTAGTTAACGGGCGCATTATTAGCTGTTTTTAGCCAGAAGGTTTTTACATCGTGGGTTTCTTCTGTAATCTTGATACATTCCACAGGGAAACTTGAACTGGTTATGGTGTGCGTATTTGTTGTAGCAATGGCTTTCTTAGGCCTGTTACCTCGCACATGATGGAATGCTGGCGGACTTTGCGTGCTTAGTACGGTGACACTGTCACCAAGATGAATTTGCCCTTGATTCAGTGCGACCAGGTTTTGGCCAAACATGACATCGCCACTTTCTACTTGGCGATATTTTTTGAGCGTCGCTAGCGGTTCTTGTTTGGCGTGCTTCTCGGCATTGCTAGGGTCAATCGTTGTGAAGATACAACGAGAGCATGGTTTTACTACCTCGAACTCAACTTCACCGATTCGGATATGTTTCCATGTGTCTTCTTCAAATGGCTCAGTATTATTAATAACAATGTTTGGTCGAAATTGCGCCATGCTCACCTGATGATTACTCATGCGCCCATTAAGATCAGCTAACGAGGCTTCTGAAATCAAAAGTAATGGATATCCGTCAGCGAAGGCGACTTGGTTCATGCGATTTTTAACACGGCGACTAGATTGCTCGCCAAAGAATACGAGCTGGCAAGGCTTACCTAAGTACTGACTAAACCAAGTATCGTATTCCGGTGCACAATATTGACCCGCAATGGTATCTTTCCACACAGTGACTTGCCTGTATTCATGCGTAAATTTGGCGTAGCTAATGTTTAATACCGGCATATCTGGCGCTGTTAGCAACAAGCCATAAGGCGTTATGCTGGCGCTGATTAAACAAATGGTCGGGTGTGTTCGTGCAGTAATAAATTGACCATTGCTGTCTGTTAGTACGAAACGGCGATCAAACGCAAGACCCAAATCATCAACCCAGGCATTCGAAAGTCCGATTCCCTTGCTGGACTTTATCGGATAGACATTGATTTCGATTAATTCAGACAACAACATTGATTTTCCTTGTTTAATACACTCGATACTCTCGATCTTGAGCAATTCAGTCACACTTTGCAATCGATAGTTTTGAATAACCTTGATTTATTTCACTTGGTATTGTTCATTTCATGTGTGCTGTCTGTGGTAATTTCAGGTATATTGACGGCAATTATTAGGTTGTTGTGATAATCAGGCTCAGAAAATTTATGCATATTCATATTTTAGGTATCTGTGGTACGTTCATGGGAGGCATTGCTGCCATCGCCAAACAAATGGGACACAGAGTGTCAGGGTGCGATGAAAACGTTTATCCCCCCATGAGCACGCAACTTGAGCAGCTAGGCATTGAACTGCAACAAGGTTACTCGCCAGAGCAGCTCGCAGAAGAGCCTGACATGGTGGTTATAGGTAATGCGATGTCGCGCGGCAACCCACTAGTTGAGTATGTCCTCGATAGAAATATTCCTTATACCTCAGGCCCACAGTGGCTACTAGAGCATGTGTTAAAAGACCGTTGGGTGCTGGCAGTTTCTGGCACACACGGGAAAACAACGACCAGTTCTATGCTCGCGTGGATATTAGAATATGCCAACTTAACGCCAGGCTTTTTAATTGGTGGCGTACCACAGCATTTTGAAAGTTCGGCTCGCTTAGGGAATTCTCCATTTTTTGTAATCGAGGCTGATGAATACGACACGGCATTTTTTGATAAACGCTCTAAGTTTGTTCACTATCGCCCACGTACGCTCATTATCAATAACATGGAGTTTGACCATGCGGATATTTTTGACTCAATCACCGATATTCAACGTCAATTCCATCATCTAGTTCGCATGGTGCCAAGTAATGGCTTGATCTTGTCGTCAACTCAGGAGCCTCACGTTAAACAAACTTTAGTACAAGGGTGCTGGACTCCTCAAGAATTGATAGTGGATGAAAGTCATACTGAACAGGGTTGGTATGCGAAGAAACTAGCGGAAGATGGCAGCCAATTTACCGTGTATTTTAAAGGTGATGAGCAAGGTACTGTGTCGTGGCAACTTATCGGTGATTTCAATATTGATAATGCACTTATGGCTATCGCTGCTGCGCGTCACGCAGGTGTGCCTGCTAATTACGCCATCGAAGCGTTGGGGCAATTTATTAATACCAAGCGGCGACTGGAATTGCGCGGCGAAGTGAATGGTGTACGCGTTTTTGATGACTTTGCTCATCATCCTACGGCTATAACTAAAACATTAAAAGCCGTGCGCGCCAATGTTGGAAAAGGGCGTGTAATCGCTGTACTTGAACCACGCTCTAATACGATGAAGTCCGGTGTGCACAAATCTACGTTAGCGCAATCGCTTGCTAATGCGGATATTGTCTTTGTATATCAGGGTGAGCAAGTGCAGTGGTCAGTAGCGCAACTCATTGAAGACTGTCATCAACCTTGTATAGTGGAAAGTGATATGTCGGCATTTGTTGATGCAATCGTGGCGCAGATACAGGCTGACGATACCGTTGTCGTGATGAGTAATGGCGGATTTGGCGGTATTCATCAAAAACTACTGGGCGAACTTGAACAAAAATTTACCAAATAAAGGCTGATAATCATGAAAGTTGAAGACATGAAAAAAATTACTTTGGCCATTACTGGTGCTTCTGGTTCGGCTTATGCCTTGAGGTTACTTGAGTGCTTATTGGCGGCCAATTATCAGGTGTATGTGCTTTGCTCTAGTGCTGCACGAGTCGTGTTCGATACCGAAGTTGGTCTTAAGCTGCCTGCTGCTCCTGAAGCGGCTAGCCAGGTGTTAATCGCACGATTCAATGCACAACCAGAGCAAGTTAAAGTATTTGGTAAAGAACAATGGTTTTCGCCAGTAGCTTCTGGATCAGCTGCGCCTAAACAAATGATAGTGTGCCCTTGTTCTACAGGAACACTAGCTGCTATTAGCCAAGGTATGAGTGACAATCTCATCGAGCGTGCGGCTGATGTCGTTATCAAAGAGCGTGGCCAATTAATTCTGGTACCTCGTGAAACACCATTTTCTACGATTCACCTGCAAAACATGCTGACCTTGTCACAACAAGGTGTAACTATTATGCCTGCGGCTCCCGGTTTTTATCATAAGCCAGAAAAAATTGAAGACTTAATCGATTTTATGATCGGGCGTGTACTCGATCATTTAGGTATTGAGCAAACCATCATGCCGCGTTGGGGTTATCAGATTTAATCGCTATATAACAGTGCGGTTTGATGCGCCGCACGATTTAATCGATAAAAGCTAACAATTTAACGCAACAGCCTTTGCGCTCAATCCAAATGTGAATTACCTTATTAGCACTTATACCAACAGTGCTAATAAGATTTAAAACTTATTACGCACTAACAATAATAATGATACAGGTGCGTATTCATGTCTCAATTCTTCAAGAAAAAAACAGCGATCGCGTTAACGATTGCTATGTCGTTAGCTAGTGCTAGTGCAATAGCCGCTAACGATGCTACAGATGCAACCGCAGAAAAGCCGTCATGGTCTGTAAATGAGCCAATGGGGGAGTTCAAAACCGTTGATATTAATGTCAGCCAAGGTACTTGGATGAATATTGATATTAGCCCTGATGGTAAAACTATTGCGTTTGATTTACTCGGTGATATCTACACTATGCCAATCTCTGGCGGCAAGGCGACACCGTTGATGACAGACATTGCGTGGCAAATGCAACCAAGATTTAGCCCTGATGGCAAATCTATCGCATTCACTTCCGACCAAGGGGGAGGTGATAATCTTTGGTTAATGGATGTTGATGGCAGCAATCAACGTGCCGTGACAGAGGAAACGTTCCGTTTGCTCAATAGCCCTGCGTGGTCGCCAGATGGTCAATATCTTGTGGGTCGCAAACATTTCACCGGTTCGCGTTCACTGGGCGCAGGTGAAGTGTGGCTATACCACAAGTCTGGTGGCAGTGGCGTGATGTTAACGAAACGTCCGAATGAGCAAAAAGATCTCGGTGAACCTGCATTTTCACCTGATGGCAAGTATGTGTATTTTTCTCAAGATGCGACACCGGGCAAAACTTTTCACTACAGTAAAGATTCAATCAAAGGTATTTATAAAATCAAGCGCCTGGAGCTAGAAACAGGTGAAGTCGAAGTTATTATTTCAGGTAAAGGTGGTGCAATTCGTCCTACACCGTCACCAGATGGTAAGTACTTAGCATTCATTAGCCGTGATGACTTTCAATCAAATTTGTATCTGTACAATTTAGAAAGTGGTGAAGAACAACTTGTGTACCAAGGGCTTGAACGTGACATGCAAGAAACTTGGGCAATACATGGTGTATATCCAACCATGGCTTGGACACCTGATAACGAAAGTCTCATATTCTGGGCTGGCGGCCAGATTCACAAGTTATCATTAGATACGCAAAAATCTTCGGTTATTCCTTTTGAAGTAAACACGCAAAAGAAAATCCAAAAAGCCCTAAGATTCGCTCAAAATTTAGATATCGACAATTTTGACGTCAACATGTTGCGTGATGTTGAAGTATCGCCAGACGGCAAAAAGGCGGTCTTTGAAGCGATGGGGCATATCTATGTTAAAGATTTACCTAATGGTAAAACTAAGCGTTTAACTAAGCAAAAAGACCATTTTGAATTTAACCCGAGCTTTTCACGTGACGGCAAAAAAGTCGTCTATGTTACGTGGGATGATCACAAGCTAGGTAGCATTAAAGTCGCCTCAGTTAGAGGTGGTAAAGGTAAAACCATCAGCAAAGCTGCAGGTAAATTTGTTGAACCAAGCTTTTCTCCTGATGGCAAAACAGTGGTTTACCGTAAAATTTCTGGTGGTTATGTATTGGATCCAGTTTGGGGACTAAACCCTGGCATTTATACCGTTCCAAGCAAAGGTGGTGAGGCTAAGCTGATCACCGAAAATGGATTACAGCCACATTTTGGTGCGCGCTCTGATCGCATTTATGTAACACGCAATGGGGAGACCCCGCATTTAGCGAGCATCAATCTTGATGACCATCAAGAGCGTAAGTTGTATCAAGGAAAGTTTGCTACAGAGTTTAGAGTTTCGCCAGATGGTAAAAAGCTCGCATTTGCTGAACGCTTCAAAGTGTTTGTAACACCATTCGTTGAGCGCGGTAGTGTGATTGACACAGGGCCAAAAGCGAATAACTTACCAGTGGAGCAGCTATCGGTGCGTGCTGGTGAAGGGATAAATTGGAGTGGTCGTTCGGATAATATTTATTGGTCACTTGGCGCTGATCTGTATCAGACAAGCACTGATGGTATCTTCTCGGATAATAGCACTGCTTCTGAAGACTCTTCGGAAGAAAAAGTTAATGTAACTAGTCTTAGCTTTGCGCAAAAAGCGGATAAGCCATCTGGGACTGTCGCATTTGTAGGCGGCAAAGTAGTGACGATGGAAGGCGATCAAGTGATCGACAATGGCGTTGTTTTAGTTGAAGGTAACAAGATTGTTGCGGTTGGTACGCGAGACACTGTCACTATTCCTTCATCGGCGAAACAGATAGATATTACGGGACAATCCATTGTTCCCGGTCTAATTGATGCGCATGCACATGGCTCTCAAGGCAGTAGTGAAATTATTCCTCAACAAAACTGGATTAACTATGCTGGATTAGCGTTGGGCGTTACAACGATTCATGACCCATCTAACGATACCACCACATTCTTTGCCGCGAGTGAAATGCAAAAGGCCGGAAAAATTGTGGCTCCACGCTTATTTTCTACGGGCACGATTTTATATGGCGCAACTATTCCGGGGTACACTTCACATGTAGATTCACTCGATGATGCCAAGTTCCATATTGAACGATTGCAAAAAGCGGGGGCATTTACGGTAAAAAGTTACAACCAGCCTCGTCGTAATCAGCGTCAGCAATTTATTCAAGCGGCTCGTGAAGCGAAAATGATGGTAGTGCCTGAAGGGGGCTCACTGCTTCAACACAACTTAACTATGGTGGTAGATGGTCACACAACACTGGAACACTCTATTCCAACTGCCAATATTTATGATGATATTAAGCAATTATGGTCGCATTCAAAAATGGCTTACACACCAACAATGGGCGTTGCCTACGGTGGTATTTCTGGTGAACATTTCTGGTATGACACCACTGAAGTATGGCGTCATCCGCGTTTAAGTTTGTTTGTGCCGAGTGAAATACTAGAGCCACGTTCGATGCGCAGAACTAAAGCACCACATCATCATTACAACCACATTAATGTGGCAAAAACAGCGAAGGTTATGCAAGACTTGGGGGTTGAAGTGAATTCAGGCGCTCATGGTCAACGTGAAGGCTTAGCCATGCACTGGGAAATGTGGATGATGGCGCAAGGTGGCATGACACCGTTGCAAGCGCTAAAAACTGCCACTATTTCGCCTGCCAAATCGCTTGGGTTGGGCAACAACATTGGCTCGATTCGCGAAGGCAAGTTGGCTGATCTAATCGTCATTAACGGTGATATTACTAAAGACATTCATTTGAGTGATCGCGTGAGTTATACCATGGTGAATGGTCGACTATTCGACGCAGAAAGCATGAATGAGATAGGTAACTACGATAATAAACGCGACAAGTTTTATTTTGAAAAGTAATTTGTGATTTTGTCTGACATTGTTATCAAAAGCGCTGTTAATACATAACAGCGCTTTTTTTGAGCGAATGGAGAGCTATTTTTTGATTACTCTGAACTTGACCAAGGGGGTGAGTATGAGGAACGAATAAATTGAAGGGCGTTCAGCAGTAAAAATGAAACTTAACTAAAGTGCACTAACCGAGGAAACACCTTGCTAAACAATGGTTAATTAAGTAAAACAAACGTAGTTTTGCGAATAACAAGGAAATGATATGAACTTAAATCAAGTGACTTTGCCTGTAACCGACATGGAAAAGTGTTGTCATTTTTATCGTCAGTTAGGTTTTCTACAAATTGTCGATACTCCGCATTACGCGCGTTTTGAATGCCCAGAAGGTGATGCAACATTTTCGCTTTCCCTTGAAGATGAACAAGAACATCATTCCGTCACAATTTATTTCGAACATGAGCATTTAGATCAATGGGTGACTAAACTTATTGATAAGGGTATTGAATTTACGCAAATGCCAACGGATCAACGCTACTTATGGCGTGAAGCTGAGCTTAGCGATCCTTGCGGTAACAAAATAAAATTATATTGGGCAGGTGAAAACCGAAAAAATCCACCTTGGCGGGTGAATATTAGCGAGACAGTGGAAGCAGATAATGCATAAAGACAACATTAGAAATAACCTACCGAGTGATTTTTCTGAGGAATCATATAGCCACCTCATGCGCACGCCAAACGTACGCGTAGAGAGAATCGTTTCTAAAGGTCATCGTTCGCCAGAAACGGGTTGGTATGATCAAGATGAAAATGAATGGGTGATGGTGGTTGAAGGCGAAGGCAAGCTGCAGTTTGAAAATGGCGACGAAGTGCACCTGACCAAAGGCGATTACGTAAATATTCCAGCGAACACTAAACACAAAGTAACTTGGACTGATCCAGACGTTGTTACTATTTGGTTGGCGGTATTCTATCCTTAACAAATATTTTGCATGACTTCATCAATCGTTACTATTTTGGGTTACCTAAAGTAGCAAAGAGGGTCTATAGTTAGATTACGATCTGTCCGTAACAACAAAAAGAGAATATTATGGAAATGCAGAATCACCCTTTGTCTTCTTTGTTTGAACAATTAGGTTTGCAAAGTAATGAGCAGGCAATTGAAACTTTTATTAAGTCACATAGGCCGATTGGTGGCGAAACCGAGTTGCACGAAGCCGGTTTTTGGAATCCTTCACAAGCGGCTTTCCTAAAGGAAGCAAAAGATAATGATGCCGACTGGGCTGAGGTTGTGGATCAGCTTGATGCCATGCTCAGAGTCTCCGCTCACTAGCCTAATCTGTAGAACATAGCAAAAAGCGAGCTGAGTCTTAATGCCAGTCAGTTAACAGCTGACTGGCGTTTTTTATTGGGATATTTACTGGGTTTTGGTTTAATGCATCTCGGATATGCGCGTTCCCGTTTTATCGGTAATATGTGATGTTCGACTTGAGCTT
>Ga0213830_1000199_pt1 | contig 78278 bp, 60 predicted proteins | sample SWATP11_FD_161661 | JGI IMG/M metagenome (GOLD analysis project Ga0213830, IMG submission 161661) | Coastal seawater microbial communities from Marineland, Florida, United States - SWA TP1 #1 | ecosystem: Environmental > Aquatic > Marine > Coastal | place: USA: Florida | collected 2016-08-06 | reverse complement strand
AATCTATTTAGTAGAATGCTTCCAAATAACAAAATCCAACCTGCAACTATAATTGTGTAGTAGAAAGTCGAATTAATTATTGGCTCTAAAGTGAAGCGTGGTGAAAATAATTTTTTTACCGGTTTAAAGAATAGCTTTGGGTTTAAGCTACCCGCTAAAATTATAAGTGAAATTGCTAGACAACTAATGAACTCTAACCAGTCTAGGCCTTGTAATATAAGCGAATAAACACCGACAGTTAAATTAATAATTGCTGCCAATCCGAACAAAGTTGATAGCAGCTTTTCCTTTTTATTAAGCCTTTCCATGCTGTAATACTCCTTATTACATTATTTAATATCTTCACATTCAGGTAAGTTACGAGAAACGAACTTGTAGCTGCGATTTTAATCTCGCACCTTATAATTCGCATCCATCACCAATGTCGCGGCATAAAGCCGCTGCTACGTAGGCGTTATGCTTGCATGGCGCGCGAAATAAATTTCACGCCTACGTCTAGTCGTTTTACATAGGTGTGGTGTTTGAGAGTTCATGGCTGAAGCCATTCCTACGAACGACATCAAATTTGTAGCAGCGATTTCATATCGCGTTTTATCCTATTCAATGCGCAGCCTCTTTGAGAGTTTTTGTTTTCTCTGTGTACCGCGAAGCGCCTCTTTGTTGTCTGTGATTAAAATTATTTTCACAAAGAGAAGTTTATGAGAAGAAAAAGAGGAAGTGAAAACACCTCCTCCATAATTGTAATATTTTTGCTATTTCGAACCATTAACCACTCGGTCGCAAATCTCGCGCATTTGTTGTTTTATTTCGGGTTCTTTTTCATCGAATATTTTGTTGATCCGCTCGATATAGGCATGGTTTTCTTCGAATGGCACGCCGATTTCGTAGACATCGGCGGCTTCGCGTAGCATTTCTTTATCGAACTCACTGAAAATATCGACCATCTCTTGGGCTTTCTCTTGCTCAATACCGAGTGCTTCAAAAGCTGAGCGGCCCATACGCATGGTACTGTCGTATGTTTCCCGAATAATATCTCGACAGCCGTAAGCCCATAAATCGTATACATGGTGGCGATCAACTGCGCGGGCAACTACATGTAAATGCGGGTAATTTTGCATCGCATAACGAACTAATTTAGTGATTTGTTCGGCGTCATCAAGCGCAACAATCAGCAGTTTTGCATCTTCAATACCTGCAGCACTGAGTAAGTCTGGTCGAGTTGCATCACCAAAGAAATTACGAATACCAACACGCTCTAAGGCTTCGAGTTGCTTGTAGTTGTAATCAATCACAGTCGTTTTATAGCCGCCAGCTTGTAAAATACGGTCAACCAGCCCACCCATTCTGCCTGAGCCTGCAATGATCACATGGCTATCATCGGGAAACTCGTCTGTTTCTTTTCCTGGTTGCTCACAAATGAAACGGGGTGCTATCACACGCTGATAAAGGATATATAACCCAGGTGAAAGTAGCATGGATAAAGTAACAACCAATAAAAGTTGGTCGGCGATGTTGTCTGCCAATACATTATTAGAGACACTGTAAGCAAGTAGTACAAAACCAAACTCACCAGCTTGAGCAAGCCCCAGTGCTAGCAACCAGAGTGCGGCGCCTCTAAGACCAAAAATACGACCTAAAATAAGCAGTACAGCTGTTTTTGTTACAATCAATGCACTGGTTAAGAGCACAATGGTAGCTAGGTTATCTGCGAGTAATTGAAAATTGATACTAGCGCCAACGGTGATAAAGAATAATCCTAGCAACAGCCCTTTAAAGGGATCGATATTACTTTCGAGTTCGTGTTTATAAGGTGAATTTGCAAGCACAACACCCGCTAAAAAAGTACCAAGTGCAGGTGATAAGCCTACTAACGACATCATCAAAGCGATACCAATAACAAAGAATAGGGCTGTTGCAGTAAATAATTCGCGAAGCCGTGCTTGTGCTACAAATCTAAAAATGGGTGCGGTTAAGTAGTTACCACCAAAAACAACGAGCGCTATCATACCTAAAGTAACCAGCGCTGCTTGCCAGCTCTCAAGACCCGCCACCAAGCTTAAACTAGCATGAGTGTCTTCACTTGTATGGGCTGTATCTGCAATGGCTGGCGCTAGTTCAGGTAAAGCAAGCAAGGGAATAAACGCAAGCATAGGAATAACGGCTATGTCTTGAGTAAGTAATACGCTAAATGAGGCTTGACCACCATCTGACTTTAATAGCCCGCGCTCTGAAAGCGTTTGCAGCACAATCGCGGTCGATGAAAGTGATAAAATTAAGCCTATTGTAAGTGCTGTTTGCCAAGCATGACCAAATGCTAAACCAATACCCGTAAAGGCGGCAGCTGATAAAACCACCTGTCCGCCACCAAGTCCAATAAGCTGTTTTCGCATTGACCAAAGCGCTTTGGGTTCAAGCTCTAAGCCAACAATGAACAGCATCATTACCACACCAAATTCAGCAAAATGCTGGATGGCAATCACATCAACATTTAAAAATGTCAGTGTTGGCCCAATAACAATACCAGCGAGTAAGTAGCCAAGTACTGAACCTAACCCCAGTTTGCTGGCAATAGGCACGGCAATAATGCCTGCAATAAGGAAAATATAGGCGATTAAGAGAAAGTCAGTCATCGTAATCCTGTTTGTTTTTAATTAACTATGGTTGGTTTCGCTAGTTTTGCCAGTAGTTAGGTAGTGAATGCAATCAAAAAGCGAATTTAGTCAGTAAAATGACAACAAGGAATGGTGTTTAGTCAAAACGAGTAAGACAAAATAAGGGGTAAAAAATCATCGTTTTTTTATTAAAAATACTTGCGTAGCGCTAGGCTAGGTATATACTCGCAGTACGTTTAATAGGAGTAAAAAATGAGCAAAAAGAAACAACGCGCACAAGGCCAAGTTGATACTGGTCGTGGTGTAATCAACGACAATGTGTACGCCGCAATGGTGACATCTAAGCTGTTCACAGCAAAAGTAGAGAAACCTAAAAAAGGTAAAGGTGCATATCAACGTAAGGCTAAACATGCAGGACGAGAGTCCTATTTAATCGCTGCTTAATTAAGTTGTGATCAAATAGGATTTTTGTGAAAAGCAAACACTGAGTGTTTGCTTTTTTTATGACTAAAATTCGTGTTAAGAATAAATTTCACCCAATTTTAATAGAAATTTTTACCTAAAAACTAATTTATTCGTTATATACCCAGAATCGATACGGTAATTATTTTTGTTTTACCCCACATAACCTCTGACTATTTTGTGCGCAAACCAGATAAACCGTACTTTTGTGGTTAAAATATTGTTAATTTTGTGTTCATTTTTACTCTGTAGAATCATCCTCGTTTTTGCTTTTCAATAAAAATAATTAATTCTTTTTTAGTGTCTATATTTAAATCTTGCATCAAAAAGTGTGTTTATTTTACCCTTTATAGGTAAATACAAGCTTGACGTAATAGCGCTTTGTGTTACATTAAAGTTGGATTTGTAAAATAAATGTTATTAAAACTTTTGGGCGGAGGGAGCGAATGAGCTCGCATAAATTAATAAAAAATGCCTTTAAACTGAGTGCGCTGTCACTAGGTTTATACGGCTTTACAGCACAGGCTGCGATTGATTGCAGCAACTTAGAAGTGTGGCAACAAGGGCAAACACATGTTGGTGGTGATCAGGTTCAAGCACAAGGTAGCGCTTATGAAGCCAAGTGGTGGACGCAAACCAACCCTGTGGAGACTTCTGGTGTCGATCAAGAGTGGCGTTTATTGGGTGTTTGTGACAGCGTTGTCAATGAAGATCAAGCACCTCAAATTAGCAGTTTAACACCCGCAGAGGGTTCTTTATTTACCACAAGTGACAGCGTTGTCATAAGTGCAATTGCCGCTGATCCTGATGGTAGCGTGGCAAGTGTAGAGTTTTTTGTTGATGGTACTTCGCTGGGTGTTGTGACAAGCACACCTTACTCTGCGAGCTGGCAAGCAACCCAAGGCAGCCATGTGATCAGTGCGGTCGCAACGGATGATTTAGGGTTAACCTCTACAGCGGTTGCACATTCAGTGAATGTGTCTGATGACGTTGAGCCGGTCAACCAAGCGCCGGTGGCAAGCATTGAATTTAGCTCACTGCCGTCACAAGTAACGGTGGGTGACAGTGTGGTGTTTGCGCTTTCTGGCACTGATAGCGATGGTCAAGTGACTGCGTTATCGTTAACTGAAAACAGCACTGAAGTTCATCAAGCAAGTGCTGCTTCTTCAAGTTACACGTGGCAGGCTCCAGCACTTGGGCAATTTTCATTTACCTTAACGGTGACCGATAACGAAGGCGCGACGGATACACAAAGCAAAGTTGTGAATGTTGTTGAAGCAACAGAGCCAGGCAAAGATTGTAAACCGCAAGGTTTATACCAAACGCCGGGTGTAAATACCCCATACTGTAGCGTGTATGATGCAAATGGCCGCGAGAAAATGGGCCCAGATCATCCACGCCGCGTTATTGGTTATTTTACGAGTTGGCGAAATGGTGCCAATGGTCAGCCAAGCTACTTAGTTAACGATATTCCTTGGGACAAGATCACCCATATCAACTATGCCTTTGCGCATGTTGATGGTAATAACAAGGTCTCGATTGGTGATCCAAATGCAGCTGGCAACCCAGCGACAAACATGACTTGGCCGGGCGTTACAGGCGCTGAAATGGATCCAAGTTTTAGTTACACAGGTCACTTTAACTTACTCAATAAATTCAAAAAACAACACCCAGATGTAAAAACCTTAATCTCTGTAGGTGGCTGGGCTGAAACAGGTGGTTATTTTGGTGAAGACGGTACTCGCGTAAACAGCGGTGGTTTCTACACGATGACAACCAATGCCGATGGCTCAGTGAACCAAGCGGGGATTGATGCCTTTGCGAAAAGTGCCGTTGAGTTTATTGAAACCTACGGTTTTGATGGTGTCGATATTGATTACGAATACCCATCGTCAATGAATGACTCAGGCCACCCTGATGATTTTCCTATTTCTAATGCTCGTCGCGCAGGTCTTAACGCCTCGTATCGTGTATTGATGCAAAAACTACGTGAAGAGCTTGATATTGCAGGTGAAAAGGCAGGTAAACATTACTTACTAACGATTGCTTCGCCATCTTCAGGTTACTTATTACGTGGCATGGAAACATTCCAAAGCGTGAAGTATCTCGACTACGTTAACATTATGTCTTATGACTTACATGGTGCATGGAATTCACATGTAGGCCATAACGCAGCCTTGTTTGATACCGGTCTTGATTCTGAATTAGCGCAATGGGGCGTTTATACCACCGCTGAGTTTGAAGGTATTGGCTACTTAAATACGGATTGGGCTGTGCGTTACTTCCGCGGTGCGGTCTCTGCAGGTCGAATCAATATTGGTATTCCATATTATACCCGTGGCTTTAAAGATGTATCCGGTGGTACTAATGGTTTATGGGGCCAAGCAGCGCTGCCAGATCAATCAAAATGTGCGAAAGGGACTGGCGTTGGTGAGAAAAATCAATGCGGTAATGGCGCACTCGGCATTGATAACCTATGGCACGATAAGAACGATGTTGGTGAAGAAATGCCAGCAGGTTCTAACCCACTATGGCATGCGAAAAATCTTGAAAATGGCATTAACCCTTCTTACCTTGAAATCTATGGTCTAACGCCAGAAACCGATGCAGATGATGTATTAACGGGTACTTATACACGTTTTTACGATGATGTAGCGGTTGCTCCATGGCTTTGGAATGCAGAGAAAAAGGTATTCTTATCAATTGAAGATGAGCAATCAATGGCAACTAAAGTTGATTATGTTATCAACAATGGTCTTGGCGGCATCATGTTCTGGGAGCTTGCCGGTGACTATGATTATGACTCAGCGAAAGGTGAGTACTTCATGGGCTCAAGCTTAACCACACTTGCTTACGATAAATTTAACCAAAGTGGTGTGGCTTACAATACTCATCAAGGCAATGTCGATTTCACCCTGCCAAGCGAAGCGGTTGACGTAAGCTTTACAGTGAAAGACTTCCCAATTGGTGATGATAACTACCCAATCGCACCTACATTCGCATTCACCAATAACTCAGATATCGACTTAAGCGGCGCGAAAATCAGCTTTGATGTGCCAGTTTCTACCTCGGCAATTTTCAAATCAAATTGGAATGCACAAGAAAAGCTCGGTATGGCTGTTGAAGCAAATGGCTCTAATGCGGCTGGCGATAATATCGGCGGCTTTGAAAATGAGTTCCATCGTTTTTCAATCACCTTAGTGAATGAGTGGGGCGGTATCGAAAAGTCATTTAACACAGGTGAAACCGTTGAGGCGCAAGTTATGTACTACATGCCAATTACGGGGCCCACTAACTTCACCATTGAGAAAAATGGCAAAACCTATGCCTTCAAATACGAATACCCAATGCTACCAGATGGCACAGCTGGCAGTGGTGATACTGGCGGTGACACCGGTGGTGATACGGGTGGCGAGGGAAGCTGTAATGGTGTCGATGTAGCAAGCATCCCTGTGTATCCAAATTGGCCGCAAACTGACTGGGCTGGTAATCCAAGCCATGCTGTTGGCGGCGACCTAATGAATCACAACAACGTGATTTACGAAGCAAAGTGGTGGACGAGCACAGAGCCAGGCACATCTGCTGACTGGACGGTGAATTGCACGCTTTAACTAACTAAGCGGAGCAAGCACTTTGCTCCGCATTTCTACAGCGAGAACAACAATGAAAGTAATGAAATCAAAGGCATTGTCTTTATCGGCAGTGGCAACCAGCATGCTGCTTGCCTGTGCATCAAGCCATGTGAATGCCCACGGATTTTTAGAAAGCCCGAAGGCTCGTCAAGCGATATGTAATGCTGATGGTGGGTACTGGTGGCCTGCTGATGGCAGTGGTATTCCTAACCTAGCTTGTCGTGCAGCGTTTGTTGAAGCAGGGCATGTACAGTTTGTTCAAGACATTGAATTTTCAGCTAATACCATTGATTACACAAGCCTTGATGCAGTAAAGCAAAGCGTGCCTGATGGCCGATTATGTGCCGCAGGCGACCCTGAAAAACGCGGTATGGATTTACCTTCAGCGCATTGGCAACGCAGTGAGGTTATTCCTAATGCGAATGGCGATATTTTAGTGCGTTTTTTAGCAAGTACGCCGCATAACCCGAGTTTCTGGCAGTTTTATTTAACAAAACCGGGCTTTGATAGTGCGACTCAAGTGCTTACTTGGGACGACCTAGAGCTTGTTGAAGAGTACGGTAATCTTGATTTTAGCATTGATGCTAACAACGGCCGTTACTATGAAATGAGCGTATCTATTCCACAAGGGCGCAGTGGCGATGCCATTTTATACACGCGTTGGCAACGAGATGATGCCGGTGGCGAAGGCTTCTACAACTGTAGCGATATTAATATTGTCAGCGATGCGACCCCGACAGAGCCAACCGATTGGGCAGTAATTAGCTACTTTGTTCGTCAAGGACAAGACGCTGAGGTTGGCGGTAGAGTGTCAGCGAGGTTATTTGATGAAAATGGCCAAGAGTTACTCACTCAACAAATGCAGATCACAGCTGATAACCAAGCTAATTGGCAGGCTGAATTTGCAGCACTGTTAAACCTTAATTACGCGCACTTAGTTAATATTGGCGTGCAAAATAGCGCTGGAGATATTGCCTTTGATGCGTCTGATTTAATGACTAATCAGGTCTTTACAACGAATGCAAATTACAGCTTTGCACTAAGCGTACAAGCGGCTCCTGACAATACCGCGCCAATTATTCATCAACCAGATGACCTTCAAGTCGAAGAAGAAAGCAGCACCGCGATACACCTACACGCCTTTGATGATCAACAAAGCACCTTAACTTATAGCTGGGATGTACCGGCACCACTGAGCTTTACGGGTAGCGATGCCAACATCACGCTAAACGCCCCCGCTGTAGATGCTGATACAAGTTACACCGTAAGTGTATCGGTGTCAGATGGCGAGCTCACAAGCCAAGTAAGTTTTACCGTGACTGTGCTTAATAGCACTGTTGTCGACCCTGATCCTGTTGATCCGAGCGTGCCTGCTTGGAATAGCACAAGCCAATACAACACGGGCGATAAAGTGAGTTTTAACGGCGGAGTTTACAGTGCGAAATGGTGGAACCAAGGCGCACAACCAGACAGTAGTGATGCATGGCTGCTTGAATCTGGCAGTGCATCAATCGAGTGGAACAGCGGCAAAGCCTATCAAGGCGGCGACGAAGTAACCTATCAAGGACAGCGCTATCGAGCGCAGTGGTGGACCCAAGGAGATGTACCGGGTGCCAGCCAAGTATGGACAGAAATCTAAAGTTTTGTAGTTCAAACTTTATCAATAACAGCGTAACGCTATATAAAAACAGATAAGAGAGAATCATGAATATAAAACAATTAAGCGCAGCCATTGGTGTTGCACTCTTTGCAAGTGCAGCGAATGCAGCACCTTCAACACCCACCATTATTTGGGAGCCACAAGAGTACTCATTTGTTGAGGTTGATCTTGAAGGTACAGGCTCATACAAGAGCTTAGTGAACCGCGTTGATGAAGTCACTATCAGCATTGAATGGAACGCATGGAGTGGTGACGGCGGCGACAGCTATAAAGTGTACTTCGATGATATGTTAGTTAATGAAGGGTCACTTGCAGCAGGCACTAAAAGTGGTGTTATTAGCTTCCCGTATGATAAAGCAGGTCGTCACACATTATATGTAGAACTATGTGAAGGCGGTACCACCTGTGCGCGCAGTGAAGGTAAGCCAATTGTTATTGCCGATACAGATGGCGGTCACTTAGCGCCATTGCCGATGGATTATGATCCAAACAACCAAGATATTGGCACCAAAGATGGTCTTGTTACCGGTGCCTACTTTGTTGAATGGGGTATATATGGTCGCGATTTCGACGTAACCAATATACCAGCACAAAACCTCAGTCATATCTTGTATGGGTTTATTCCAATTTGTGGACCTAATGACTCGTTAACAGGTGGCCCTAAAAACGCGTTAAATACTGCCTGTGCGGGTTCGCAAGATTTTGAAGTGGTGATCCACGACCCATGGGCAGCGATTCAAAAAGCGCTACCAGGTGTTGATAGTAATGACCCAATTCGTGGTACGTATTCGCAGTTAATGGCGTTAAAGCAGCGCTATCCTGATCTTAAAATTTTACCATCAGTGGGTGGTTGGACTTTATCAGACCCATTTGCTTATTTTACCGATAAAGCAAATCGCGACACGTTTGTGGCATCAATGGAAGAGTTTTTAAGAACGTGGAAGTTCTACGACGGTGTTGATATTGACTGGGAATACCCTGGTGGTCAGGGTGCTAATCCAAACTTAGGCGACCCAGTTGCTGACGGCCCTGCATACGTTGCGTTAATGCAAGAGCTGCGAGCGATGCTTGATAAGCTTGAAGCCGAGACAGGTCGTGAGTATGAATTAACATCAGCGATTGGTGCGGGTTACGACAAAATTGAAGATGTCGACTACTCACAAGCTCAACAATATATGGATTACATTTTCTTAATGAGCTATGACTACTATGGTGCATGGAGCAATGTAACGGGCCATCAGGCTGCGCTTTATTGTTCATCGCATTTCCGTGTTGGTCAGTGTGATGGCACGGGTGTCGATGAAGAAGGCGTTCCATATAAAGGCCCTGCTTATACAACTGATAATGCAGTGCAAAATCTACTTGCGCAAAACGTACCATCGAAGAAAATCGTGGTAGGTGCCGCTATGTATGGCCGTGGCTGGGAAGGCGTTTATCCAGAAAATGCCACTATCGCTGATAACCCTATGACAGCACCGGGCAACGGCAAACTTAAAGGCACTACAGCGCAAGGCGTATGGGAAGATGGTGTAATTGATTATAAAGGCATCAAAACTTACATGCTGGGCGCTGCAGAAAATGGCATCAATGGGTTTGAAACAGGTTATGACGAACAAGCCGAAGCCGCTTATGTATGGAACCGCAGTAACGGTAAATTAATTACATACGATAACCGTCGTTCTGTTTTGGCAAAAGGTGCTTATGTTAATCAATATAACCTAGGTGGCCTATTTGCATGGGAAATTGATGCTGATAATGGCGATATTCTTAATGCCATGCACGAGGCACTTGGCGGCACAGTCACTGAGCCTAGCAATAGAGCGCCAGTGCTATCTGTATCAAGCACAGTATCTGTAAACTCTGGCGAAAGTGTATCTGTTAGTGCATCGGCAACAGATGCTGATAACGATCCACTAAGCTTTAGCTGGGCAGCTGACAGCGCATTAACAGTAAGCGGTGAAAATTCAAATACCCTTGTTATCACAGCGCCATCAGTGACTGCTGATACGCAATACACGGTTGCTGTGAGTGTGAGCGATGGTGAGGCAAGTGTAAGCCGTAACGTTACTGTAAATGTTGTAGCACCAACAACAGGCGAGAACCAAGCACCAGTGGTTGCGGCAATTGCTGATAAAACAGTGGCAGAAGAGGCGAGTGTGGACGTGGCTGTTTCGGCATCTGATGCTGATGGCGATGCTCTTTCATACAGCTGGACCGTGCCAGCAGGTTTAACGTTAGTGGGTTCAGGTGCTGATGTGAGCTTACAAGCGGGCAGCGTTGATGCTGATACAAGCTATGTTGTGTCGGTTTCAGTAAGCGATGGGCAAACAGCGACTGCAGTGAGCTTTAATGTTACCGTGACAGATTCTGGTACAACAACTCCGCCAGATGGTGAAACCACATGGGATGCAGCGGCGACTTATGTTGGTGGTGATACGGTGATTTATAACGGCATAGAATACACAGCTAAATGGTGGACACAGGGTGACCGCCCTGATTTAGGCGGCCCATGGGAAGCTAGCTCACAACCAACAGATGGGAACGGTGATGTTGTATGGCAAGCTGCGGGTATCTATAACGGTGGTGACCAAGTCACTCACCAAGGTAATAAATACGAAGCGAAATGGTGGACTCAAGGAGACGAGCCAGGCGTCGCGGATGTATGGAAAGCACTTTAAGTGTAACAACCACATTTAATGCCCATCATTAAAATGTGATTTCCCTTTAAAGCAGCCGCATGGCTGCTTTTTTTGTGGGGGAAGTAGGTTGGGTAGAACGGAGTGAAACCCAACATAATCCATGTAAACCTTTGCAAATTTCTTATCTTCAGACGCGCGAAACAAGTTTCACGCCTACGGGGGAAAACATAGGCGCTGGGGTTTAGGTGCTAGGGCGTGATGTAAAAACTCTGCTACAGACTCGTATCTCGCACCTCGAATCTCTTAACTTTACTCTTTCCCCTTGAAACTCGCTAACTTAAGACATTTCCCGGCTAAAGCCAGTCCTACGGGCTGCCACCTCGCATTTCGGAACTTTCCCCTTAAAACTTACTAACTTTCTGTTTCTCATTTCATACACTGATCTTTCAGGCATTATCAACCATACTTGAATAATATGATCTGTAAGTATTAAAGCTAAGGTGGATAAATGAGGTTAAGCGTGTTGTTTTTACTTACCGTTTTTGTATTTAGTAACTCGGTATTTAGCTGCGATAAAACCTTAAAAGTGGGAATTAGTCAGCAGTGGGCGCCTTATGTCTTTACGCAAAACGGTGAACTCACCGGCATAGATATCGATGTGGTCAACTTAGTACTAAATGAGGCAGGGTTTTGTGCAACATACGTCGTCATGCCTTCATCTAAACGCGGGTTTACAGAGCTTAAACACGGTAAAGTCGATTTACTACCTGCCGCAAGTTATAGCACAGAGCGTGACTCTTTTAGTTTTTTTTCAGAGCCTTACCGTAATGAAGTGATGCGCTTGTTTTGGTATCCTCATGGCCGGTTAGAGTCTTTAGACTTGCAAGGTTTGCTCGAACATCAGCAAGTTATTTTAACTAACAGCGGGAGCTACTTTGGATCTGACTTTACTCATTTAAAAGAAGAACCAAAGTATAAAGAGCTACTCGTTACTGTACCCTCTTTGCGCCAGCGGCTAGCTATGCTGGTTGCTAAGCGGGTCAATTTTTTTGTTGATGATGAATTAGCCGGTTTATATTTAATTCAAAAAAATAACCAGCAGGGGATCGAGTTGCATCCGTATATTGTCAATAATGACAGCGTCCATTTTATGCTGAGTGAAACAACCCTTTTAGCAGAAGACAGAGCAGCTATTAACTCAGCAATTATAAACAACCAGCAAGCGATAACCGAGATTATCGCTCGCTATGTTAAGCACTAAGCTAGCCTAATCACTAAATTATCCTAAACGAGTCACACGCAATTTAATTCGCCCCGCATTCGCCCCATAAAAGCGGTTTAGGTCGTTGGCAAAAGGACAAAACTCACCTGATTTAGCAATACGAATATCAGCACCCTCAGCAATTTCAAATAAATGATCGTCGTTGTTATCGATAGCACCAATTAGCGCAAACCATTGTGCGTGGGGTAAACGTCTAAACGGTTCAAGCACGGCCATTGGGATTTCTTTCACCCCAAGTTGGATATTGTCGCGGTGCCAACCTGCAGGTCCGCAACTAATGCCGTCGTCATACCAAGTTTGCTCTGGGTAAGGCGTAAATCGGTACGTGCCACCTTGCTCTAACATTAAGCCTGTGTGATTGTACTTTTCAGCGCCATACACAAGCACATCTTTACTTTCGTCTATGCCCAACACCGTCATATTTTGTTTATCAAGCGCAATATGTGGGCTTAAGCCTTTAAATTTCAAGCGGGTTTCATCGCTATAAAGTACATCGTAATGAAGGCTTTTTAACGACTCCGGACGATAGCTCGTTAGGCGATTAATGCGCTCTGCTACTGTGTAATGAATGGTTGGTGCGAGCGTGCTTTGTTCGTTATCAACCAATACACAGCATTCGCGATCTACCAGTTTGAACAACGGGTTAAACCAAAAATAGTTTTGTTGATGACTAAGAGCTAGCGGATCTGGGGTAACGGTTACATCATCTTGTGCAATGAGGTTACGATGCTCTTCTGGGAGCAGAGTGTTGTAATTGATATCCGCGCTGGTAAGTAAGTTTAATGCAACGGTTTGTTCAATCAGCCACTCAATCGCATAGCGCAGACAAATGTCTGCTAAGCCATCACGATAATAGCCGCCACCCACATCAGAATGGGCGCCTGCAAACCAGATCTCTTGCACATGCGGTGCACTGTTTATAAGTGTGGGTTCAAATGCACGGCGTTTTTCATCAAGTGCCACGCAATGAAGGGCAGCTTTTATATTGCTTGCTAGTGTGTAGTTTTCAAAAATGACATGCTCAGCACCGCGGGTTGCTTTTGTTACTTTCGAAAAGCCTATTGATGCAACGGTATCGAATACACATAAGTACACATCATCACTGATAAGTGGCTCTAAACATTTGGCAAAGCGCCTAGCAAGAGCAGCACCGCGGCTAAAACCAGTTAGAAGTATCTTGTCGCCTACATTGTAATAGCTTTTAAAGTCGCCCATAGCCCGGTTTAAAATGCTGGCAACATCATCACCTCTTGGCGCAAGGGCTTGATTGAATAAACGTCGAAAGCGACTACCTTGGGTGCCTATACCTTGATAATAAAAGCTAAGTTGAGTTGGAAATGGTGTTGCGGGTTCGCTATTGAGTGCGCCGCCAAACAATAAATGAAGTTTAAGAATATTAGAAATACTGGCGTCTTCTTTGAAATGTGCGGTGCTGAATTGTTCAGCATCACGAGGCTCACTGCCTGTGCCATCAAAGTTGAAAATCAGCGTTTTAGCGGTCATAGCGTCATTCCTTTAGTGGTTTGTATAAACATACTCCCACTTTATGAAAATTTGAAGACAAAGATTCACCTAGACAAGCATTTTTGATGCTACGCTAACGTGGTTGCTAAATTAAAACTAAGTGGTTTATCAAGAGGTGTATTTTTGTAAGATTGTCAGTAATACTTGGTAGTCTTTTTTTATTTCAAATAATTTCGATTGTATCTCCTCAAAAGGGTGACGCTCATTGGCGATTAATACAATTAATTCGCTTAGGTGTTGATCTAATCTTGTAGCACCTAAATCGCCGCAGGCTCCTTTAAGTGAATAACTGGCTGATGTAGTTGTTTTAAAGTCTCTGTTCTGTATGGACTGAGATAGTGACGCTAATTTGACATGAGAACTATCTAAAAACATTTTGCTTACTCTAATGAGCAAGACCTCATTGTTCATGAGTCGGTAAAGTGCCGCTTTTTTATTCCAATGGTTCAATTCTAAACTTTCGCTTTTCGAGTTTGTTGTTTGCTGCTTCCCTGACATCTCACTGTTCATTTTTTATTTGCCTGTATAGTTATGTCATTTTGAAAAAATCTACAAAAATTTAAATTATTCACTGGTTGCGATAATACAAACGCAGCGATTTCTTCCTTGTTGTTTAGCCTGATATAGCGCTGTATCTGCACTGTTGATTAAATTTTCTGGAGTAAAATTTTTATGATCTGACAGTGTTGCGCTTCCCACACTTATCGAGACTATTCCTGACTCTGTAGTTGGGTGTTTAATAGCTAGATTTTTAATGTTGGCCAATAGCTTATGAGCAATAAACTGTGCTCCTTGAATATCGGTATCAGGTAAAATACAGAGGAACTCTTCACCACCGTAGCGAATAGTTGTGTCTGTTGGTCGGTTAATACTATTTTTGATTTCTGTAGCTACTTTTATTAAGCAGTTGTCGCCTTGTTGATGTCCAAGCTGATCGTTGTATTGTTTAAACCAGTCTATATCAATCATCAGCACAGATAGTGCCTGACTATGACGTTTCGCAAGTAATAGATTTTGCGTCAGAGTCGTATTTAAAGAACGGCGGTTTTTTAATCCCGTTAGGCTGTCTTGCTGTGTCTGTTGTTTTAAAAGATCTGCTTGTTTCTTTAATGTCAGGTGTGCAGTCACTCTGTTTAGAAGGGTTACACCATAGACTGGCTTAGCTACAAAATCCACAGCGCCGGCTTGCCAGCATTGGTTTTGATCTTCTTGATCCATAATTGCAGTGATGAATATAACCGGAATATCTTTATAAGAAGGGTGAGCTTTTAGCTCTTTACACACATCAAGACCACTCATAGACCCTAACATGACATCTAACAATATTAGATCGGGTTTAATAGAGTCACAAACAGACATCACTTCTTCACCACAATTAATCGTGTGGGTTTTAAAATGTGATGCTAGTAGGCCTTCAATGACAGTCGCATTGATTGGCTCGTCATCGACTATCAAAATGATGGAATCATCAATCAGTTTGTTGTTATTTACTTCATTAGATTGCAAATTATCTTCTCCCTGAGTGTTGATTAAGCATAGACTGAATTTTTAGAATTTCTACAACTAAAGAATGGAAAATTATATTTTTTATTGGCGCTACTGATGAGATAGGACTAGAGTTTTTTTAGTTACATTAATTGAGGTCATAGTCTTGCTTTTTTCTCATCTAAATAATCGGCAGAGTAAAATACTCGTTGTTGATGATGAACCTACAAGTCTATTGGTGATGACTGAGGCTCTTGGTGATTTAGGTGAAGTTATTGGATGTGCGTCAGGAGTTGAAGCCTTAGGCGTAGCATTTTCATTCAGGCCCGATATTATTTTACTTGATATTGAAATGCCAAATATGAATGGCTTCGAAGTATGCAAAGCAATTAAACAAAACCCACTAACAGCCCTATCAATCGTTATTTTTGTTACCTCGCATAATGAACAAATATTTGAGTATCAGAGTTTTGAGAATGGTGGAGTTGATTTAATTCATAAGCCTGTAGACTTAAATCTATGTCGGTTGAGAATAGTAAATCATCTAAAAATGAAGCAACAGGAAGCGCAAATAAGTACTGCAAAAGATGACGTTGCGGCACTAATAGCTCAAGTTCCGGTATTTATTTCTTATTGGTCAGTGCAAGAGCTAAACCTTTTTAATAATGACATGACTTGTCAGTGGTTTGCCATAAGTGGCAATGAGATGATTGGTCACAGAGCTAAAGATATTCTTCCTGATGATTTATACCTTGCTTTGCATAATTGTTTAGAAGAGCAAAAGCCGCAGGAAGTGTTAAATGTACCGTTTGTCGATCCGAGCGATAATATTGAGCATGTTAGGGCACAAATTAATTTACAATTTCATGAAGGACAAGCGGTAGGCGTTATATTGACGCTTACGGATATTACATCAATTAAGCGCACTAAAAAGTTATTAGCTGCTGAGTCTGAGCGATTGCGAGTAATGCTCAACTCGATTGGTGATGCGGTTATCGCAACAGATAACGAAGCCCATATTACGTTTATGAATCCCATTGCTGAAAAACTAACGGGTTATTCAGCACAGCAGGCTCAGGCAAAACATATTGATGACGTGATGAAGTTGACTGATGCGTATTCAGGACAAAACCTAGTTAATCCTATCCTACTTGCTTTGCGAGAAAATCGTATTGTTGCTATGTCGTTAAATACCCAATTAACAGCATTAGATAACCGTGTTTATCGAGTCGAAGATTCTGCTGCGCCAATTCGTGATGATGATGGTCGTGTCAGTGGTGGGATCATCGTTTTTCACGATGTTAGTGAGTCAGTGGCAATGGCAGTTAAAATGAGTCACCTTGCTAATCATGACTTACTAACCGACTTGCCTAATCGAGTCTTGCTTTATGATAGAGTCTCCCATGCTTGCAAAGTAGCCAAGAGCAAGGAGCAACAAGTTGCTTTAATTTTAATTGATATTGATCATTTTAAATACTTGAATGACACACTTGGCCATCAACAAGGTGATTTAATAATTAAACTTGTTGCGAAGCGATTAGAATCTTTAATTGATTTAAACTACACATTAGCGCGGATCGGCGGTGATGAATTTGCGATATTAATCCCTGAAATAAAGCTAACATCAATTATTGATGTGATTGCTACTGACATCATTAATACAATGAGTGAACCATTCAAAATTGATGAACAACCTTATATTTTGTCAGTGAGTGTAGGTATTAGCATTTATCCTAGAGAATCAGTGACAGCAGAAGATATGATGACTCATGCTGATGCCGCTATGTATAAAGCGAAAGAGCAAGGACGTAATCGCTTTTGTTATTACTCAGATGATTTAGAGCATCAGTTTAAACAGCGCCAAAGTGTTGAAAAACTGATTCGTACTTCGATAGAAAACGACAAGATAGAAGTTTATTATCAACCCAAGGTCGCACTTGGTTCACAAAAAATAGTCGGTGTTGAAGCACTTGTTCGGTTACGAGATACTAATAATCAAATTATATTGCCAGTTGAATTTATTCCTTTAGCTGAAGAGACTGGACTTATTAACGCTCTTGGTGAGTCAGTTTTAAAGCAAAGTTGTTACGCAGCAAAGGAGTGGTTAGATAAAGGCTTTCGTATCAAGGTTGCTGTCAATATTTCAGCAAAGCAGTTTACGGATAAAAACTTTTGCAACTTTGTGGCGCAAACTCTCCAAATGTCGGGCTTACCGAGTGAATTGCTCGAATTAGAAGTTACAGAAAGTGCGTTAATGGAAGATTTTGAAGTAACTAAGAGCATGCTGAATGATTTAGCGGTGCTTGGCCTGACTATTGCGATTGATGATTTTGGAACGGGTTATTCCAGTCTTTCATATTTAAAGCTTTTTCCGGTCGATGTTTTAAAAGTAGATCAATCATTTGTTAGAGACATGATGGTTGATTCGCAGAGTATGGATATAGTCAAGACAATAATAAGCTTAGCTCATTCATTAAGTCTATTAATTGTTGCCGAGGGAGTAGAAGAAAAACAGCACCTAAATAAGTTGATCGATTTAGGCTGTGAACTTGGGCAGGGGTACTATTTTTATAAGCCCATGCCCAAAGAAGAGTTTGATAAGCTATTAGTTTAAGTCACGGTATGGCTGTATAGGATGCCACAGCCGATAAAAATAAGTGCAACACCGCCAATTGCTTCGGCTTTTTTGCCTACCCAGCCACTCATTACGTTACCAAGTAGCGCGCCGATGGTAACCATAATTGTGGTTGCTAGGCCTATCATGGCGGCAGCTAGGTAAATATTCACTTTCATGAAAGCAAGGCTGATACCTACTGTCATCGCATCTATACTGGTGCCAACGGCAGTTAGTAGTGTGGCAATGAAAGAGCGCTTGGTATTCGGTGCAAGTTCCTCTTCATCGTCGTCATCTTCTTTACGACTCTCAAGCAACATATGAATGCCTAAACCCACTAACAACACAAAAGCAATCCAGTGATCAAAGGCTTCAACGTAATCTGCACCGGCACTGCCAATCAGCCAGCCAACAATCGGTGCGATAGCTTCGATACAGCCAAACAATAAACCAAGCTTGATTGCACTCAGAACACGAGGGTTTTTAAGTGTACTGCCTTTGGTGATTGAAGCTGCAAAAGCATCAGTCGACATTGCAAGCGACAAAACGCTTAGCGTAATAATATTCAATTTTTGCGCCCCACAAAAAGTGGGCATTATACGCGGCTAAGCCGTAAACAGATAGGTTAATTTACAGCTCAAATTAGTAAGGGGCTTAATAAGCGCTGTACAGATAGTTATTCATTACAGTGCCATCTTTGGGTGCAAGTTTTGGCTCAAGTTTAATAAGCTCTTCATAAACATCAGGAACAAAAATTTTTAGACGCTCGGCACGACGAAAGTGGTTAGGCTCATATTGGTCAACAAGTTTTAATGCGCTTGGCATATAGTCAGCGAGGGTTTGTGTGTTATAGCTTTGCTCCAGTGCTTGGTCGAGAATATCAAGCCCAGGTTTAGAAAAGTCATGCGCAACTGCAAGGCTCATTAAAAACTTAACGGCTTCTTTTGAATGCATGCTTGCATAAAAATACATGTCGTTGTTTTGCATGTCTTTTAATGAAAAATCAAAGCCGTTATCAGCTAATGTTTGCCATTGTGCTAATGGTAACTTAGTAAATAGATAAAGGTTTTCAGGTGCAGTTGGAGCGACTCTGTTTTGCCAAATAGACGTCAATTGTTGAGCGTTTTCTATTGTTGCTGCAAGCAACATATTTGTCTGGTGGGTACTGAGCTTTGCTGTTTGGGTAATCGTTGCAACAGTATTAAAGTCTTTTTCGACAATTGCTTCTTTATAGGTTTGATACTGCGTTGAGGTTTGATATTTATACTCATTTGAATGCAAGAATTGCCAATTATGAACTTGTACAGGGTCGATTTCTTGAAGGGTGTCCAGGGTAAGTAAGCCTTGTTGCGCTTCGAGTGTTTCTAATTCTTTGAGTGCTTGAGAGCGTGTTTTTATCGCTTCTAGTGAATTGATCCGCTGATCTATCGTTTCACACTCAGGAGGTATTTTTTTCGCTTGCTGTTTTTGTAGTTCATAGGCGCTGAGTGCTTTTGATATTACAGAGTTATCTTTTTCTTTACGTTTAAATGCTAGGTTATTTGGGATTAGCTTTAAACCTATAAACTGAGAAAAAGCATCATTAGCAACTTGGTCGCCAACAAATAAAAGGCTACTCGGTAAGAATGAAGATTTAAGCATCAGTAGTCTATCGTTCGGTGTGTCGCGCACAAGCTCGCCGTGAGCTCGATAACCTTTCTTTTTTAGATAATTTAGTGTTTCTATGTGTTTGCTCTCTAGTGGCTGGACTTCGCTATTTGAGCTGCCTTTTAGGTTTATAATGGCAATATCCATCGCCGTAAATACATTTGGCTGATTAGTGGGCTCAATACCTCGCTCACTTAATAACTTTAAAATTGGTACGTTAAATTCACTCACAGCGACATCTGCAAGGTTTAAATACAGTTGTTCATCCATAAAGTCATCACTCATTGCTGTAGGCGAGCCGTTTAGCTGTGCTGTTTGAGAGATGAGCGCTGTTAGGTAATCATTAGGTAAGTTGCTTTTTAAAGCCACAGCAATGTCGTTAACAGTAAACTCTTTGCTAGATATTGCGTTTTCAAACTCAGTTAAACTAAGCGCATGAGCATTAACAAGAAACAAAATAGATGGTGAAATGAGCCTTGATGGGCCGATTTTAAACGGCGTTTTTAAATAGGTATTAAAATCATCGTTGTTATCCAATAGTTTGTACAATGCTGTTTTGTTTACTTGCTCAGGTAATGGCACATTAAACATCATTGAGCCAGTATTTTGACTAAGGGGTCCATCAATTGCCGTTAGTTGATTGATTGTATCTATTTCAAAATAATCAATGACCTCAATCCCTTGCCAGCTTTTTAATATGTTTACTGATGAGGCATATTGAAATTGCTGTTCTGCATTCTCTTTGATTGCGTTAATAACTAAGGTATTAAATGAACGGTAAGATATTTTCACAAGTTCCGAATAACTTAAAATATCTTCAAGGGAGTCGCCGTCTTTTAGTGCTTGTTTAATCGCTGCTTCTATTTGACTGTGATCAGCTGCAGCTTGAGTGGCTTTTAAACTTTGTTGCTTACACTGGCGTTTGGCTAGCTTGAGTTTAGCCAGCTCTGTTGCTTTGCTATTAGGCTGATTTGATGGTTTAAAGAGGCTCGTAGCCTTTTTTTGTTCAGCGACAGCAGCAGAAGATGTCGAGACTTCATTGCTTATCGCTTCGATGGGTGTGGGTTTATCTAATATCAGGTAGGCCCCACAGGCACAAAGCACTGCAAAAACGGTTAGCGAAATACCTTTTTTCATCTTCAATCCATGGAGCTATCTTGCTTGAAGTGTATGACTTTGTAGAGTGATGTCAATTACCTAGGGACGAAGTGCATAAATAGCCGACAAACAACTAATTTGCCGGCTTTATGCCGTAGCTTAATGCAGTTTCATTTTTGGCCTAACAACGCGGAGTACTTTTTCGCTGATCCACAGTGCAAAAGTTTTTGCACTGCCATGGATAGCACGTTGATGCATACGATAGAGCGAAATATACATAAATCGCGCTATTTTACCCTCTATAAAAAAGCTATTACTGGTTAGGTTGCCCATTAAACTGCCTACCGTGCTGTAGCGTGACAAATTAACTAAAGAGCCATGATCACTGTAGGTAAAGGCACTCAGAGGCTGGTCTTTGAGTGTAGCTATAAGGTTTTTTTCAACACATTGCGCCATTTGATGAGCCGATTGTGCTCTGGGTGGCACTTGTGTGCCATCTTCTTGAGTAAATGCACAGCAATCACCAATCACAAAAATATCGTCGTTAACGCTACTTTGCAGATATTGGTTCACCTTAATTTGGTTATTGCGGGTGAGCTCAAAGATACCAATATCTTTAATGAAATCAGGTGCTTTTACACCCGCAGCCCAAACCATAATGTCGGCTTTGATATGTTCATCGTTTTTGGTAATAAAGCTGTTTTCTGTGGCTTCTTTTACTTGCGTGCCTTCGCGGACTGTTACTCCTAATTTAACCAGTTCACGCTTAGCTGAGTTTGCAATGCGCTCGGGTAATGCGGGCAAAATTCGCGGCCCCGCTTCAATTAAATCAATGTGTAAGCGTTTCGCGGTCATTTTATTAAGGCCATACATTTTTAGCATGTCTGACACATGATAAAGCTCTGCCGACAGCTCAACCCCGGTTGCACCACCTCCCACTATAGCAATGGTTAAAGAATGCTGTGGGTCGTCATCTTGATGTAAACGGGTGAAGTTATCGAGTAGAGCATGCTGAAAGCGTTCAGCTTGCTGGTTTGAATCAAGGTAAAAACAGTGCTTGTTAACGCCAGGGGTATTAAAGTCGTTACTGACACTGCCTATAGCAAGTACAAGGTAGTCATAACTGACTTGGCGCTCGGGTAAAATTCGGTGGCCAAGCTCGTCTTTTAACTCGCTTAAAGTGATGGTTTTGTTGGTTTGATCTAAGTGGCAAAAGCTGCCGAGTTGAAAATTATAATGATGTTTTGCTGCATGAGCTGAGTATACAACGCCGTCTAAATCGGCATCAATCGACCCCGTCGCTACTTCATGAAGTAACGGCTTCCAAATATGGCTGCGGTTTTTATCGATTAAAAGTATCTCTGCTTGACGTTTTTTCCCGAGTTTGTGTCCTAATTGTGTTGCTAGCTCTAAGCCACCAGCGCCACCACCGACTATCACGATTTTAGGAGGTTGGTTAATCATTACGTTGCCCTCAAAAGTATAATACCTAAACACTCTTGCGAAAAAGCGCTTAGGTATTGCAAGTCCATCCATCAATACCCCATGGCAACGCGCCCATTGTGCGCCTTTTTACTGGTTTTGTCAGTACCTGTTAAGAACAATATAGTGCGCTTAGTTATATCAATGGCCTTGGGAGATTGAGTTAAACACGTTAACATGGCTAATTCGCAGTAAGAGACCTATCATTACCTGAAAAGGGAATGAAAGTGAGGGATCAGGATGACTACACCACTACACACTTCGTTGAATCAATACTTTGGCTTTAATGAGTTTCGCCAAGGTCAGCAACAAACCATTGAGCAGCTATTAAATCAGCAATCGTCGTTGGCAATTTTTCCAACTGGCTCAGGTAAATCTTTGTGCTATCAATTAACCGCATTGCACTTACCCAACTTGACCTTAGTGGTATCGCCATTATTGGCACTGATGAAAGATCAAATCAGCTTTTTAAATAGCAAAGGTATTTACGCGGCAAGCCTTGATTCAAGCCAAACCAGTGAGCAAAGCCATACGGTAATGAGTGATGTGCGAGCAGGGAAGGTGAAAATTTTAATGGTCTCAGTTGAGCGTTTTAAGAATGAGCGCTTTCGTGAATTTATTAAACAAGTGCCTATTTCGATGCTGGTGGTTGATGAAGCACACTGTATATCTGAATGGGGCCACAACTTTAGGCCTGATTATCTAAAACTGCCGCGCTATCGTGAAGAGCTTAATATTCCGTTGGTATTGCTACTTACCGCCACCGCAACTAAAAAAGTAAAGCGCGATATGTGTGAGCGTTTTGCCATTGCCCCAGAATGTGTAGTGCAAACAGGCTTTTACCGAAGCAACCTCGATTTATCAGTGCTCAGTGTTGCAAGCCAAGAAAAACCTCAGCAATTAGCAAATATCATAGCCAGCCAACAAGGGGCAGGGATTGTCTATGTCACCTTACAGCATACTGCTGAGCAAGTGGCCGAAGGCTTGGCAAGAGCGGGCTTTAATGCAGTGGCCTATCATGCAGGCCTTGAGGATGATAAACGCTGGCAAATTCAAGACGATTTTATGGCGGGTAAAATTAATATCGTCGTAGCAACCATTGCTTTTGGGATGGGTGTTGATAAGTCTGATATTCGTTTTGTGATCCACTATGATTTGCCAAAATCGATTGAGAACTATAGCCAAGAAATTGGCCGCGCAGGGCGAGATGGTTCGCCTTCAAACTGTTTTACCCTAGCAAACCTTGATGGCTTAAATACCGTTGAGAACTTTGTTTATGCCGACACGCCCGAGCAAAGTGGGATTGACTATGTCATTAATAACATTCGCAACGAACAAACGAACAACCAGTGGGAAATGCAAGAGTACAGCTTATCTAGCGAAAGTAATATTCGTGCTTTAGCGTTAAAAACCTTACTAGTGCAGTTAGAAATGCAAGGGGCTATTACGCCTTTATATGCCTATTACGCCGATTTTAAATATAAGTTTTTAACGGATCAAAACGAGCTACTTAGCCAGTTTGATGCTGACCGACAAGCGTTTTTACAACAGGTATTCAAACACACTGAGTTTAAGAAAATTTGGGGCACACTTAATTTTGATGCGTTAACCCGTGCCACTCAAGTTGATAGAAAACGTGTGGTTGCAGCGCTCGATTATTTGGCCGAGAAAGGTCATATAGCCCTTGAGACCAAACGCATCACGCAAGTGTATGAGGTGAATAACTCGGTAATAAACCACGCAGATTTAGCACAGCAACTGCACCAATATTTTATCGAAAAAGAGCAGGCTGAAATTAAACGTATCGCCACTTTAGTACGCTTTTTTGAGCTAGATAGCTGCTTAAGCTATAACTTAGCCCGCTATTTTGATGACCAGAATGCACCCCAGCAATGTGGCCATTGTTCAGTGTGTAGAGGCCAGCAAGTAAAGCTTAGTTATTCATTAGTGCATCAAATGCCTGAGCAAAATGTGATTGCCAGCAAAGTTGCTGAGCTTAAACAGCACTTAGCCTCTAAAGGGATTAGTGATGTCAGCATCGATACTCAGTGCCGGTTTTTAGCGGGCATGAGCGTGCCTTTATTTACTCGTAATAAAGTCAGACAACTTTCAGGTTTTGGCCTTTGCGAGCAACAACGATACATTGACATTAAAGCCTTGCTACAGCAGTTGTAGTAAGGTCTTACATTTTAAAATCAGGCTCTGTAGCTTCGGTAAACATTTTTGACAGAACTGTCTTGAATAACTCTGTCAGGGTGTTTTGTAAGTACAACTGAAACTTTTCTTTACCGAGAGTTCTATCGAATACTTCGGTATCTAAAAAGCGTTTCATTTCACCGATAAACTCAGGGCTCGTGGTAAGTTCGGGTAACCTATCAATTAAATGAGAGAGCATGGACTGATATTGCTCAAGTTGATAGTCAGCAACTTTATTTTTAACTAGTTCAATATCTAATTGAGCCCCTTGCTGTTGCAACCAAGCAAGATCCCAAATGTCTCGATGTCGCACATACTTTGTTGTGGCTGGTAATGAAATTATTTTGTCAGCCATCACCTCATCGAGTGTTTCAGCTAAGATCAGTGTATCGCTGTATCCATCAGGCAGAAAATCATAGTTCACATTCAGTGGTAAAGGCTGCTTTGTGTAGGCCGGAATATTGGCAACTTCTAACTTAATTTTTTGTTTGGGTAAATCCTTTCTTTGTGGTGCAGTTACTACTGTAACTTGCCACTTATCAATTTTTAATTCTGAGTATTTAGGGTCTTTTTTTAACTCTTTTGGTTCTTTAACTGTCACCTCAAGGCCGTATCTTTTGCCAATATACTTTTCAATACATGCTTTTATATCTTTTAACATGAGTGAATTGAATTCTTTACCACCAGCAAAATCTAAATCTTCACTAAAGCGATTTCCGCCATAACATAATCTTAAAGAAGTGCCTCCTTGAAATACTAGCTTATCAAGGAATCCACCTCGTTCGAGAGCAAATAGGATGTCGTAATGCAATAACTCTTTTTCTATAACAGCCCGCATATGAGAAACATTTGTGGTTTGCATAGCGAGATTTACCAGTTGCGCAAAGTTCTCTTGTTCAGCTTTCATCTTATGCTTCCTCTGCAATTAAATGAGTATTTCGGCCAACTCTTTTTAAATCCCTTAGAGCAGTATTTTTCGTTGCAAATCTCAAAGAGCGATCCGTTTTAATCGTGTTTTTTAGAATGTCTAAACGGTTTCGCTTAGTGTGAGTAAATTCAATCGTACCAAAAGGCGTTTTATATTCACCCGATCGACCTGTTGTCATAATGGTCAATCTGCCAACGGGGATTTGTGAAATAATTCCATACTCTGAAAGTGCAGACTCTAAACTAACGTAATTGTACTCACCACGGCGGATTGTTTTTGCAATTACCTCCAGCGTATCACTTCCTTTTGACTGAGCAAGAGCGTAAATAAAAATGCCATTTGCAACTCTAATTAAAAAGCCATCATCGATGAGTCGCGAGATCCCCGCTCTCAAGCTCCTATTAGTATCATCAAAAAAAATTTTTTCAAAATCAGACATTGTAAAAATATAACGTCCTTGTTTATCAAATTCTGATAGCTTTTTGATTGCATCTGACTTTTTCAATTTATTTCTCAAGTAATGATTAATGGCATATTTATATGTCATTATTGTAGACTTATTTTAGTGCTTTTCAAGTTCACAAATTTAACACTAAAAAGTGTCAAAATTGTACACTTAACCAATTTGAATACTGGTAGTCGGGTAGGTCAAAGGTTGGCTGTGCTGGCGAGCAAAACAATAAGCAAAGGTTAATGGCCCAACCCGACCTATCAGCATCAGCAGTATGATGATGAGCTGACTAGGCGCACTTAAATCCCCAGTTATACCTCGCGAAAGGCCTACGGTACTGAGTGCCGAAATTGCCTCAAAGGTGATATCAAGTAACGACCCTTGTTCAAGCTTAGTGATGATCATAATGCTGGTAAAAGCGATAAATAAGTACAGTATCATGACGCTTAATGCCTTGATCACTAACTTGTCGCTCAGCTGGCGGTTAAACACGGTAACCGTGGTTTGCTGTTTTAAATAGCTGCGCATTGCTAAAATTAGGATCACAAAGGTGCCTAGTTTTATGCCGCTCGCCGTACTGACTGAACCACCGCCAATCACCATCAGCAGCATAGTCAAAAGCGTTGAATCTTGACTCAAACCATCAATCGGTAGGGTATTAAATCCTGCTGTACGAGGAGTCACCGCTTGAAACCAAGCCGTTAATATTTGCTCAGACGTTGATAGCGGCGCTAATGTCGTCGGATTGGCGTGTTCAAAGAAAAAAATCAATATAAATGCGATGCAGTTGAGCACTAAGGTGGCAATTAACACCAGGCGGGTATTGGTCGATAGTAATGACCAGCGCTTTTGTTTGTAGATATCAATCAGTACAGTAAACCCTAAACCACCGATGATAAACAAAGCGGTGATCACTACGTTTACGGTTATATCGCCCTTGAATGCCGATAAGCTATCGCCACTTAACGCAAAGCCCGCATTATTGAACGCCGAAATCGTATAAAACAGACTGTGATAGGCGCTTTTTAGTGCGCCATAGTCATCGAACCAACTAATAAAGAGTAAGCAAAATGCCACCGACTCAATCACTAATGAATACACTAAAACATACTTAGCAACTTTGATCACCGAGGTTAAATCGTTAGTGTCAAAAGCGCGGCTAGCGAGTAAGCGTTGTTGTAAGCCTAGGGTTTTTCCTAAACTTAGTATTGAAATCACCGCCACGGTCATAAAGCCAATGCCACCTATTTGAATCAGCAGCATGACCACGCTTTGACCAAATACAGTCAGATCAGTACCTGTGTCGATGACCACCAGCCCTGTTACTGTAACCGCAGAGGTTGCCGTAAATAATGCATCGAGCCAGCTGATCGGTTGGGTGCTTGCCATTGGTAGCATAAGCAAGCCCGTGCCGAGCATAATTAACACAATAAAGCCGTTAGTAAGCACTAAAGGTGGGTTTATTTTTTGCCGCTTACGGCACTTTACACCGCTAAATTGTTTTGGATAAACGTTGGCTTGCCAGTTGATCATAATGCACGAAACCGTTTTGCTAATTTAGTTAAGTAAGTTTTAGAGCCCAGTAGCACCAGACTATCGCCGTGACGCAGTTCGGTGTCGTTAGTCAGCTCTGTATTGAAGTAATCATCACGTCGTAGTGTGAGTGGTTTAATATCGCTATTACGTTCTTTGAGCAGCCAGCCAATTTTGCGACCTGAAAGCTGCAGATCAATGCCTAGTTCAACAATAAACGTGGATTGGTTAAGCGGGAAATATTGATTAACCATTGGGTAGTTAAGCGCTTGCGCAACCCTCACGCCCATTTCTTCTTCAGGGTGAATTATGCGGTCAACGCCAAGTTTACTTAGTATTTGATGGTGGCTTTTAGTACAGGCTTTTACCCAAATTTGCTTTACGCCTAAGTTTTTTAAGTGCAATACACATAAAATACTGGCTTCAATATTCTCGCCAATGGCCACCAATACGGCTTGGCAACTGGGTAAATCGAGCCGTGCTAATTGTGTTTCATCACTGGCATCAACCACCACGGTAAAACTGAGTTGGTCGGCATAGTGATTAACGGTGCTTTCGCTAATATCGGCGGCACACACTGTATGACCTTGTTTTGAAAGTTCTAAACAGGCGGTTACGCCAAAACGTCCTAATCCGATTACTGCAAACTGAGCCATAGTCTTTCTCGCTATTGTGGGTACGCGCTAAATGCTAATGGCAAAAAAACAGAAGTCTCTAGAGAGCTTGAAAGCTTTATAAAGATTTTATGCCGAGATAAAAAAACTTTATAAAAACTTTATAGTGACAAAATTGAAAACCCTTTAATCTAATAGGGATAAACAATAAGTGAAAAGATGATGCAGTCAGTATTCAAAATACAGTATTTAAAAGCCGCATTTTTAAGTGTGTTGATGCCACTTGTCGTGGTGCTTGCGATATTCCCATTTCGAGAACTGTTTACAACCACCGATATTGTGATGCTTCAGCTTTTGTGGGTGACATGGGTTGCGGTGCGCAGTAATCGCCGTGTTGCAGCGCTTACCACCTTGGTGAGTGTTGCCTGCACGGACTGGTTTTATGTGGTGCCGTATTTTACTTTTCATATCGAAAATATTGAATATGTGGTCACCTTTTTGGTGATGTTGATTGTGGGTTTAGTGATAAGCCACTTAGCCGGGGAGCTCAATACTAAGGTTCGCGATGTGCAAGCCCATGCAAGTAATAGTCGCTTATTGTATGAGTTAGCAAAAAAGCTTAATGATCTCGATAGCCTTGAGGAGCAAAAGCAGCTGTTTTTAACAACCATGACCGCGCATTTAAAGGTTGCGTGTGATTGGCAGCTAACAGCGTCAAAGCAGTTTATTTATTTAAACGAACAACAAGCGGAATTTGGCGGTATTGCGTTTGCTAAAGCGCTAAATGCAGAGCAACAGGCTTTGGCGAATACAGCGTGTTCTTTACTGTATCAGGTTCAAGAAAAAACCTTATTACGCGAGCAATCAGCGGCGATAAAAGTACAGGCGGAGCTAGAGAGGTCAAAAAACACCTTGTTGCGCAGTTTATCCCATGACTTACGTACGCCATTAGCGACCATTATGGGCGCATCAAGCATGTTGGCTGATGATGATATCCAACTAAGCTCTGAGGTTATCAAAGAGCAAGCTGCTAACATTTATGAGCAAAGTAAAATACTTAACCAGCACTTTGATAAAGTCATGGAGCTCAGTAAAGTTAATAAGTTAGCTGAGAATATTAAATGGCAAAAGCTACCTATTTTGACCTTAATTAGCGAGGCAAAATCTCGTCGTCAGCAGCAACTACAAAACTTTAAACTGAGCATCGAGGCTCAGCAACAAAGCATCTGTTTTGGCGATGAAACCCTACTAGAAATTGCCTTTGCCAATATGCTCGAGAACGCAGCTCGTTACGGAGATGGTTCGGCGAATATGCAATTTATTGAAACACACAATGAATATCAAATTGTGCTAACCAATCCTTTTGCGAATAAGCATGAGGCGAGTCAAGATGAAGGCGTTGGTTTGGGGAGTGTGATCTGCGATGTGGTTGCTAAATGTCATCAAGGGCGCTTTGAATTAACCCTCAATGAGCAAACAAAGCAAGCAACAGCTATATTAATTTGGAGTAACAGTCGTGGCTAATATTTTGGTTTTAGAGGATTCACCACCTCTGCAAAGTTTTTTAAAAACACTATTAAAAGCCAGTGATCATGAAGTTAGTGTGTGCGCCAAAGGGCTTGATGCGTTTGCACTATTAAGCCAGCAGCAGTTTGATTTAGTGCTGCTTGATTTAGGCTTGCTCGATATGGATGGGCAAGATTGGCTGGTGGAGTTTAGGCAGTGGAGCCAGCTCCCTTTATTAGTACTTTCTGCACGCGACGGCGAAACAGAAAAAGTCACCGCCCTTGATAACGGCGCCAACGATTATCTAACCAAACCATTTAGTGCAAACGAATTACTAGCGCGCATTCGGGTGCTACTTCGCACACAAACAACACCCAGCCTAACTTTGCAATGTGGCGATATTCACATCGACCCACATAAGCACGTGGTCCGTAAAGGCGCGGAAGAAGTCAAACTAACTAAAAAAGAGTACGCTATTTTACTGTTGTTGTTTCAGCAAAAAGATAAGGTGTTAACGCATAACGCTATTTTATCTGAAGTGTGGGGAGAGCAGTATATTAACCGTCCTGAATACGTGCGAGTACATATTGGTCAGTTAAGACAAAAACTTGAACAAAATGCGGCGAGCCCTAAACATATCTTAACCGAGCCCGCCGTAGGTTACCGCTTAGTTGAATAAACTATCTCTTTACCTCGCTTTGGGTTGAGTTTGTAACATTCCTTAGGTACTGTTTTAGATAATAATAATAAAGCGGAACTCCCTTCATTGGCCATGCATCAAATTAACAGACAAGGTATTAGTTCATTGTCGAATACACAGCTCGAAGATGTGATTGCAGAAATTGAGCAAGCTATTGAGTGGCACCAGTCATGGTATAAAAACTTATTAAGGTGTCTAATTGCAGATACTCCCGCAAATGAACAAGATTTAGCAGATAATGCTCATAACTTTTGTCGCTTTGGGCAGTGGTTTAATAAGCTACCTGATCAGACTATAAAGCTTCACCCTCACTTTTCTGAAATCGCTTCTGCACATAAAAAAATGCATCAAGGAGCGAAAGTCTTGTTGTCGTTAAAAGAGTCTAAGACTGTTATTCCAGTAAACTTATTAGACCAATTTCATGCGGATTTAGATAGATTACGCGAGTTATTTGACTGCCTTATCGATGAGTTTACTGAAGTGCTTCACACACGCGACCCTTTAACGGGTGCATCAAATCGTACGAACTTATTAGAAAACCTGCAAAAAGAACACGAGCTGTGTAAGCGCAAATCACTAAGCTGCGCACTGATAATGATCGACCTTGATCACTTTAAGCAAGTAAATGATGAATTTGGTCATGCTGCGGGCGATAAGGTGTTAATAGCCCTCGTGAAATGCATTAAATCTCAGCTAAGAAAATACGATCAATTATATCGCTATGGTGGCGAAGAGTTTTTAGTCTGCTTACCACAAACAGAGCTTGATGATGCTAAGTCATTTTCTGAACGGCTAAGAGCTGGCGTTGAGGCTTTAAAAATCGACATTAGCAACGATAATCACATTAATGTTACTGGCTCATTTGGCGTAACGCTGATAAGCGCCGATGATAATATTGAAACGGCAATCGAAAGGGCCGATGAAGCTATGTATCAAGCTAAAAAGTCAGGCCGCAATCGAGTGTGTGTGGCTTAAACTATTCTTTAACGGCGGTAAATGCTTTTATTAGGCCAGCTTGATAAAAAGAGTAAACGCCTGTAAAGCCTGATTCGGCAATGATGTTTTCGATGACTTGAGATTCTTTTAAAGCAACGTCATTTTCATAAGCTAGTTTTACTTTTTCAATTTGTTCAGGACTGACTGTGGCTGATGACATAACGCTTAACCAGTGACTAAGCAGCAGTGGGTAAGTTTTGGCACTTTGATTAGCACTTAAGTCTGCGCTGACAAGTAACCCACCTGCTTTTAAACGTTTGTGAATATCTGCAAAAAATGCCACTCGTTTAGGTTCATCCACAATAAACTGCGATACTAACACGGCTGTCGCTGCATCAAAGGGCATCAAGTTCTTAAGTGAATCTACGTAACCATTATGAAACTGGCAGCGATGTGCCACCCCTGCTTGCGTTAAATTGTGTTTGCATACTTTGATCATTTCACTCGAGGGTTCGACTGCGGTGAAACTAAATGTAGGGAAGGCCTGTGCTAAATGCAAAATTTCATTTCCGGTGCCCGCTCCAACGCAAAGAATATGCGCATTGCTTGGTAGTTTGCTGAATAAAGGTGTCATCATAAAATACAAGGCCTGGCTAATGGGGGCCATGTTTTGCCATTGTGAATCATAATTAGCTGCTTGTTGATCAAATAAGGCGGTGACTTCGTGTTGTTGCATAGTAAAAACCTAGTAGGTAACTTTAAGTGTTACAGAAGTGGATAGCTTACTTTATTTTAGGAAACTTTAAAAGTTACTTAATGGGGCATTCAAATGATTTGGTAATGTATGCATACTCATTTGCTTAATTTTTAGGTTTTAACAATGAAAAAAGGTGCGCATTAAATAAGTGTCCTTTCTTGAACATCGCGTTTTTTAAAACTGCATCTTGTTCGAAGCCTAATCTTTGCAGAACCTTCATTGAGGCAGGATTATCTTCGCACACGTAAGCAAACACTCTGGCGATTGTCGTTTTAGAGAATACTGTTTCGAGTAGCATAGATGCAGCTTTTACAGTGATACCTTGCCGCCAGTACTCTTTTGCCAGCCAGTAACCTAACTCACCTGAGCGATCAAATTCAAACTCACCTGGGTGCACACTCACGCATCCAATAAGTTTATCGTTAAATATAACGGCTTTAATGAGCTGACTTTGACTACCTTCATTAATCCACCACTGAGCATCCTCGTAACTATAAGGAGAGGGGATTTTAGTTGATAGGTATTGTGTAACATTTATGTCGTTAAGAATTGCAACAAGTTGTTTTGCATCTGACTCTACGAAGTCTCGAAGTGTAATCACGCTCATCCTTTGGAGTTTTGTAAGTGTGTGTGCGAAGGCATTGGAGTATGCCTTTGCTTGTCTTTATCCGTATTTGGCTTCTAACTCATTTGCTGTGCGATAGCTCTCATAGGTGTTTAATCGCTCGAAATACCGCTCTATTTCTGCAAAATGAGACAGCATGCCAGACTCAGCGACTTTCTCTATGACGAATGACATCATAAAATCAGCGCCAGTAAGGTTGTCATCAACAAAGTACTTTCTACCTTTCAGATGTTGATTAACATAGCTGAGTATTTTACCAATTTCATGGTCGGCATAATCAGCAATGAAGTTAGTTTTACAGCCATCTTTTGTAATAAATAGTTTTAATAAAAAAGGCACCATTGCTGAGCTTTCAGCAAAATGGAGCCATTGTTGATAATCAATGTAACTCTCACTTTGCTGGTTTGGCATAAACTTACCTTTGCCATACTGAGTTATTAGGTAGTCAGTTATCGCACCCGATTCAGTAATTACTTTACCGTTATCTTCAATCACAGGAGCTTTACCGAGAGGATGAATTTGTTTTAACTCATCAGGTGCTAAAAATGTCTCTTTATTACGTTGGTAGGCAATAATGTCGTAATCAACGCCAAGCTCTTCGAGCAGCCAAATAATCCGCTTAGAGCGTGATTTGTTTAAATGGTGTAATTTAATCATTTGTTATCCTTAATAGTGGCGCAACATTATTTGTTGCGCCTAATTTTTTAAATTGGCTGCTGAACTTGCACCACGGTTTTACCAAAGTTTTCACCATTTAACATGGCGTTAAAAGCATCTAGGGTTTTTTCGAAATCAGTTTCAAGGTGCTCTTTGTATTTTATCTTGCCGTCGTTCAGCCATTGTTGCATATCTTGTGCAAACTCACCGTAACGATCGCTGTAATCATCAAAGATAATAAAGCCTTGTACTTTAATACGTTTTCTAAGAATTAAGCCCATCAACATAGATAGGCGATCAGGCCCTGGTGGTAACTCAGTTGCATTATATTGTGATACTAAACCACATAGTGGGATTCGTGCTTTTGTGTTAAGTAAAGGCAGTACCGCATCTAAAACATGACCACCGACGTTCTCGTAGTAAACATCAATACCTTGATCACAGGCGTCCTTAAGCTGTTCTTCAAAGTTATCGGCTTTATGATCTATGCATGCATCAAACCCTAAGTTCTCAATCGCATGCTTACATTTTTGTGAGCCTCCAGCGATACCAACGACTTTACAACCTTTTAATTTGGCTATCTGACCGACGGTTGCTCCCACCGGCCCTGTTGCTGCAGCTACAACCACTGTTTCGCCTGCTTTTGGTTCACCAATATCTAGTAGTCCCATATAAGCAGTAAACCCTGGCATACCTAAAATACCGAGTGCATAGGAAGGAGTATCTGGACTTTCTCCTAACTTCATCAGTCCTTCTGTATTACTTATCGCATACTCCTGCCAACCAGTATAGGCAAGTACCCATTCACCTACTTTATAATCAGGGTGCTCTGATTGCTCCACCTGACACACTGTCGCACCAACCATCACATCGCCAACTTCAACAGGGTCAGCATATGATTCTGCATCGCTCATACGGCCTCGCATATAAGGGTCAAGAGATAAATAAATTGTTCTTAGTAAAACTTCACCTTGTTTAGGTGAGGCAAGAGTAGATGTTTTTAAAACGAGGTTATTTTCTGTTGCAGGGCCTGTTGGACGTGATTCAAGAATATACTGACGGTTTTTAATTTCAGTCATACTTATCTCCTATGATTTGTTTTAAATCCTGTTTAATAAATAGGTGCGGGCATGTAATTAGAAATCAATGGCGAAATTGTTACCGAGTAGAAAATGATAATTTCATTCAAACGACAATCCATTTTGCACGGTATAGTGTAAAGGTGTATGCTGGAAAAATATTCAAATGGCGAAACAAATTGATATGAAAGGTATTTCTCTTATAGCTTTTACGCTTGTTGCGGGTTTTATGGCAAGGAGTGCGCATGCTAATACAAGTGTTTTATCGGTTGATCCTATCACTCCAGGAAACGTATTTGCGTTTGAAAACGACGCAAGACGTTATCCAAAGCAAAGTGAGTTTAGTATTGTTCACAGTGTTTCGATGAGCAGTGAAAGCGGCCGACGATTAGCTGTGGTAACTGTTGAAAACAAAGCATCAGGATCGCGTATCTTACAAGCAGACCATATTATGGCTTTATTTGCCGATGGGCGTCGCTTACACCCGTTAGCTTTTGATGAAGGTATCAAGTTAGATGATGGTGAAAAGCGCTCACTGACTTTATCTTTTGGTGAAAATGAATACCCCATTTTAGCGGTATACACGAGTTTAGATGAGTAAAAGGCAGGCCCATGAAATTACCTAAGCCACTGGCAATAACACTACTTTTAAGCTCACCGTTAGGTTTTGCTATTGATAGCCAAGACTTTGTTAAAGATAACGTGTTCACGCAAGGCATTGAAGGGCCAACCATGTATAACGGTGCCCTATACGCTGTGAACTATGCCCAGCAAGGAACGATTGGCCGCGTAGATAACATGGGCAAAACATCGTTGTTTGTGCGGTTACCGAATGACAGCGTTGGTAATGGCTTACAGTTTGACTCACAAGGTAATTTATTTATTGCCGATTACGTTAACCACAATATTTTAAAAGTACCTGCTGGCAGCAATAAAGCAGAAGTGTTCGCCCATGATAGCAAGATGAATCAACCCAATGACATTGCTATCACTCAACATGGGGCGCTGTTTGCAAGTGACCCTAACTGGGCGAACGAAACGGGTCAGCTATGGCGTATTAATGCGGATGGCAGCACCCATTTACTCGAAAAAAACATGGGGACTACCAATGGAGTAGCGGTTAATAACGACAATACCAAGCTATATGTGAACGAAAGTGTGCAACGAATCGTTTGGCAATATGACTTAGATGACAACTTAAACATTAGTAATAAAAAAGTTTTGATTAAATTTGCTGATCATGGCTTAGACGGCATGCGCGTTAATAATCAAGGGCATGTGTTTATTACTCGTTATGGTGCAGGGAAGGTGCTTGAAGTCTCGCCTACCGGCAAGCTTTTAAATAGCTATCAATTAAAAGGCCAGCATCCAACGAATTTGGCTTTCAACGAAACGCAAAACAAAGTGTATGTCACCATGCAAAAGCGCGGGGCAATCGAAGTGATTGAACTTTAGCCTTGCTTTGCTCGCGTAATAGCAGCGGTGATTGCCGCTTTTGCTTGCGGACTATTCTTCCAGCAATTTGAATGCAGCATCGACGCTACTCGCTCAGCAATAGTGTTGGCATCAAACCCAGCTAAGTCTTCAAACGATTCAATCCCAACTTCTTCGAACCGTTTTATAACCGTTGGCCCTACACCCTTGAGTGCTAAAACGCGCTGCGTTCTTGTTCGTTAAATGGCATGTTTTTGTTCCTTGTTCATTGCGTTTATAAACTGATGAGGGTCATCTAGCCCCAGGAAAACAGTGTTAATATCACCCATAGGTTCATTGAGCTTAATTTTAATATTCGGGTAGCCAGAGTAGTTGTAACGTTTGATTGAACGAGCGCGTGCAATAAAGTCGGTATTTAAATCAATGGATTTGATATTTTTTAAAGCAATATTGTAAGCAGGATAGAGCCCATAGCGAATAATGAGTTGCGATTTACTAATAGAAACAGGGCGCTTTGCAACTGCTCGGTATTCTGCAATGAAGAATAAAAGGCTAAATATAGTTAAACCAGTGATTATGTTTGCTGCTGTTGATGACCACACAAAGTGTATGAAGAAGTGCATCATGGGCAGTTCTAATAAGATAATAAAAATAAAGCCAAGTAAGTTAGCTTGTGCGCCGTCTTTATTATGATAACTAAAATGCTGTTCACCAGTGAAATAACTAGGTTTAATGTGTTTAGCGTAAAAAAAGAAAGCCCACATCCGTGTTTCGAAACATAAAAAGTTTGCAATAGCACTTTGTTTGAAAAGCTTGTTAATTGGCCGTTCGATAGCTATATCAGGATCTGTCTGCTGGCTTAAAGCGGATTTTATTGCCAGGTACACAGTAATGAGAGCACTTAGCTCTAAAATTACAATCAAAGCTAAAAGCCCGTAACGACCTTGCTCTAAGTAATTCATTAAAAATTTGTTTTGTTCGGGAATAATGTAACTCCCCACTAAAATAGCGAGTGAGCACATCATCAATGCTTTAAAAGCCGCTTCTTTCTTATTTTTAATTAATATTAAGCAAAGTACAGGTAATACTATCAGTGCATCAAGCAGGTATAACCATTCAAAATTTGCTTTGCCAAAGTCATTTAGTGGATGCTTTCCCTGATAATAAATGCCCCAAAAAAGACTAATACTGATTAGGAAAATAAATGGAATTTTTGACTTTATTGATTTGAGCATAACACCTTCCTTGCAGTTTTACTGCTTATATCTTAAACAACAATCTATTCACTGTCCCTTTTTATTCTGAATATACTCGTACTTTCTAAAATAAAAAAGCGCACCGGGCAGGGTGCGCTTGAGGGGATCAATCCTGTGTAGCTAAAACAGTAGGATTAATTAGAAGCTTGGGGCATATCTCAGTGAAACACCGACTGAACGGCCAATCACACTGTAATCACTCACGGTGTTAAAGTGGTTTGCGCCTACCTCAGGTGTTGGTGGTTCACGGTCTAATAAGTTATCGACACCAAAGTTAACAGCAAGTTCCTCGTTAACTTGCCATGCAGCAGCAAAATCTAAGTAATTTTGTGCTGAGATTGTTTCTGAACGGTCGACAGCATACTCTACTTCACCTATTCTGCGCCAGCCAAGTTGGAAGTTCATGTTATCTAACTGCCAATCAATGCTTGCGCGATGTTTGTAGTCAGCTTGTAAAATGCTCGCAAAGTCACCCGAACAGGCGCTGCCATAAGTTCCCTTACAGTCAACTTCAGGCACTGTGCTGTTGTTTTGACGGGTTTGTTTAGTAACAAAGTTACCTTGGTACGAGAATCTAAAACGACCACCCATTTGCTCTGGTGCATCAATCACATAATTTGCTGCAACGTCGATACCTTCTTGCTCAATGGCGGCTAAGTTAAAGTCATTAACGATGGCTGTGCTAATAAACCCCGTGTTTGGATCGCGAAGTACCGCACCACACAATGGGTTGTTCGGATTCGGGTCATCAACATAACAGCTTTGTAGTGCCGCACCTGGCTGAATTTGGCTTACCGCATCTGTAACACGAATACTGTAGTAATCGAGTGATAAATCAAAGCCTTCTAAGTAGCTAGGTGTGTAAACAATGCCTAAGGTGTCTGATTCGGCTTGTTCAGGTTTAATATTCGGGTTACCACCATAGGTGTACTCTGCGGTACTTGAATCAAACTCGGTGCCAACAGGCGGCGCACCAAACGCAGCACATTGAGCCGCATCACCGGTGCCCAGTAAACATGGATCGCCGTTATAACGCCCTGCTAGTCGTGGCACAAACTGGTCGCTATTTTGGTCAAATAACGATAACGAGAGCGCTGTAATTGGGCTGGCAAACTCACCTAAGTTAGGTGCTCTAAATGCGGTTAAGCGGTTGGCGCGAATACGAATATCGCTGTTTATTGCCCAGTTGATACCTAGTTTGTAAGTGTCTTCTGCTTCGGTATTTGAGTAATCAGAAATACGGTAGGCACCTTCAAAGCTAAGCTCTTCAGCAAACGGTTTATCAACTAAGATAGGCACTAAAATTTCAGCATAAAACTCTTCAGAGCTAAAGCTTGCATCCATATCAAATGCGCTAATAGACGCAAAGCTGGTGCCGTTTCTAAATGCATCGCCCGGTGTTTGTTTACCGGTTTCTTTACGGTATTCGTAACCGATTGCAAAATCGATAGCGCCGGCTGGTAATTCAAATAAGAACCCAGAATCACCCGATAGTGTTGCTGAGATGACACTTTGAGTACGGTCGCGAGTGGTATAAAGCAGCGGATCACTAAAGTCGCTGAAATCATGGTTTGGATCAAAAATATCCACTGAATTTGCAAGGGCAGCAAAACGACTATTACCGCTGTTATCATTACGGTATGCGTTGTTATATATGGTGGCTACTTCGTCCGTTTTGCCATACTGGCCATATACGTCATAACGTAAGTAGTCAGTAATATCACCTTTTAGACCCAACTGAAATTGCATTGAATCACGTACCGCTTCGGTGTGTTGCACACCTAAACCTAGGTTACGTTCAACATTAACAAGGGCATTGCCCTCGCTATCAAACGTGAGTTGGTCACGTAGTTCATCAGGAATATACGCGTTGTCTTGCGTGAGGGTCACTTGTTCGTTAACAAAAATCGGTGTTTGGCCACTGGCACCCGCACCATTTACGGTCACTTTAGAATACATTGCGCGGCCATAGGCAATGGCACTGTCGCTTACATCAACGTCAAATAATAAGCCCGCAGAAAAACGGTCCATCGGTTGAGTTAAATAACGGTCAGCTGTGAAATCAGTTGTTTGACGCTCACTTGTTACAGCACCAGAATCAGCAATACCGATGCTGTTGCCAGAGGCAACGTCAGTATAATAACCACCGCTGTTGATCATTGCCGTTGAGTTTTCAAGCGCATAGTCACGCTCGCCGGCTAATAGCTCTTTTCGTTCGGTGTAACCAATATAGCCTTTTACATGGCCGCGACCGTCGGCGATGTCACCACCAAAAATTGCTTCAAAGTTTAGCTTTTCGTTACCGCCGTCGGCACTTTCGTAACTGGTTGAGAATTCAGCACCAGTAAAATCATCGTCTAAAACAAAGTTAACAACACCGGCTACCGCATCGGCACCGTAAACCGCTGCTGCACCACCTGTTAATACATCAACGCGTTTTATTAACCCGGCTGGAATAGTATTTACATCAACCGAGTTACGAAAACTAAATGGTACCGCGCGAGTGCCGTCAATAAGAACCAATGTGCGGTTTTGACCAAGGCCGCGTAAATCAATCGTTGATGAGCCAAATGAGTCACCGACTGTGGCGCCGGTGCTGTTGGCACCCGCCGCAGCTTGTGGCAGTTTCGCGGTAATATCTTCAACGTTCACTGCACGGTCTAGGTGAATTTGTGCTTCATCAACGCTCACTACAGGACTACTTGAGACCAGCTCAGTACGTTGAATACGTGAACCTGTTACGGTGATCACTTCAGGTTTTTTTGCTTCAGTGCTTTGCTCTGCGTGTGCATAACTAATTACTGAACTTACAGCGAGAGCTAAAGGTGATAGCAGCAATAGCGAGCGATGCCCTGTTGATGTATTTGCTTTCATGATGATTCCCTTGCGTTTTATCATTTAAATCAACGCAGGTTGGTGTCTGACCTAGACCATTTAGTTAATTTAATGAGTCATACTTTTTGTTATGATGCTTGTGTGCTCTCCTTTTGGGGAGCTCACCGGTACAGTTTTAAAGCAATTTAAAAGTCTTTGCAATAATTATTCTTTAAATCTATTATTTTAAAATATAAACTATTCCAAGTCGTTAACCCGCTTATTTACATCTAATAAGCTGATTTTAAGTGATTTATTTATGCATCAACATATTGAAAAACTGTATTTAAGCGCAAAAAAAGAAAGAAAATTAATAATTGGTCTAATGAGTGGCACCTCATTAGATGGTCTTGATATTGCGCTATGCGAAGTATCAGGGCAAGGCATGGATACTCATGTCGAAGTAGTAAAGTTTACGACGGTCGACTACGACGATGATTATAAAACGCGTGTAAAGCGAGTGTTCGCCAAACGCGAATGTGACCTTGAAGAAGTCACTTTACTCAATCCTTGGATTGGCCAATTACATGGGGAAATGGTTGCCAAAACGTTAGCCAGCTGGGGAGTAGCAAAAGAACTTGTTGATGTGATAGCTAGCCACGGACAAACTATTTATCACTGCCCTAAAAACCAACACAAACGCCCTGAATATGGTAATGCAACACTACAAATTGGTGATAGCGATCATTTAGCGGTGACTGCAGGTATTACAACCATAGCTGATTTTAGACAAAAGCACATTGCAGCGGGTGGTGAAGGTGCACCGCTTGCTGTATATGGTGACTACTTGTATTTCACAAGCTCCAGCGAAAACCGCATATTGCTTAATATGGGCGGCATTGCAAACTTAACCTATTTACCTAAATCGGCAGATGCACGAGCGGTTTTTAGCTCTGATATAGGCCCCGGCAATACCATTATGGATGCTTATGTGCAGCGTTATTTTGCACCACTTCATTATGATAAAGATGCCGCTATTGCAACAAAAGGCACGGTAAGTGAAGGTTTACTCACAGCGCTGTGTGATGATGCGTTTTTTGCTTTAGGGTTTCCAAAAACCACCGGGCCAGAAGTGTTTAATCTAGCCTATTTAGCTGCAGCACAAGCACGCTCGAATACGCAGAACTTATCGCACTTTGATGTAATGGCAACCTTAGTGCAGTTTTCAGGGTTAATGATTGCTAAAGCAATTAACCAATGCAGCGAAGGTTTGACCGATGTGGCTGTATACGCCAGTGGTGGTGGGGTCCATAACCCATTATTAATGGACATTATTTTGGCTAATTGCCCAGCGCTTTCTGAGATAAAAAATACCGATTCGTTGGGGATTAATCCAGATGCAAAAGAAGCTGTGTTATTTGCTATTTTAGCGAACGAATGTCTGTCGGGTGGGCAACAACGCTTTGGTAATACCGAGCAAGGGATCCCCGATATTACCATGGGTAAAATTAGCTTTGCTGACTAGGCCCTAGAAAAAGGCTAAAAAGCTTGCGCCAATATTACTAATGTAATGGCGTAAGCCCTGGTTTTTAGCTTGCTCAGAAGTTAATAGCTCTGGTGATGTGCTAGCTGCAATACTGACATCAAACTGGGCGCTGTCTTTAAGTGTTGCATGCAAGCCGTGTAGCATTAACTGCAATACAAATTCACCACTGTGAGTAACGTTTTCTAAGGTAAGCATAATAACGTGCTGCTCTAGATCGTGTTGCGTTAAAGTGTGTGCAGTAAAATACGCCGATTCGCGCGCATCAGGGCGGGTTGCACTGATAGAGATCACATCGCCTTCATGGGCATCATCTGGTAGCACACAACAAAACACAACACGCTTTTGCTCATTAGCCGCAAAATGCAATTGTTCGTATTCCATAGTATGCGCAAGTGCAGCACATAAAGGGTCTTCACTAGAGGGGAGTGCAAACGAAAGTTGCACCAAGGCACTGTCCATTACTTCTTCATTACGTTAGGTGATTAAATTAGCGTCAATTATTGATCAGTTAAATGACAGAATTATGACTATTGTCATATTGCGGATTATTTATTTCAGAAACAGAGGAAAGTTGTTCTTTCTGTTCCAAAACTGGAATGGTTTCTGACAAGGTTGGAATAGAAAGTCTTGTCTGGCAAGGTTTTTAGGGAGAAGGGGAATATCGATATTTTGGATTTTCTGATAAGGCGTGACAGCTGGATATTTACCTCAAAGCTACAGATAAATCATTATGAATGTATAAAGTACTAGAGTTAATACAAAGCTCAGTTGGGATTAATCTGAAACAAGCCATCTCTCTGCCATCAAGTAACTCGAAAATGCCCCAAAATGGTTTAACGTGAGTACTCTAAAAGTCGGCTTTTAGCGAACAACAGTCATTCGTCCTAGTATCTACAATCAATTTATATTTCCAAAAAGCAGACCTTTACTCCGGCTTAATCGCCTAATAAATTCCTTACTCATTTTTTGATAATATTTGATAAATTTCATTTCTTAGCCATTTTCTCATGGGATCTTGGTGTGTGCGCTCATGCCAAGTTTGGCTAATACTCACTTTAGGTAACTCAATTGGACATTTATGTATTATTAATCGCTCGTAGGTGAAAGCTGACATTTTCGCTATAGACTCTAGGCATACTAATAAACAATTCGTGTCTTTTACAATAAGTGGGGGCGTTAAAAAGCTTGAAAACCCTGCAACGACTTTTCTGGATAGGCTGAGTTTACGTAATTCTTTATCAACTATACCGTCAAGGTCACCTGATAACGTTGTTACTATATGCCTTGAGCTTAAGAAAGTATCCAAGTCTAGGTCGCTTTCAGAATTTAGCTTATCTTTATTAGTTAAAACAACAAAAGACTCCTCTTTTAACTTTTGTTGATAGTAAGAGTCTTGTAAATCGTGATAGAAGCCTGCTACTGCTATGTCGCATTGCCCTGTTTCTAATTCCTTTTTCGGTAAAGTACCTAAAGTATTGTGACAAACTAACTTTAAATTTGGCGCTTTCGTTTCTATTCGGGCTAAAAGGCTTGGCAATAATAATTGCTCTATAAAATCAGTAGTGTATATGTGAACGGTATCCTCATTAAGGAGAAAATTCTGTGATTCGAGTTGGTGGTATAGCCCCTCTACGGACTGAATTGCTTGTAAAATTTGAGGTGCAATTTGCTCCGTTAGTGGCGTAATTGTAAGCCCTCTTGCTGCTCTCACAAAAAGAGGGTCATCAAATTCATGTCTCAATTTATTTAACTTATGGCTTAGCGCAGGTTGGCTTAGAGCCATTCGCTTCGCTGCGTTAGACAAGTTTCGCTCTTCAAAAATAACTTTAAAAACATAAAGCAGATTAATATCTTTGCTCGAGATATTCATATTTTAGATTGCAAATATAAAAGTAATTCATTTCTTATGATTTTAGTTTGCTATTAAGCTGTATGTCAATTAATCACAGGAGATAATTATGAGTACGTTACGTTTAGGTATTGTAGGTTCTGGTATGATCGCGAGTGTTATTGCTAACGCGGTGAAACAAGTTGAAAATATTGAACTGGTTGCTGTCGCGAGCCGAAGACCAGTTTCGGCGAAAGCATTTGCTGATGAGCATGGTATCAACCAAGTATTTGATACTTGGCAAGAGATGCTTGCGTCTGATGTTATCGATGCAATCTATATCGCTACACCAACGGCAAGCAAAGAAGAAATAGCTATTTATGGTGCACAAAACAAGAAACATTTACTTGTTGATAAGCCTTACGCAAGTTTTGAGTCTCTAGAGAATATCATTGGAGCTGCGAATGCCAATGGGGTGAGCTTTATGGACGCAACACATTTCACGCATAACCCTCGCACCAAGATAGTCAATGACATGATGGAAAAAGAAATTGGCTCTCCACAGGCTGTGCGTACATCATTCTTTTTCCCATTTATGGATAGAACAAATATCCGTTTCAATACCGAAAAAGAACCAACTGGTGCCGTGGGTGATATGACTTGGTATTCAATGCGTGCAATAGCTGAATATTTAAAGCCAACTGCACCAATTAAAACTATTTCTGGCGGGATTATTAGAGATGAAGAAACCAATGCAGTTATCCGTGGCTCGGGAGTTGTTGTATTTGAAGACGGCAAATCGTCTACCTTTGACTTTGGGTATAATGTAGGAACATGCTTGATGGACTTAGATATCCTCGGCCATGAAGGTGTATTTAGTATGTCTGACTACGTACTTGATTGGAAAAATGGTTTCGCCTTTGACAACCAAGAACATGTCATTGGATTTACCAAGCGAACTGGTATGCAGCAACCTAACGAACACCAATATATCAAAGCGGATTCTTCAGAAGCGCAGTCAGTATTTATGATGAGGAACTTTGCGGCACTAACGTCAGATAGCCAATCGGAAGGTAACGCCCAAGCACAACACTTAGCTTTGTTAACTCAACAGTTATTAGATGCATATTGGAAAGCAGTGGCATAAGCCACTGCTCACTTTCATGATGGAAAGGTGAATTAATGAACACAATTAAACTGAGTGATGGTAACTCAATACCTGCTGTTGGCTTCGGTACGTGTGCTATTGGTAGCTGGCAACAAGACGATGACTATGTTGTAGAAGTTATTTTAAATGCAATTAAAGCGGGATATAGACACTTTGATACTGCTTCAATATACGGCACCGAGAGGAGCCTCGGTAAAGCTATAAAGTTATCAGGTATTCCCAGAGAAGACTTTTATATTTCAACGAAAGTGTGGGATACCCAACAAGGCTATCAGGAAACATTGAGAGCTTTTGAGCAAAGTCTTACACGATTAGATATGGAATATGTCGACTTATACTTAGTACATTGGCCCTACCCCGAAAAAACAGAGCAGACTTGGAAAGCGATGGAGGTACTACACGACCTTGGTAAAGCAAGGTCACTGGGTCTTTCCAATTTCAGGCGCTCTGATATAGAGCATATTATGTCGTTCGCTAAGGTTAAGCCAGTTTATAATCAATTAGAGTTACACCCCTATTTCACACAAGCTGAGATGGATGCTTATTGTAAAGAGAAAGGAATCGTTGTTTCTTGTTGGTCACCTTTGGGGTCTGGTGGTTGGAACGATGTGCCTGCCAGTGAAAAGCCAATTAGTGATACTGTTATTTCTAATATAGCTGATAAATACGGCGTGAGTGCTGGGCAAGTTATTCTTAAGTGGGACATACAACAAGGCAGAGTTGTTATTCCAAAAGCGGAAAGCGAGAATAACATTCTAAATAACTTGTCCCTCGAATCATTTGTTCTAACCGATAGCGAGCTTATGGAAATTAATGCACTGCATAGAGAGCTGAGATTCGGGGGCGATCCTGACTCTGCAACCGCTGACAATCTTCAAATGGTCATTCCAGATTAACAAAAGGGCGTGAATTACCCGCCATTTTAATCAGCTTTTGCCCTCGGTATTCATATTAATACAGTAATTCAAAGTAGTAGGCACTCAAAACTGAGTGCCTGCCCTTTGTCATATTAAAAACTTTTAGATTTGAATCACCACGTAATCAATACGCGAGAAGCCAAAACATGCACTCTAGTTCCGTTTCACTAAGTCATCATCAGGTCTTTACAGACGATGATGTGCCCTTGGCCTTAAATGCTGCCTCTAGAAAGGGCGCCCATAAAGTAATCTTAATAAGCTCAGCGACAGGTGTACGCAAAGAGTTCTACAAAGATTTTTCTCTCCATCTGGCAAACCAAGGATATGTCGTCATAACGTTTGATTATAGGGGGATTGGTGACTCAGTTAGTGATGTCTACAATCCTCATTCAATTAAAATGAGTCATTGGGCTATACACGATATAAAAGCAGTTTTAGATTGGGTAAATGAAAACTACCAACTCCCCATTTACTTTATAGGACATTCAATTGGATCTGAGTTACTTAGCTTAGTTGAAAACAATCATCTTATTAAACGGGCACTTTTTGTTGGTACAACGCATGGATACTGGGGATATTTACCTTTAAGAGCTAAGCTTAAAGTGCTGTATTTTAGTTATTTCATTGCACCGATACTGGGTTATTTTTTTAAATACACGCCAATCTCGAAAAAAGGATTTGGTGCCAACTTACCTGCTGGAGTGACAAGAGAGTTTGGACGCTGGCTGAGGCAAAAGAATTTTTACTTTGACTCGCTTGGTAAGCACTATCCAGACCATCGTCAAAGCTATCAGGCTAAAACCAAAATATTGATCTCTGACGATGACGAATATATCAAGTTATCAGGTACTCTCAAGTTTATTGAACAAGCAAGTGTCACCAATGCTGAAGTTCACGTCATCGAAAGTTCTCGATACGGAAAAGTAGGCCATTTTGGCATGTTTAGAAAGCGACACAAGGAGAGTATATGGCCAATGATGATAGACCAACTGAATGCCTCATGCATTGAACTCAGTTGACTACAGAAAAGGAGCGAAATTTCGTTCGCTCCCTCGCTAATACATACCCCGAATTCAGATAATAAGTGCACCACTCAACAAGCAGCATGCTACTTTTCCAGCCTTGCTAATATATAAGTTTTTATACACGTGCAAATGTGTAATCGTTCTCTTCTTCTTTACTTAAAGCATGAGCTTAGCTGCAATCTTTCTTAGCTGCGTTTTATAGTACTTCTATTCATTATTCACAAATTAAAGCGCTAAGTATGAAGTCGTTTACAGAGTACCTATTTGATTGCCGATATTATTGAATCTGCGTTATTTGTAAACACAAAGCTATTCGAAAATTGGATTGCTGAAATAAAATTAATTCATTTCTAAAATGTAATGGTTGGAATTTATACTATTTCACTAATAAACCAAACCGTAAATTTAAGGAATTTATATGTTAACTATTATCGCAAGGCCTGAAGTCAATCCTTCTATGCTTAAACTGGTAAAAGAAGCCATGTTAGAACTCGTTGAGCTGACTAAAGTTAAGCCGGGATGTATTCGTTATGAACTTCATCAAGATATTAATCAGCCTAATAAATTAACTTTCTTTGAAACATGGGAAAACAGAGAGCTTTGGATTCAGCATATGCAAAGTGAGGATATCAAAGCATTCAATAACAAAACTGGTGGTGGTCTTGTTGGATTTGAGCTTCAGGAAATGAAGCAAGTTGGTTAATCAAACATTCATCAAAATATTATTGTGAGTAGTTCAATATGAAAAAAAGTAACGTTACCTTAGCTGCATTTACCATTGTCATGTCTTCGTTTTTTATTGCAGCCCCTACAAGCGAAGCATCCGTTGAAGATAAAACAACGTTGATCAACAAAGCTGATTATAAATGGCAATACATGATTCCAAATTTAACAGAAAAATCACCGAAATTTACAACTTTACATACAGACCCAAAAAGTGGAGCAACAGTTGTATATATAGAGTTCCCGGAGGCAATATATATACCTAAGCACACCCATGAAGGCAGTGAAAAGCATTTTCTACTAGAAGGTTCTCACGTATTCTATCAAGATGAAAAGCGTCTTAACGTACAAGAACATGGATTTCTAGATATGCCAGCAGATCTTGTTCATGAAGCTTGGGTACCTGCCGGAGCAAAAGCAATAATAATGCTTGAAAAAGGTTTTAAAGTGAATTGGTTAGAAGGCGCTCCTACAGCTGAAGATTTAAACAGGTTCGAACCTTCTATTTAATATTAACTTTATAATTTTTCAGCATTAATAATTTTCTCTGACGGTTACTCATTTTTATGATGTCGCTGTCAGTTTTTACTTAAATGATCATTTCAGCCCAATGAAAAGGTGTTCTAGCAGGTTTAAGACTGATAGTAGCAAACTAAGTCATGCTTACTTTTCTAATTATAAATTGTGACTATAATTAAATTTATTGCCACAAGTAGCTTATCCATGACAACGCAAAATAACATAGATATGCTTTGGTTAATGAAAGAATTACTAGAGCATTCTCCCGATGCCTTCGGGGTATTCGATAATAATGACCGCTTGGTATTGTGTAACCAAAATATGGCTAATATATGGAGTCTAAATAAAGACCAAGCTTTAGGGAAAAGTCATACTGAATTGATCAAGCGTGCACATGAGTTCGGACAAACCGTAAATATTGAAACAGAAGATATTGATGAATGGATTGCGGATATACGCACTAGACAGCGTACCCAAAAATATCGTGTATTTGAGTCTGACTGGCGAGATGGTACTTGGATACAAGTTTCCGAACTATTGCTAGACAATCAATTTATGGTGGTTTCAACACGTGATATCACAGAGTTGAAGCAAACCCAAATCAAGCTCCAGCAAGCTCTTGAACATATCTCAAAAATTGCTTCAATAGATGAGTTAACACAAATTTTCAACCGCCGCAGCTTTAATGAACGTGCTGAAGCTGAGGTTAAGCGATGCCAACGATATCGCCACCCACTCTCTCTGCTTCTTCTAGATATAGACCATTTTAAAAATGTAAATGATACTTATGGTCACGCTAATGGCGATTTAGTACTACAAGCTTTTGCCCAGTTGTTTAAAGGTCATTTACGTGATAGCGATGTTTTCGCTCGCTTTGGCGGAGAAGAGTTTGCATTAGTTTTACCTGAAACCAACATTAACTCAGCCGAAAAGCTCACTAACCGCCTAAGTAAATTATTAGCTCAGCAACAAATAACAGCAATCGATTCCAAAACTGTTATATCTATAACAGTATCGTCTGGCCTAACTGCCCTTGGTGATATTAGTGACAACCTTGAGAACATGCTTATACGCGCAGATAAAGCCCTCTATGAATCAAAACAGAATGGCCGCAATCGCTGCACCATTGCCCGTTAAGCAAACGTTCTGGTTATTTTTTATATGCCTTTCTATGTTCGTATATTGACGGCTTTTGTTTAACGGACTCAATACTTGAGTTTATCTTGTTTGTAAACTCGTTTTTATAGGCTTCTGTTAGACTATTACAGGACCTTAAAATCAGAAAGTTCTGAATAATAGGGCAATAGTATTAACAATTTGGGCTGCCACATGATTACTCAAAGCAATCATTAAAGAATTTACCCGAACCCATTTTGCGGCAATGGCGAGTTATATACATAACCCGTCTATGGACTGAACCGCCCGTTCACTCTTACTCATAATTGTCCAAATCCTAATCAGTAATACATCCACTATCCTCATAGTGACTTTTAAATAGGAGGTCACTATGAAACCAGAACTAAACCATAATGCTACTGGTGTGAAACGTCCTTTCAAGCTTGAAGAGATTTGGCGTATTCGCACTCGAATTGAAATTCAAAACAACTGGATGCAATTAGCTTTACTGAATTTGGCTATAGATAGCAAGCTAAGATCATGTGACTTACTCTCTTTAAAAGTTCGAGACGTCGCTACTCTCGATCAAGTATTTGAAAGGGTTCAATTAACGCAGAATAAAACAGGGAGCGAAGTTCAATTTGAGATAACTCCGAGAACACAACAAAGTATTATCCATTGGATTCAAGAAGTTAAATTGCAACCCAGTGATTATTTGTTTTGGAGTATACGTCGCTCTAATCAACCAATAAGCTATTCATATTACAGGCCAATCATCAGGAGCTGGGCTGAGCAATTAGGACTTGATTCTGGCCTTTATGGAACTCACTCAATGCGGAGAACTAAAGCGACTTTGGTTTATGCACGAACCAAAAATATACGTGCCGTTCAGTTATTACTTGGACATTCAAAAATTGATAACACCATCAGATATTTGGGGATAGAAATTGAAGACACCATTAAAATATCGAGAGAAACCGATTGTTGATTAAACGCAGGCAGTGTTTTTATGCTGCCTTTGCCCCAAAATGAGTTTGCGAGAAGTCCATTTAAACGCCGCAAATCAATTTTTCATTAGAAAATATAATATTTAGGAACTCATTCACTACTTAGAAAAGTGGTATCAGTAATAACCCTTCATAATTAAATTACGAAGGGCAAAAAACCAAAATGTTAAGATCACATAGTGAGTATGATCTTCCCAACATGTTGTTTTTCTTGGAATTCAATTTGTGCTTTAACGATTTCCTCTAAAGGGAAGGTCTTAGCTATTAATGGCTTGATATTACCTTGTTCAATATGATGAACTAGATTACTAAAAACACTAGGTTCAAGTACCGTACAACCATAAAAGCTTAAATCCTTAAGGTACAGTGTACGTACATCTAGCTCTACCAAAGGACCGCCTATTGCGCCAGATACAGCGTAGCGACCTTTGGGGCGTAGAACGTCTAAAAATTCATGCCATTGGTTGCCAGCGACTAGATCTATAACCACGTCTACACTATTTTTTCCTAGCGTATCAACGAGGCTACTGTCTCTATTAACCACCATATCAGCGCCAAGCTCTCTAACTAATTTACGCTTATTCGAGCTTGTGATAGCAATTACTATCGCGCCACGAGCTTTAGCAAGCTGAATTGCTGCTGAGCCGACCCCTCCAGATGCACCTGAAATCAAGACATGATCGCCTTCTTTGACTTTGGAACGGGTCAACATGTTTTCCGCGGTAGAATAAGAACACGGAAATGATGCGAGTTCTATATCATTCAACTCTGAATTTATTTTATAGGCGTGCTTTGAAGAAACGACAGTATACTCAGCAAATCCCCCATCACATTCAGAGCCAAAATACCACGGAGGATTCCTACTCTCACCGTTTACATCGACAATACATGGTTCAACTAGAACACGTTCTCCGATGCGACCTACATCAACGGAGTGGCCAACTGCAACAATTTGACCGCAAACATCTGCTCCTTGGGTTCTAGGAAAGTTCAGTGCATTACCACTCCAGCTAGCATCTTCACTGTTTTGGTCGCCTTTTGAGTACCAGCCAATACGAGTATTGATATCCGTGTTATTCACTCCTGCCGCTGATACACGAATTAATACTTCAAAGTCTCTCGGTGTTGGGACTGGAATATCGTTACGATTTTCCAGCATATTATAACCACCGTGACCATTTAGTAATACAGATCTCATTGTTTTCGGTATTTTAGTCATTCTTTGTTCTCCGATAGTAATGCCAAGATTGTGTGCTGTGCTGATTGAATCGCGTCATTTCCTATAATCGGCCACGCGCTAGATACTCCCTCATGAAGTAGATACAAGGGAAGAGCTAAGTCTTCGCGTAAACTTTGCCCACCTAAGAAAAGCATAACCTCCTTTTTGTGATTTGTGACCGCGCTAGAGATAAGCTCGTTCTCAGGGAATGCAGCAAGAGCATTAAGAGACATACAACCATTTGGCGCGTTCTCAGCCATCCAAACCCCAAGCATGGTGAATATATGTTGTATAGAACCTAACCCTGCTTCTGGAGAGTGCTCTGACAAAAATTTTAGGTAACGTTGGTGGCGATGTTGCAAAGCTCCGACAATCATCTCTTCCTTAGATGGGTAGTGTTTGTACAAGGTTCTTAGGCTTACACCACAGGCGACTTTTAGTTGAGTTACACTCGGCTCTGCAAACCCATATTTGCTAAACGCTTGCTCTAAACTTTCAGCGATCTGGTCTTTTAACATAATGAAACCTATCAAGGTAGAATGTTTGTTTTACCTATCATGGTAGAGGAATTGTTCTACCCGTGTCAAGAAGGAATTTTCAGGAGTGGGAATTTTGGGGAAAGTATCAATTCTGAAATGTAAATTATGAATGGGTTTAACGAGATACTTTTTGTTATCTGTGCTTTTCTAATTTAGTAAGCGCTGTAACTAAGAAATGTCCAAAGACGGGTTATGAATATAGCCCGCCTTTGCCCCATTCCTTTTCAGGATCCGTCTAATAAATTTTTGCTAAGTGAAACACTGCAATACTTAAAGTAATGCGTTCAACCCTCACTTGAATGAGTTGAGTCGCATTACATTTTCTACTTTATTTGCGTTTGATTAAGCAAAAGTGCTTCTTTCCGCGCTGAATTAACCAGTATTTATCAAACAGTGGAAATCCGAGTTGGGAGTTGTCAGGTGTTATTTTTTCGCCATTTACACTAATCGCATTGCCTTCGATCAGCTCTCTGGCGATACGTTTTGATTTAGCTAACCCTGACTCGAGCAACAATTCGATAACGTCTTGCAGAATGCTTTCAATGCTTGGAAGACCATCTAGCTCTAATTGTTGGAGTTCACTATAACTCAGCTTCTCGACGCCACCTGTGAATAATGCCTGTGTTATACGCTCGGCACTACGTAACCCTGATTCTCCGTGAACAAAACGAGTCATATTTTGCGCCAGAATCTTTTGTGCCTCAGGTTTGCCGTTATTTGACTTGTCCTGCAACTCTATCTGATCAATTTCTTCACAGGTTAAGAATGTGTAGTACCGAAGAAGGTTGTAGACATCTGTATCCTCAGTTGACAACCAGAACTGGTAAAACATATATGGCGATGTTTTTTGTGGATCAAGCCAAACGGCTCCTCCTTCTGTTTTGCCAAATTTAGTACCGTCAGATTTAGTTATCAAAGGTAACGTCAAACCAAACACTTGTTTACCATTCTGGCGACGTGTTAAATCAATACCGCTGACGATATTTCCCCATTGGTCATTACCACCAATTTGTAAATTACAACCATAATTTCTATTAAGTTCCGCAAAATCAAAGGATTGGATTAAGCAGTAACTAAACTCTGTAAATGAAATACCCTGATCGGGTCTTTGCAACCGTTGTTTTACTGACTCACGGTTGATCATATTGTTGACAGAAAAATGTTTACCGACATCACGGAAAAAATCGATGACATTGATGTCTTTTATCCAGTCTGCGTTATTGACTATGGTCATTGGCTTGCTTAAATGAGGTGCTAATAACCGCTCAATTTGAGTAGTAAGATCTTTGACCCAAATGGCTACCGTTTCTTCAGTATTTAAACTGCGCTCTAAAGCTTTGAAGCTAGGGTCGCCAATCATACCCGTTGCGCCACCAATAAGCGCTAATGCTTGATGTCCAGCATCTTGAAAACGCTTGAGCATAATTAGAGGAACTAAGTGTCCAATATGAAGGCTGCCTGCGGTAGGATCGAAACCGCAGTAGACTGTTTGTGGCTGGCTAAGTTGTTGCTGTATTTGTTCTAAATCACTGGCTTGAGCAATTAATCCGCGTGTTTGTAGTTCCTGAATGAATGTCATCTATAACGTCTTTTCTGTCATGAATAATGTGATGTACAGATTACGAATAGAACCTTATGCGCGATATATCCCTAAAGGGATAATTGGTTCATTTAGTGGGTAATAATATGGTTGAGGAAGATTTGAAAAAGCTCACTGAGTGATGATACCTTTAATTGAGCATAGATACGCTTTCGGTGATTTTTTACCGTTCCTTCTGTAATGCCCAACTGTTTTGCTATTTCTTTGGTATCAAGTCCTTGCAATATTAACCGTGCGATTTGTTTCTCTCTACTTGAAAGAAAATCTTTGCCAAAAGAGTGCAGACCATCCTCTATGAACTTTCGTTTTTTTACTGAGTAGGACTCAGGAGAAAAGATAGGTTCCGCAAGAAGAAACTCCGTTTGCTTCCAGTGCTGTTGACATAAGGATTGAATGACGGAGAAGTATGAATTTAACATCTCAACATCTGATAGCGAAAATGGATGACTTGTATGGGTGCAACCTAAATAGATAACGACCCAGCGAGTTGCTTCGACTTTTATGAGAATACTTAACTCATCTTTCCAACCAGTTTGCAGGTAAAATTGATTACAGTATGTTTGATAATCCATATCCCGTTTGGCTACGTCTTTTAATGAAAAAACGCCTTGCTGCTCATCAGTAGTTAGCATTTTGTAGAATGGGTCATCTTGAAATGCAGAAGTGAGGTAACGGTCAAAAAGTAATTCACGATTATTTTCAATCGAATCATAAAGATAAATGGGATGTTTATCTGTACGCAGACCGAGAATTACTGCGCAGTCATAATTCACTAGAGAAGCGATGAAAGCCATTAGATTAGGCGTAAAAGTCGTTGATTTAAGAGACGAAATAGAGTCAGCAAGTAGATTATTAAATTGAGATTTAGGCATAACGTATAAGACTAACAATATAGGTCTAAAGCATAACGTAATTACTTAAGTTGCTCAAAGATGATCTTTACTAACAAACTCTTGCCCCAAAGTGTTTTAGGAAGCATGTTCTGAGCCCATTCTCAAAATCATTATATAGACGCTAAATCTACTACTTTCCCATCGCAGGTATCGATTCAGCATCTATGTTTTGAATTTCTATTGTTAGCCTTTAACTATTAACGTTGATTCATCTGAGCTTGTACAGAAGTTGCTCCTAAAATCGTAATTCGATAAGGCCTTCCACCTTTTGAGCTAATCAACCTCTTACTTTTCAGCTTTTTAAAGACTTCCATATTGCAATTAGATAAACCATAGCCCTCACGGGTGAAGCAAGTGATTTCAACTAACTTTTTATTCTCATTTCGGTAGCAACGAATTTCTCCGCCCAATGCTAACGTATGAAGTACGCGTTGTTCTTGTTTCGATATGTTCAAAGGATCTCTCCACTTATATTTAAAAATTGTTCCTTATGGTTAGTTTGGGTTTGTGCTTGTCGAACTTTGCGCCAAACACGGGTTTATACAATGCTAAATTGTGTTTTATTCAAAAATTGCCTTGTTATTTATTTTATTTCATAACCACAACTCGGTCGTTGCGATATCCTATCGGATACAGATCTTTTGTGGCGTAAGCTATATCTCATACCTAAATCAATAGGCTTTAGGTATGAGGGGGTTACATATTAATTACACTTGCTCACTTGGGTGTCCCCACATCACTGGTTCAGCGTAAGGACCTTTCAGAGTTGAAGTCGACTCGCCAATACCATCTAGTGCGCCTTGTGTTAGTTCTCTTGCAAACCAGCATTCTACAGGTGCTTGAGTTTTTACTGGTGGCAACACATTGTGAGGCGTGTTGTAGCGGTTTCCATAATGGAACGGCTCGCCCATAACAAAGATCACGTCAGCATCCAATTCCTTTTCTGCTTCTTCCATCAATCGTGTTGCGTAGCCTTTCCCTTGATACTCAGGCAATACTGCAAGTGGTGCAAGTACATAGCATTTAAGATGCGGTGCCTTATCAATCGTGATTGGTGTATAGCAAGCGTGAGCTACTCCCTCATACACAATCGAGTAACTACCGTCTGCAATAAGGTTATCAGCAAACTCTGCATATAACTTTGCATGTCTTTCATCGTATAGACCACCTGCTTTAGCGAATGCCTCGTATTGAATTTGATATGGTGTTTTCATTTTTTCTCCGACTCTTAATTTGATACCGACCAGTTGGTATGCTTTTCTTTGTTAAAAAAATCACGCTGTCAAACGTGATTTCTAGATAATTAACGACAGTATTTTTTAATGAACTCGGACTTTATTGATTCAATAGGAAAGTCGTCATTTAATAAGTAGTTCATAGCTATACCGTCGATCTCAGCAATAAACATCTTTGTAATTATCGAAGGGTTGTCGTGTCCTAAAGTACGAAAAACCTCTTCTGTAGTGGTTTGCAACCCCTGATATCGTTCATTAATTAAATCAGCAACGATAGCTCGTGTTACAGGGTGAACCATCACATTAAAGTTGAACTGGTACATCTGTCTATGTTCTGGAATGGTCATTCCGTCAAAGATAGACTCAATCAACGAGGGTAGCAAAAGAGCTTTACTTTCAATGTGTTCATCTTTCTTATCAGCTTCTTCAATAAGCTCAGTGATATGTATAAACACGGCCCTTAGAATTTCATCTTTATTTTTAAAATGATGAAATATCGTACCCTTTGAAACTTCTGCTACCTCACAGATAAGGGAGATAGGTGTCTTCTCAAATCCTTGTTCAGCAAACAACTGAGTTGCTGCTTCAATTACTCTTTGCTTTCTACTCATTCAACCACCAAAACCGACCAGTTGGTATGTAGTGTATTGGCTTTTTTAAAAAGTGTCAACTGAACAGGTAAACTCTCCTATTTGTAATAGCGACTCTCAGAGTTGTACAAAAACGTTTCTGTCCAAAAATGAGCTAGAACGGCCGTCTGTTTTAGCTCAAAGTGGACCTTAATAGCGTATATTTTGAATAGTTTTAAGGCAGAAACTACTATATTAAGGTTATACCTTGTTCTGGAAGGGTCGTTGTAATGGCCACTTCTTTACACAACAATTTTAAGCCAATCAGGTTTATAGGTTAACTAGAAACTTTTTGACATAGATTAAATGTGTGCCGCCCGTTTCTTGACCAATCATAATGTTCTAGTTACATTGGTTAAAACTACTATTGCTACTTAAGCAAGAACAAAGGGTTACAATCTCTCATGGAAGAAGTTAATAAGCAAAACCAAAGCAATATTGAATTAGAAGTTGATGTGATTTCTACTTTTTCACTAGCTGCACAGCAAAATTCATATTCAGTTTTGCGTTATATCCAAATCATTGTACCGGAGTGTTACGACAAACCAGTCCTACGTAATTTAAAGTTAAGATTGAATGCAATTGAAGGTTGGTTAGACTCCTCTGAGTGGCTTATTGATGAAGTGATTTCTGGACAGTCAGTTAAATTACCAGTCAAAGAACTTAAATTTCCTTTTGAAACACTTTTTGGCCTGACCGAAGAAGTTCTTCTAGGGCTTAAATTTGAGCTATTGGATGATGAAAACCTTCTCCTGTGTAGTAGTGAGCATAAAGTGAGTATTCTCCCCGCCAATTTTTGGGGTGGAGAGAGTCGTCAGCCAGATTTACTAGCGGCTTTTGTAAAGCCAAATGGTTTATACGTAGAGTCTTTAGTTAGAAAAGTCGCTTTACTTTTAGAAAGTAGTGGCCATGGACGCTCAGTAGATGGGTATCAGTCGAACACTAGAGAAAAGCCATATTTGATGCTTGCTGTGCTTTGGAATGTTATTTTCCAAGAAAAGTTAGCATATGTAAGCCCTCCTCAAGGCTTCGCAAAAACAGGCCAGCGAATTCGTCTAGCAGCGGATATCAGCCAATCTAAAATGGCCGCTTGTTTAGATTCTTCTGTCTTATTTGCAAGTTGTATAGAAGCTATGGGTCTAAATCCTGTGGTGGCTATCACTAGTGGGCATGCTTTTGCTGGTGCTTGGTTAATTGATGAAAAGTTGCCAATTCTTTGTAATGATGATCCACAGGATATAAGAAAGCGCGTGGATAACCGAGATTTAGTCTTGTTTGAAACAACGCTCGTAACAAATGCTTCCCCTGTTACATTTGAACAAGCAAAAGATCATGCCAGAAATTTACTTGACGAGGATAAAGAAGAAGAGTTTGTAATGGTTTTAGATATTGGCCAAGCACGAGCTCAGTCAATTAAACCGTTATCAACTATAGAAGAGGCTAAAGCTGAAACTGAATCAGTAGACGAAACTGTTGAACTTACTTTACCTGAAGTTCCTCCTTTACCTCCCGTTCGTGCTGAAGAGCGTGTTGTCGAAGAAAGCCCTGAAACACGCATTGACTCATGGTGCCGAAAGCTTCTTGATTTAACTAAGAGAAATAAACTTTTAAATTTCAATGATAAGTCGGTATGTATAAAGTTATATTGTCCTGATATAGCTAATATGGAAGATATGTTGGCGGATGGGACAAAGTTTAAATTCTTATCAACTCAAGAAAGTCCATATTTTGATTCAGAACGAGACAGTGAGTTATTTCGTTTCCAAACCGGCTCGGAAATACATAAAGAGTACGCTCTTAATCAGTTAAATAATAAAATTTTATTAGCTAATCAGCCTCCTAAAAAGGTAGAAAAAAATGCTATCGAGCTATTTCGGAAAGCAAAAAATGATTTAGAAGAAAGTGGTTCAAATACACTTTTCTTAGCACTGGGTTTTCTTAAGTGGAAAGAGAACCCAGAGGATACCCGAAGCTTTAAAGCTCCATTAATTCTTATTCCAGTTAACCTCACTCGAAAAAGTGCTCGAGCTCCCATTTATGTTGAGCAATTACAAGGTGAGGAAGCAATCTTTAATCTTACTTTGATCGAGTTTTTGCTATCTGAACACGATATTAACTTAAATGTATTTAAAGATGAGCTGCCTGAAGATGAAAGTGGGATTGATGTCCCGTTTATTTGGAGTCATGTAAGGCAGGCTGTCAGTGAGCAAAAGGGATTTGAGGTAGTTGAGGAATTAGTTTTATCTTCATTTTCATTTGCAAAATATTTGATGTGGAAAGATTTAAGAGACAGATTGGATGACTTAAAAGAAAATCGATTTGTTCAGCACTTAGTCGAAAGTCCAAAAGATGCTTATATTCAATCTGCTGAGTTTGTTGAACAACATCAAGTTGACGAGGCTATAGACCCTGCTGAAGTGTTTACGCCACTTAATTGTGATAGTTCGCAATTAGTTGCTGTTGATGCTTCAGCAAAAGAGCAAGATTTCGTACTTGAAGGACCTCCGGGGACAGGTAAATCTGAAACAATAGCTAACATTATCGCTCATAATATTGGTAAGGGGCGGAAGGTTTTATTTGTAGCTGAAAAAATGGCTGCATTGAATGTAGTATACAAGCGATTGCAAAAAGTAGGTTTGGACCATCTATGTTTAGAGCTTCACAGTAATAAAGCGAACAAAAAGGTCGTTTTAGAGCAATTAGCTCAGGCTTGGCAATCAAGAGAGGGATTAAATCCTAATGCTTGGTCTATGCATGTTTCTGAGCTAAAGGATAAAAAAGATAAGTTAAATGATTATGTGAGAGAGCTACATAAAAAATCACAGTCAGGAGTATCCGTTCGAGACGCAATATCAAGGCTTGCTCTTCATAAGGGGAAAGTCAAACTTAACTTAAATTGGCCATTAGATTTAAGTGCAGATAAAACCTTAAAAAGTGACTTGAACACACTAAATGAAATCGTTTTGCAGCTTAAAATTGCCTTTGAAGATATTCAAGAACTCGACTTTACTAGCTTCTCTTATATAAATGCTACTGCATGGTCAAATGTTTGGCAAAGCCAGCTAATAAATAAAGTTGAAGCTTGGTTTATTGAATTTGAAAGTATTACAGATAAATTCCAATCTGCTCTTTCTACCCTAGGCATCGATGCACCTGAGCTGAACAACAAGAATTTCTTGGCCTTAAATTCATTTTATGAATTAAAAGAACTTGTGAAGTACCGTGATATAACTTTTGTCTTAAAATCAGGCTTTAACGAACGATTTGAGCTTATAGAGAACTTAGCTCTCAAAAAAGAAAAGTTAGATGAGCTTATTAGCAAGCTAGGTAGCAATATTGAAGTTAGTCAGCTATTGAAAGCTCCAATAAGCAGGTGGTATTCAGAATATGAAGCTGCAAATAGTAGTTGGCTTAAATCTCTATTTGCTAAGTGGAAAGTTAATAAACAAGCAAATGAGTTTGGGTTTAAGAAGTTTAGTGATCTTTCTATTTTAGCTGAGCTATTAGAAGCAAAGCAGCTTGCCGATGATATTTCTGAAACTAATGGTGAACTTGAAGCGTTAGGTATTTGGAAAGGTTGGTTAACAACTTCGAAAGACTTAATAGCTGCCGTGGAGTTCGGAAGAAAAGTAAAAGCTAAGTTAAATAGCGCTCTTTCGTTATGTAATGACCCAACAGAAGCTTTAATAGTAATTAAAAAGCAATTTGTTGACGGCAGAGATTTTATTGAAAACTCTCAACTAGAGGCTAAATTAGATGATTTCGCCTCTAGTTATAAAGAATTTGAACAGGCGCACAATAACTTACTCGATTTCAATGTCACAGATGCTTCAGGTTCAAATTTAACTGAATTAAGTCAAGCCTTAAGTGTAATAAAAAACAATCAAGTGAAACTTAAAAGCTGGTGTGAATGGGTTGGCGCCAAAGATCAAGCTAATAGCGTTGGTTTGGACTCTGTTGAGCAGGCATTAAGCCAAGGTGTTATTTCATCTTCAGAATTACTAGAGCAATTTGAGTTAGCTTATTTTTCTTGGCTTGCACCTCTTTTGATTGATGACAGTGAAATTTTAAGAGAATTTAAGGCTTCAACACATGAAGCTACTATAGAAGCATTCCGTAAATTAGATGAAAAAGTAGCTGAAGTAACAAGTGATTACATTATTGCTCTGGCTTCAAGTCGAGTCCCAACTACTGAAATTAAAGATGCTAAGAACGACCGTCACTTCGGTGTTTTGTCGAAAGAGATCCAGAAAAAAACTCGTCATATCCCAATTAGAGCTTTGATTAAAGAGCTTGGTGAGTCATTGCTGGAGCTTACTCCATGTATGATGATGTCACCGTTATCTGTTGCTCAATTTCTACCATCAGACTTTAGAGGATTTGATCTAGTTGTGTTTGATGAAGCATCTCAAATGACAACATGGGATTCTGTCGGCTCAATTGCCAGAGGGCGCAATGTAATTATTGTTGGTGATCCTAAACAAATGCCTCCAACCAACTTCTTCGCGGCCGGTACTTCCGATGCCCCAGATGAAGAAGATCTTGAATCTATTTTAGATCAAGCTTTAGCTGCTCGATTACCGCTAAAAAGGTTGATGGGTCACTACCGAAGCAAACATGAGACTCTAATTGCATTCTCAAACAGCAAGTACTACGAAAACTCATTAGTAACTTACCCATCATCAGAGACAAAAGAGTCAGCTGTTTCTTTACATCGGGTTAATGGCCTTTATGCAAAGGGCAAGGGTCGTAACAATATCAAAGAAGCACAGGCTGTTGTAAACGAAATCACTAAGCGATTGCTCAACAAGCAGCAACAGAAATTGTCAATTGGTGTCGTTACTTTAAACACAGAGCAGCAACGTACTATTGAAGACTTACTCGATGATGCTAGAAGGAATAACCCAAAAATTGAAAAGTATTTTCATGAAGCAGAAACTAGAGAGCCTGTTTTTGTTAAAAACTTAGAGTCAGTTCAAGGTGATGAGCGAGATATCATAATGCTTAGTTTAGGTTATGGTCCTACTGAGCCAGAAGCGAAAACAATGAGTATGAACTTCGGTCCATTAAACAAACAAGGTGGGGAGCGAAGACTTAATGTTGCCATTACGAGAGCAACGACAGAAGTCGTAATTTTCAGTAGTTTTGATTCTTCAATGATTGATTTGAGCCGTACCTCTTCAACTGCTATCGAACATTTAAAACATTATTTAGAGTTTGCTGAAAGAGGGCCTATTTCACTTGCGGAAAGTACTTCAGCTCGTTACGGAGTGGATCAGTTTGATAGTGATTTTGAACAAGCCGTTGCAAACGAATTACGCAACATGGGTTGGAAGGTCCAAACACAGGTTGGTGTCAGTAAATTCAGAGTTGATTTAGGGATTCTTCATCCTGATAAACCCGGATGCTACATTGCAGGTGTCGAATGCGACGGTGCCACATATCACGGCTCACCAGCAGCTAGAGATAGAGATCGCGTAAGACAAATCATTCTTGAAAGTTTAGGTTGGAATATCGTTAGGCTCTGGTCTACGGATTATTTTGTAGATTCAGAAACCGCACTTAAAAAGTTAGATTCAAAGTTAAATGAAATACTTGCTACTGAGAGAGAAAAGGATAGCTTGTTAGAAGCAGAAGCAGAAGCAGAAGCAGAAGCAGAAGCAGAAGCAGAAGCAGAAGCAGAAGCAGAAGCAGAAGCAGAAGCAGAAGCAGAAGCAGAAGCAGAAGCAGAAGCAGAAGCAGAAGCAGAAGCAGAAGTAGAAGCAGAAGTAGAGGTGCTAAAATCGGCTGCTAATACCAATTGCAAAACATCTTCAGCTCAACATGAAACATCTCTTGTAGCAAATACTCAACAGCTTACCAGTAATGTGCTTGATGCAAGCAACTACTTTAAAGAAGAGTATAAGCCACGATTAACCGCAATTGCACAAGAAACATTGAAAGAAAGGCCCGGTATCACATTACATACTTTGGCATTGGAGATTGCTAACTTACACGGCTTAACACGCACTAGTAAAAAGCAAGTTGATTACATTTATGAGCTTTTAAAGCCATGGGCAGGAATTAAAGAGAATTCGGGTTTCTCGCCAACAGTTTGGTTATCGCCAGAAGATACTTGCGAGTTAATACACTGGCGAGGTGTGAACGCGTTTGGATATGAAAGAAACTGGAAAGAGCTTGCTTTTGAAGAAGCTCTGGGCTTAGCAACGTTTGCTAAAACTAATAATAGCTCAAACCCTGTAGAAGAGATGTGCTCTGAACTGGGCTTAAAAAGAAAGCATGAAACTACTATTAAGCAATTTGAGCAGTGGCTTTCGCTTGTCGAATAAGTTTTACTGTTTTTTAGTGGTATTGTGGTTAGTTCACATGATCACCCAGTAAGAAAAATGAAAGGTTTGTTAAGGATTAAGCAAGTGGAATATGGGCTTAAATGAAGCTTATTTTACAATACCGCTTATATAAAAAAGAATACGGATGTTACTCATGAATCGCCCCGAGTTCATCGGAGACTAGTTTGTTTAAGTCAGGCCACCTTACCTGACTCGTTTAAATTATCATAGTAGTCTGTTTCATATTGAGCTGGTGAAATATACCCAATTGAAGATAATAGGCGTTGATTATTAAACCAATTAACCCACTCTAACGTTGCGTATTCAACAGCATCAACATTCTTCCACGGGCCATTTCTGCGAATAATCTCTGTTTTAAATAATCCATTTATTGTTTCAGCCAATGCATTGTCATAAGAGTCACCCACACTCCCTACAGACGCTTGAATTCCTGCCTCAGCAAGTCGCTCAGTGTATCGTATAGACAAATATTGGCTGCCTCTGTCACTGTGGTGAATTAACCCCCCGGGGTTGCCACGATGCCAAATAGCTTGCTCTAACGCATCAAGAATAAGTTCTGTGTGCATTGTCGTTGATATACGCCAACCTACAATGTATCGTGAAAAAACATCTATCACGAAAGCGACATAAACAAACCCACTCCATGTGGCAACATAGGTGATGTCAGCGACCCAAAGTTGATTTGGCTGCTCAGCAGTAAATTGACGATTAACTAAATCCAGTGGCTTATCTTGTTGCTCGTCAGGTATCGTTGTCTTATGTGCTTTACCCCGTCGAACACCTTGAATTCCCATAACTCGCATCAATCGCTCGACTGTAAAGCGGGCGACTTGATGGTCGTCAAGCTGTAGCTGCTTCCATACTTTTCTTGCACCATAAACTGACATATTATCCTCCCACACTTCGCGAATGAGTATCATCAGCTCAGCATCACGCTTTTTGCGGTTAGACAGTCGCTCAGGCTCTCTTTGTATCTGTTTATGAGAATAATACGTTGATGGTGCAATCGGCAATTCCTTGCAAATTGACTCGACACCGTAATGCTCTCTGCAAGCATCAATAAAATCCACTATTACTTCTGTTTGCGGTCGAGCTCCGCTTGGGCGAAAAAAGCGGCAGCTTGCCTCAGGATATCATTTGTTCGCTTGAGCTCTTTATTCTCGCGCTCTAAGGCGGCAAGTCTTTCTTCAGTTGATTGCGTATTAGAAGAGGGTTTAGACGGTTGAGCTTGAGATTTCTTGACCCATGCTCTAAGTGTTTCTGGGGTACATCCCAGTTTATCTGAAATCGATACTAGCGCAGCCCAAAGAGAAGGGTATTCATGCTGTTGTGTGGTAACAAGCCTAATTGCACGTTCACGAAATTATAATGTATATCGATTTGATTTTTTCATAGTTCCAGTTTCTCAAGTTATTGAGTCTCTGGCAAACTCGGGGCGATTCACCTTTGAGAAACAATGTTTGCTAACTTGTAATCTTCGATTAATTGAGTAAGCATAACAAGCTCTTCTCCTTTAGGAGTGTTAGGTTCAGCAACGTCCCAAAGCTCATCTACACGCTTGAGTGCTTTTTTTAAGTTTTGAGTTGATTGATTTTATCGATGTGATAGCCATGTTAAGTTTGTGATTTGGTTGGCGTCGGGTACTTCTTTGTTTTCTCTGCATTGAATTGAAATCAAGTTACCACTCTAAGTGTTTTGTTCTAATTCAAATTGGAGCTTTCATGGAATTGTGTATATTATTTACGTGTTAACCGATTACGTTATTTTAACCTTATATGTGTAAGTTACATTTCTTTGAAGATTTCTATAGTTAGTTATAAGGGTTGTTTTTGGATAATTACGATAAAATTCTAGTTAGCTCCAATTTAATCCGGCGCCATGCATCAATGAAGGTTGATTACAGTGCCCCGGTGCAAGTATTTATGTGGCAAGTTTTGCAGGATTCACTTGAAACTTTGGATGTCAGTCGTATTTCTGTTTGGTTGCTTAATTCGGACCCAGAAAAAAGCATTTTAGAGTGTGTTGCAAATACTGATTGGGGAGTTAATGATATCCCTAAAGACCTACCATATCTAACTAAGAGTGATTACCCGCGCTATTTTGAAGCAATAGAATTCGGCGCTCCAATTATAGCTGATAATGCGCATACTGATCATAGAACAATCGACTTCACTTATACTTATTTAAAAACAGAAAATATCAAGTCGATGCTTGATACAATTATCTTTAGTGAAGGGAGTCCTATCGGGGTTGTTTGTTTTGAACAAAAAGCCAATTTCAGAGAGTGGAATAAGGATGAAGTTTATTTTGCTGAGTTGATTGCTGATTGTTGTACATATCGATTTATGGCCCAAAAACAAGCTAAGCTAGAAGATAAGCTTGTTAACTTAGTGTTTTATGATGACTTAACTGGTGTTTATAATCGTCGGTATTTTTTTGATGCCATTGAAAGAACTATAAGCCTCCATGTACGAAAAAGCTTGCCTTTGGCTATTGGTTTTATTGATTTCGATAATTTTAAATCAATAAATGACACGTACGGTCACCAAGCAGGTGATGAGGTATTAAAGGGGTTTTCAAAGATAGCTCAGACTTTTCTTAGGCGTGAAGATTTAATTTTTCGCTTTGGAGGTGAAGAGTTCGTTATTGTGTTTCAGGGGGTCAATGTCATAGAGGCTAAGAATGCTCTAGTAAGGCTGCAAAGTGGAGTTAAAACTATGTTGATTGGCCATGGTAACAAAGCGTTGAATTTTACATTTAGTGCCGGTGTGGTTGAGTTACATAAAAAATTGTCCATTAAAGATGTGATAAAGCAAGCTGATAAACTACTATATAAAGCGAAAAAAGAAGGGAAAAACCGTGTTGAATACTAGGTAAAATACGTTACCTACTCATTAAAATCACGTTCCAAACTAATGTTCAAATGGGTAGTGTAGCAAGTTATTTAAGATTTAAACGGTAACAAAAAACTTTCCAGATCTTGTGAAGATAATGGCTTAGAATAGCTATAACCTTGAAGCATGTCGACATTTTTAGACTTGCAGTATTCAACATGCTGCGTTGTTTCTACTCCCTCAGCAATAACTAAAAGATCTAGTTTATGCGCAACACCCACAATAGCTTCAAATATGGCACTATCATTATTTCTGTATGGTGCATAGTCTACGAATGACTTATCGATCTTTAACGTGTTAACTGGGAGTTTATTTAAGTAACTTAAAGATGAATAGCCAGTCCCAAAATCATCAATAGCAATGTCTACGCCTTGTACTTGAAGTAATGATAAGTTTTTTAGAAGTTCATCATCAGCTTCAATTAAGGCATGCTCTGTTAGCTCTAGTCCAATATCTGATGGGATAAGTTCATATATTTCAAGTAATTCAGAAAGCTGTGAAAAGAACTCCTTTTGGAGCAATTGCTTTCCTGAAATATTAATCAGCATGCGAACATCATTTATACCATTAGAGCGCCATTTTTTTAGTTCTTTGAGGGCCATATGAAATATTAAGTTACCAATTGGGATCATGAGACCGACTTTTTCCGCAATGGGTATAAAAGTATCAGGAGTGGTATTGTTTTTATTAGCATTAGAATCCCAACGCAATAGAGCCTCACAAGCAACTATTTTTTCAGACTGAGCGCAGTAGATGGGTTGATATACAAGGTGAAACTCTTCATGTATTAGTGACTCTCTGAGGCGCTGTGATATCTCAATCTGAAAATGCGAGCTATCGCTCATCGCTTTGTTATAAATTCTAAACTGACTACGTCCATTTTCCTTGGCATCGTACATAGCAGTTTCAGCGCACTGCAATAAAGTTCTTACTGACTTTCCATCATTTGGAAAACGACAGATCCCGACACTAACCGAAGTAAAAATTAGTTGGTCATGCAGTTTTAAAGGTGAATTAAATGAATCAATCAAAAGCTGAGTTAATCTTTCATGATTTGATGAAGGTTCCGAACTCAAAATAACTATGAATTTATCAGCGCTAAAGCGAGCTATGTAGTCAGTTTTTTCTAATGGGGTAGAGAGGCGCTCAGAAACTTTAAGGAGTAACTCATCACCCGCTTCATAGCCGAAAACATCATTCACATCTTTGAATCGATCTATATCGATAAATAGTAGAGAAAAGTCCTTTATACTGCTTTTTATAAGCTCATTAATAACTAACTCGATGGAATGACGATTCAAACAGTTAGTTATTGGATCATAAGACACCATTTTTTCCAAAGCTTTACGAACAGATACTTGCTCAGAAATATCAATATCTAAACAAAACATTTCAAATTCATCTCCTCTAGTTTTTAATAAAACATGAGATGAAAAAACAGGCACCGGCTGACCCTTAATATCTTGTAAAGTTAATTCGGATGATGGAATGGGAATGTTGTGTTCAAGCCAATTTTTATGTGCTGCAATGACATCCTTTTTCATTGAAGGAGGGATGATCAAATCTTCTAGTTTTTTTCCTAAAGCTTCTGTTTGAGTGTACCCATATAGAAAGGTACTTGCTTTATTCCAATAAATTACTTCACGATGTCGATTGTAGCCTTGAACAGCTATTTTTGAGAGTGATTCAATGAGCTCTAAGAAGCGAACGTCAGGCAAGTTTGTTGTAGGACTGAAGGTTGAGTTAGTTTCAAAGTTGTTTTTTTTCATTACTGCTCTTAATGCACCTTACCGTCATACTAAAATAAGCCTAGAAAAGAGTTCTTTTTCAGTCAAGTTTCCATTTGGTAGTGAGTTTCTTTAGATATAGCTTAGGGAAAAATAAACCTTGTTCTTATAGTATTGCTATAGAGCTTAAGCGGAAGGTTGGTAGTAAGAGCTTGTTTACTGCAAGCGGTTAATCTTTTTTGCAAGAGTACATGATGTTATCGGCTTTGTGTAATAGCTGAGCCAAGTCGCAGTTTATATTTGGAACTACTTCTACAGCACCCACAGAAAAACAAATTTCTTTGTAACCATAGTTCTTAAAATCATTCTCTTGTTTTTCTTTAATTCGTTCGATGAATTCTTTTTGTGCAACTTTATCTTCATTGTTTAAGAGAATAACAAATTCATCACCACCCCAGCGACAAAGCAAATCTGTTTTTCTGATGCATGATCTTAGGGCATTGGCAAAACGTTTAAGAACTTCGTCACCAGCTTTATGGCCTAGAGTATCGTTTATTTTCTTAAAGTTATTTAAATCTATAAAAAGTAATTGGGCTGCTCTGTTAAGACGGTTACCTAATTTTTGAAATTGGATAAAGGCTTCTTCAAAGCCTCGTCTATTATGTATTTCAGTTAAGGGATCTAATCGACTTTCTATTTTTAATTCACTCTCTTTATAAAGGTGTGCCAAATCACTGCTGATCACATCTCTTAATACTTCAAGCATCTCAAGAAAAGGTTGCTTGTAATTAGTCGGCGATGTATCCATAACACATAAAGTACCGAAGCACTTACCATCAGGCCAATGGATAGGATAACCCAAGTACGATACGTAATTATCTTCTGTTACTTCTGGGTTATTATCCCATTCATTAGTTTTTGAGGCATCCTTGACGTAGAGCGGCGAGTTACTTCTAACTACTTTATGGCAATAAACATTAGTTTCAATACTTGCAGAGCCGCCTGGGGAATAATGGGTCGTAGGTAATTCTGAAGCAACTAGAACTTCAATGCCTTTGTTGGAAGCTTGATTTATAAATGCCACTGGCGAGTTGAACAACGCTGCAATTGAATTAACGAGCCTTTGCCAACGTTCCCACTCAATATCTTTAAGTGCCAAATCGTGAAGTGATGTGTAAGGATATCCAGCCATTCGAACTCCAGAGCTACTAATCACAATGAAGTATAGTACATAAGTTCTAAAAATATGGTAACACAATGTGTAATTAATAGGTGCACTTGTTGCTCTTCATGACTTATTGATTACGATATTATACCTATGTAATTTCTGACCTTACGTTGGCTCAGTAAGAAAGGTTCACTCTTTTCATCACAAAGTTTGTGCTATATTATGTCAAGAGGTTGTACCTTAATTAGGGCAGGTGTTCTAATTTAAACTACCAAAATACTTTAATTTGGACTTTAGTAATAACTACAGTTTAGCAATTACTGCATAATGGGTCTGAACATGGAAGAGGAAACGGTACCTCGTAAATTCAAGATCGGCATGTCTATTTTCAATACTGCTATTATTCTAGTCGGCCTTGGTTGTCTCTTGTACTCGGGAGCTATAATAATTGAAAATTACTTTTAATTTACTTTGCTTTCGGAGTAGGGATATCTGAAAGTTTAGTCGTGTAATTTAACGGTGCTAAATCGTCTTTAGGTCTCCAAGGGTGAGAGAATCCTTCACTTGCAAGTTTCAATGTACTTCGTCCAAATTTTCTATTTATCATCATCAATGACTAACGTTTTTGAGCTAATATTCAGTGGTAAATTCTCCGATAAAAGCTCAAGTTGTTGCATATCATCGTGTAATGAAAGTTCTTCAAAAATAACACCGGCTTTTTTGTATTTGAACCCCTTCTTAAAAATAGCTTTTAATGCAAAGCTTGCATAAGACACCAGTGTAGATGTATCCGCTGTGGAGTAGGGTAGTTTTATTGATTGTGACTTATGATACTGCGGCTCTGCCTGTCTAAATGAATCTGTGTGGATGAATACTGTTATTGCTGATGTATAAGATTTAAATCGACGAAGCTTAAACGCTGCTTTTGTTGCATGTGCTGTAACAGCTTCAGAAAGCTCCGTAAGCTCAATCACCGGTATTCCCATACTTTGAGATACGCAAATTCTATCGCGAGAGTCGTTAATATCTTTCAATTCTACCGCAGGTTTTCCTCGTAACTCTTCCACAGTACGGGCAAGAACAACTGTGAACGTCTTTTTGATCCAACTAATGTCTGGACTTCCCAATCTTAACTAGACTAGTAGCTTCAGCAAATAGTCTAAATTCTATTACTCCTCCAAGACCGCATGACAAAGGACCGCATATGAGGCGCTATAGACTACCTGATGTAGCAGGAGCAGAGAACTTTGGACGTGAGCTCGGGCCAATAATCTTTTCTGATGTATGAATCACTTAGATAGCTTTCTTATGCTAGTCTAGAAAATTAAATTACCAAGGAGTCGATTATAATGCAGTTAAAGCACATAAAATCATTGCAACTTTCAAAAGCTATAGTGTCTAAAATGACCATGGAAGTAAGGAATGAATATGAAGTATTTCTTGAGAATCAATTAATGTTTTTTAGGGATTTTTTTCCTTCAGGCTATGAAAGCCTTGATGATACCCATAACATTTTGCTAGCTATCGTAGAGGGCGAAATTGTGGCGTTTAGGTATTTTTACTTTTATAACGGAGTATGCGAATTATTCAATACATATGTCGACTCTGCTTATCGCCGACAGTCGATAGCTACACAGCTAATTGAGGACTCGATTCATATATCACATCAGAATAGGCTTAATAAATTTGTGATTCGTATGGCATCTGAAAACGTTGAGAGAACAGGGCTTTACCATAAATATAAAGTGCTCGGAAATCATAAGTTTAATACAAGTCAATTTACGATCTATTATGCCGGAAAAGAGACTGTGATAGGCTGAAATAAAGCTTCTGTTTTACTTTGTGTTAAATTAATTTATTACGAGTCCTAAGCTAATGGCCTGTAACAGGAGGTTAAAACGTCGACGTTCCACTGTCAGACAAGTATTGTGAACAGTTGGGGTTAAATAAGGTGATACTTTAATTCGCGAAGCCGTAGAAGGTAAATTAGCCCTTACATTAAGTAAGTATCATAAGCAATTTCTTAGTTACGCTGAAATCGATATAGCAACTAATCTAACATGTGTTTTTATGTGACTCGATACATTCCATTTCGTTAATGCTAATTCAAAAAATTTCTCTGCTAAACTTAAATTAATGCGTGAATATTTAAGCGGGTGTCAAATGAGAGGAAGTCAGTTAAAGTTATCAAGTAATCCAGACCTTATTAACCTAATTTCATGTGGAGAGCTTACATCTCATTCCGACCCGTTGTCAGAAATAAGGCTTGTAAGAAATGGAATGAAATCATCGGGCGTGTATGCGTTTGCTTGTGCAATTAATTGGGATGTGGCAACAATAGCACAAGCAATAGGTACAACATCTGCAACATTATCGCGATGTAAATCTAAATCATTAAGTTCACAAACTAGCGAACATGCGATTGAAGTTGCAAGACTAAGCATGATTGGAATTAACTATTTTGGTTGCATCGAAAATTGGAATGCATGGTTAAATACTGCTCATATTCAATTCAACGGTCGGCCACCTCAATTAGTGTTGAACTCAATTCGTGGGCGTGAGCTAATAAAAAATGTTATCATGCAGCTTCAGTATGGCTTCACAGCATGATGACTTTTTAGCTTAGCTTTCTCTATAAATTTTCACTTCAATGTGACTTCAGTCACAGTTGATTGCGGGCACGTCTAACTATCGGTGTAATTTGGCCTAAAAAATAGGCCTTATAGCGACATCACTTTTCACTTTCTTATCTGATTATTTAATGCAATCTCGATTTATTCGATACATTGAATTTCTGCCCGCATCTTTACTCATCATATTGAGCACTAACTTTCACAGCTTAACTTGCCATTTTCTACTTAGATTTTCACTTCATAAAAATAACACTGCTTATAGCGATGAGTTATTTGAAATTATCGGTGTGACATTTTTGTATTTATGACATAAAAAGATATCTTATTTTACAATGTGTTATGTTTTGAATTTATCTTTTTATGTTGTTAATTATTTTTTTTCACTCAAAGGCTGTAAAAATAAATGTTTATTTGCTTGATTTTGTGATTTTGAACGCTATTTTAAAAAAAGAGATCGAGTTTTAGAGTGAGAGTTAGCGTTATGAATGAGCATTCAAATCACAACAATATTGATAGTGTGTATAACAAAGAAAGTATGCGACGTCGGCTAGATCGGTTCAGTCGTTTTAACATAAGTGGCTTGTGTCCTACGCTAAAAGATACACAGCCACACTTTTTTGAATCGTTCAACGAATCACATTTTGCATTGATGTTTGAGTTTGAGCAAACGATAAAATCTGTTCGAACCCAGCCATTTTCAATCAGTTATACAGATGACAAAAAGAAGCGGTTGTACACACCTGATTTTTCGTTAAGTTATTGTGATGGCAGTGTTCGTGTGGTCGAAGTGAAGCACTCAAAAGCGATTGATGCAAAGACAAAACGCACTCATTGTTTGATTGAGAAAGCGTTCGAAAAGCTAGGCTTTGAGTTTGTAGTTTTGACGGAAAATGACTTGCCACCGAGACGAGCGCTCTCAAACATGAAGATGATATTACGCAATGCTCTATCAATGAAAGTTGTGAATGATGAGCATGTGAACACACTGCTTGATGTCTTACCTCCTGAGTTAACCTTACAGAAAGCACATTCAATTTGTGATGCACTGAATATAAATAGAAACATGATTTGTCATTTTGTTTTAAAAGATTATTTAAAAATGGATGTTTCATGCGATATTTGTAATGAAACTGTTTTAATTAACAATCTTAATGGGTTTGTGAAATGAGTGGTGTAGTTAAAATAGGCATGAAGTTTCAAATGGATAGAAGCTCTTTTATAGTGCGTTCGATAGCGCGAGAGCACTCCGATATTATGATTTTTTACTCATTGTTTGATGAGGATAGTCAGAAAGTGAATAATGCAAGAGTTGAGTGCATGAAACAAACTGAACTTCATAAAAAGATCATAGAGAACGAAGCAGTTATTTATGAGCGCGCTTCTGACATACCGATGCAACAATTGCTGACTGAAAATCAATTAAATCAGATGCAACTGTGGCAAGCGTTTTTTGACTTGCATTTCGAGAAACACAGTAAAAATTTTACTGCAAAGCATAATGTTGATGAAACCATCGCTGCTTTCGACTGGCAAAGTTACAACTCAAAAAAATACTCGCGTAGCTCGTGCCAAGCTAAGGTAAAGGTGTATCGTGATTCAGGTGGGGATATACGTTCAGTAATCGGTTATGGCTACCATGAAAAGAAAGGCTCAAATCGATTGACGGCTGCGACAGAAGATATAATTTACGAGTATTTTTGTGATTATTATCTTGTTAGAAGCGATGCAACTGCAAAGTCTGTAAATGCAATAGCAACGATGTTGAGAGCTAAGATACGCGAGCTTAGTAAATCAAAGCCTGCAAGTTTTCCTATTATTCCTTGTGTGGATACAATTTATCGTCGATTTAATGAAACGCTTGCATTATTGACGACACAAAAGACATTAAGCAAAGCTGAAGCTAAAAAACTGCGTTATAAGCTTGGTCGTGAGTTTGTGCCTGAGAACCCGCTTGAGCGAGTTGAAATGGACGCGGTTTATATTAACCATGGTTTAAACAACGACGCGAGCAAATACCTAGGTACTATTGTAATGATGATTGCGATTGATACTTGCACGCGTTGCCCACTTGGCTATTCAATTCATGTAGGCAAAAACGCATCTGAATCTGCTGATTTAGCTATCGAATGTTTGAAAAGTGTTGTGACACCAAAAGACAATCCGCTCTGGCCTACATACGGTATACCAGTAAAAATTATCACAGACGCCACAACGGCAACAAAAGGTAATTTGTATAGGTCGCTTGCTTTGCAGCTCGGTGCGAATTCAATCACTACGCGCTCGGGCGAAGGGTGGAGTAAGCCGTTTATTGAAAGCTTTTTTCGCACGCTAAGACGTGAGTTTTTAAGTAAACTGCCGGGCTATTTAGGCTCAAAAACGCGTATAAATAATCGTCATTTAGAAGCGACAGAAGATGCTGAACTTCATGCATCAATGACGCTTGAAGAGTTCGTCGCAGCGTTTGAAGATTACATCACAAATACATATATGAAATCAGCTCACAGTGGACTTAAAAATCGTGCGCCGCTTGACGTGTGGATGAATGCAATCAGTAAAAATCCACTGCTGCAAACAGTACCTGCGGCAGTCACTGAATTATCTGAATTTCGCGGCTGCTATCGTGCGAAGTGTACATTATATGCAAATGGCTCAATTAAGCTTAAAAATGAGCAGTATGTAAGTGATGATCTGAAAGCCTTAAGTTTGGCTGGTGTTAAAAGTGTTGAATGTTTTTACAGTGATATTGATACAAGCAGTGTTGTTGTGAAGCATGAAAACGACACATTCATTGTGCCTATTCGCGAGATGAATCATCATACTGACGTGGGTGTTCAACAAGCTGAGCTTGATGTTGCTCGTAACGCGCAATTCAGTGAATGTGATGTTGTTGAGCGTAAGCATTATGAGTACAAGACCGGCAGCAAGCGAGGCTTGCCCAACTTCAAAAAAGCAAAGCAAAAGCAAGCTGAAAAGCGTGAGCTTGAAAGCGGTCGTAAACAGCCTTCTCGAACAAAATACAATAACGATAAAGCAATTGATGTTGATTCAGTTGACGCGCGCGAGCAAATTTTAAACTCGCTAAATGCGCAAGTTGCTGCCGAAGAAGATATCGACACTGGTGCAACTTTTGATGATTTTGAGCCGGGCGGTGAGCTATGAGTTGTTTAAAAGGCAAGGCTGAATTGTTATACAGTAAAACATTTGATTGTGCGAATAATCGTCTAGAGCTTGCTGATTTGCTTGAAGAATCACAGCAGGCACTGAGTCTTGGTGTGGGTAGTTGTAGTGTGATAGTGGGTGACTCTGGAAGTGGCAAAACAACGCTGATTAAAGCTTTTATAAAGCGATTCAATGAAAAGCACAGCAAAGACGTCAGTGAAAACAAGTCAATAAAAGCATGTTATATTCGATCGCCATCAAATATGAGCACGCTTGACCTTTACCGTGCAATCTTAGGTAGTATGGCCGAGCCCGGCTCAATACAAGGCTCTGAAGTTGAGCTTCGTCGACGTATCGCGCAGCAAGTTAAGAACAAGCGTTATCGTGTTCTTGTGTTTGATGAGTTTCAGCAAGTTGTTGAAAAAGTGGGTGTGAAATCAGCACGCCAAATTGCAGATTATCTAAAAGAAATAGTTGATGAATTAGGGTTGTTTCTTGTGTTCGCTGGCACTTCAAAAGTCATGAATATACTTGAAATTAATGAACAATTCGCATCACGATGTTCACTCATCATTGAGAAGAAACTGCTTTCAGTCTCGACAAGAAAAAATTATGTTCACTTTGTGAAATATCTAATAACTCTGAATGAACATTTGAAATTTTCTCAAATTGACTTCACAAACCCTGAAATCAGCTTGCCTATTTTTGCCATGACAAAAGGTGATTTGCGTCAACTGAGCATGCTTATTCGCAAGGCTGTTTTTTATGCATGCGACAAAAATAGAGATGAAGTTCTCGTGAAAGATTTTGCTGCTGTGTTTAGTTCAATTAGTGCGTCAAAGAAAAATCAAGCAAATCCATTTTCTAAAAAGTTCTCTTTGCTAAAAGTAGAATTAGGAGTTAATTATGAGCTCTAATAGTTTTATATCACCATTCGCAGCATGCGCTGTTATAGCTCGCTTTTATGGATTTGCGACAGTTAAAAAGTTGATGCTATCTAATGCTATTCAGACACCAACGCGATTCGAACTTTATGCACACTCTCACTTTGAAAAGTTACTTGAAAATGAGCAGATTAAACAGGATATTGAACAATATAAATTATTAGACTGTACTCAAGTACTCGAAAAAGGGGGCACAATAAATGACTCTGATCATATTAAGATTTGTCCTCACTGCTATCAGGAAACTGGTATTCAACTTTATCAATGGCAGCATATTGAAGTGACAAGTTGTCGGGTACATGAATGTGCGCTAATCAATGTAAAAAACCTGCCTCTTTATGACTTACAAGAGTCATGTAATTTATTGAGTTTTGAGCGATACATGCTGTGTTTGAGTGAGGCTGAAAGCTCAGAGTTTGCTGAAAAGCTACTAGGGTTCTCAAGCCTTTTATTCAGACCCTTTGACTTTATTCAAGCAAAAATTAAATTTCAAAAATTTAGCGTTCAGCAAATCAGGTTTTTATTTGATGATGTGTTCAAGGTTTTGTCATGCCCATCTTTAAGTGAAATGTGGAAGCACTTATTATTAAAGCACAGAGCGCAATTTGAGAAATGTGGTGAGTTAGTCATGCATCATCGATTCGATGAGATTGCTAACTCAATCTACTCAATTCAGCATGAGTATAACTTTTTAAAATCGACTGAAGAGGTAGAAGCAAAGACTCTTTTATTAAAATACCATGATGCACAGATAGACAAGTCTTTATACGTTTCTACTCATCGCTTTGACAGTAAATTCGATTCACAAAGTTTTTCTTTCCAGATAGACGGGGCAGCCCTTTCAGAATTTTTAGGTATCAATATGAAGTCACTTTCTCATGTTGCTCAGCAAAACATGTTTGATGCAATCTATCTTTGTAAGCAACAAGATAAGTCATTTTATGACATGAGAAAAGTTGTAGAAGCTTTATCGAAATCATTTGAGCTAGTTTCTGAATGTGATGATAAATTCATGAAAGTAAGTGATGTGCCGAATGGCATCTATGATTTGTTTGATTTATCGAGAGATGAGCTTGTTAGTTGTGTATTAAATAGTCATGTTGACGGCCTATATAAAGTCAATACAAGCATTGAGCGTGTTAATCATTTATATGTAAGTGAGAAAGGGTTAAAGCAATTATTGAAAGAAAAGTGGAATGCAATAGATGAAGTGAATAAGTATGACGCTGTTCGTATGTTGAAAATAAATGCAGATGTTTTAAGTACATTAATTGAAAATGAGTATCTGAAGCTTTCAACGAAAAACAGTGAACAAATAGATGCAGATAGCATACGTGAATTTGTTTCTAACTACCTAATATTAAATAGAAAAGCTAATTTTGAAAAAGCGAGGACGTGCGAGAAACGCATTACTGGGTGCTGTAACGTGCAGCCAATTTTTCAAATCTACATGGATCCAAACAGAACAGATTTTGTTCTGTACGACAAAGCACATCTTAATGATTGTTGTATGCAAAAATTACAATCACGATTTACGCACTTCAGTAAATCAAACATAGATTTATCAAAAGACGTCATCATTTTTAGAAACAAACGACGTCATTAGTTAGAGTTATTAGTCGACTTGTTTAGTTTCGCTTAGCTGTCTTGATTTGACAAAAAGTTGAAATCACTCTAATAATAGGCCGAGTGCATTTAATGCACTCGGCCTTTTTTTTCGTTTGGATTTTGCTCAAAATATTAATGACAAATTTATTCCAGCGATTAATCGTGAAAAACAACAAATTCTAGCGTTTAATCAGAAACTTGAAGCTATACAAATCAGAAAGTGCTCTTAAATTTTCCCGCCATTTCTGTAGTTTAATTCCAGCCTTGGATCAGAAAGAACAAAGTTGAATATTTGATTCGTTTGGTCGGATATTAGTCTGTCTTTTTTGATTGTTGTTGAACTCCTTCGTAAAACTAAGAATAAACAGCATTTCGCCCTCCTCTTTTTGCCTCATAAAGGTGTAAGTCGACTCTTTTGGCAGCCTGTTCTGACGTTTCGTTTGGTGCAATTTCAATAACACCTAAGCTTATCGTTGCGCTTATAAACAAAGATGTATGTTCCTTTTCGGCAACAGAAAGCCTAATACGTTCAGCAATGTCTTTTGCGTGCTCTAAAGACTGATTCTCAAGCACAATTAAAAACTCTTCTCCGCCGACACGTCCTACTCGATCGGAACAACGGACTGTTTGCACAATCGTATTGGTTATGGATATGATTAATTCATCACCAATATCATGACCGTATTGATCATTGACCGCTTTAAAATGATCGATATCGATAGAAATTAATGAGCTGATTTGCTGATTTAGTTTGTTTTGCAGCATGACACTTTGTTTTAAATTTAAAATAGCTCTTCGATTCGCTATCCCTGTTAATTCATCTTTTAAAGCGAGAACTTCAAAGTACTTTTTCTGGCGAACTTGTTTAAATGTATAAACGGCGAATAAGAGTAAACACACGCAAGTTATTATCACAGTTAAGCCTTGCCAAAAAGACTTATCTTCGGCCACTGCTAAAAGTTTTTGTTGTAGCTTTGACTCATGCTCTAAACGAGAAATCTCAAGGTTCTGTTGTTCATAATTAAAGTTTAACCTGGCAGAAATAAGTGTGTTATTTGCGATAGCTTGTTGTTTATCCCTAATTAAAGCGATTAATTGTTGTTGAGATGCTATTTGTAAGTAAGTATCTCCTCTTGCAGCTGCGAGCCTAGAGGTTAAATTTAAATAGCGTTCCCTTAAGTTAGTGGGCCATGATTGATTATGCCCGGCTATCTTCTCATAAGATGTAAGGGCGGCTTGCAATTGAGAGTTAGCTAAGTACCATTCTGACTTAGTGAGGTTGTAAAGAGTCAAAATCCAGCTGTCTGTAACAGAAAGCGTGTTTAACTCAGTTAGATATGAATCAGCCTGAGATAAACTATTAAGTTTTATATTGAGTTCCGTAAGTTTTATCAATATGTAAGCATAGCCGTTGTCGCTTTCGAAACGACGAACATCTTTTTTAATCGACTTGTATAGCTCAATTGCCTTTATTAAGTCGCCTTTTTCTTCGTAGGTATACGCGAGTTGATCCGTTACTTTGTAGTGCTCTTGCTCATTGAATTTCGTTAACGCTAATTTGGCTCGCTGCAGTTGTTCAATTGCAAGTTCATAGTTGTACAACGCTATGTGAATATCGGCAATTTCTTTTAATGCAAGTGCTTTTTCGTAGTCATTACCTGCTTTTTCAAATAGCTGATAAGCAGTTTTAGCAGAGTCGAATGCCTCTTGATAGTTGCCTTTAGTTAACTGAATACGGTTAAGTACTATGTGGGCAGTAGCGATGGTCGACAATTGCTTAGGGGAGATTGTGTTTTCTACTGACGTGGTGTTAATTATTGGTTTTAAGTGTTCTAGAGCTGTTTGATAATTACCTTGTGTATACTCTTGGTTTGCTTCACAGACAGCAAGTTCCTGTATTAAGCTTAAATTGTTTGCTTGTTGAATGACTGGTTTGGCTGTTTCTAGAAACTGTTTGTATTCACTAATCCCGTTTGGAGTTGATACATTAGAAAACCAACATTTAAACGCCATTACTTGCGCATTATCTAGCGCATTTTCATAAGGCATTTGTTTTTCTAATTTGCTTAAGATAGCTATAGCCTCGGCTTTTGTTGTAAAGCCTTGAAAAACTTTGTTTATTTCGTTTTCTACTTCAGTAGCAGCAAGCTGAGAAGAGAATAATAGAAAGCAAAAAATCCTAAACATTTTAAATGTTACTCCGTCAGG